>Ga0302319_10007734_pt1 | contig 21103 bp, 15 predicted proteins | sample Bog_T0_2_FD_203319 | JGI IMG/M metagenome (GOLD analysis project Ga0302319, IMG submission 203319) | Peat permafrost microbial communities from Stordalen Mire near Abisko, Sweden - Bog_T0_2 | ecosystem: Environmental > Terrestrial > Soil > Wetlands > Peat | place: Sweden: Abisko, Stordalen Mire... | reverse complement strand
GATGCCAGGCACAAAACCTCAACCAAAGAATTCCAAAAGCACAGAGCGGTCGAACTTGGAGCTGGTCTCGGGCTCAAACGGCATCGACGCCCTCGATCGACAAATTATTGGTCACCTCCAACGCGACGGTCGAAAGCCCTATGGCACCATCGCCGACGACGTCGGGCTCTCCGAAGCGGGTGTGCGCCGCCGGGTCCAACGCTTGCGCGACGCCGGGGTGATGCAGATCGTCGCAATTACCGATCCGCTGCAATTGGGCTATGGCCGCGAAGCGCTGATAGGCATTCGCGTCCACGGTGACGTCCGACTCGTCGCTGACAAGATCGCGGCGATCGAAGAGGCCAACTACGTCGTCATGACCGCGGGAAGTTTTGACATCATCGCCGAACTCATTGCCGAAGACGACAACGCCCTCGTGCACTTATTGAACGATTCAATCCGCAGCATCCCCGGCGTTACCGAAGTTGAGACATTTCTGTATTTGAAATTAGCGAAACAAACCTACGCATGGGGGACCAAGTGACGCTCCACGAAATCTATACCGACGGTATTACGGTCAGCAATGAGAAGACCGCGAGTCACGACTACTCGGAGCGCGCCCGACGTCACCTTTGGCTTCAAATGTCGCGCATGGGTGCCTACAACGAGAGCCGCGAGATCCCCATCATGGTGCGCGGCGAAGGTACTCGTGTCTATGACGCGAACGGCACCGAATACTTCGACGGACTCTCTGGCCTTTTCACCAACATGCTCGGCCACGGTCGAACTGAAATCACCGAAGCGGCCGCCAAACAGATGAACACCATGGCGTTCTTTCCTTTGTGGACCTACGCGCATCCCACCGCAATCGAACTCGCCGAGAAAATAGCGAGCCTTGCTCCCGGCGATCTCAACCGCGTCTTTTTCACGACTGGCGGCGCAGAGGCGAACGAAAGCGCGTGGAAGCTCGCACGCCAGTACCACAAGATGCGGGGCGACACCGATCGTTACAAAGTCATCAGTCGCGACATCGCCTATCACGGCACGACGTTGGGCGCCTTGACGATCACCTCGCTCGAAGGATACCGCCAGCCCTTTGAGCCACTCGTTCCGGGCGCGGTGAAAGTGCCGGCGGTCAATTTTTATCGCGCCGAGAAATTTGGCGACGATTTCGAGGCGTTCGGACTTTGGTCGGCACGTCAAATCGAGGAAGCAATTTTGCGTGAAGGTCCCGAGACCGTCGCGGCGGTGTTTCTCGAGCCCGTCCAGAACGCCGGTGGGTGCTTCACCCCGCCGCCCGGCTACTGGCAGGAGGTGCGCGCGATCTGTGATCGATACGGCGTGCTTCTTGTCTCTGACGACGTCATCTGTGCATTTGGACGTCTCGGCACGTGGTTCGGCGGCGACAAATTCGATTACGTTCCAGACATCATCACCTGTGCCAAGGGCATCACCGCGGGCTATCTGCCCCTAGGCGCCATGATCGTCTCGGACCGGATCGCTGAGCCCTTCCAGCACGACGACAGTTCTTTCGTCCACGGGTTTACGTGGTCGGGACATCCTGTTTCGTGCGCGGTCGCGCTCGCCAGTATCAAGATCATCGAGGACGAGAAGATCCTCGAAAACGTACTGGCGAATCAGGACTACTTCAGGGACCAACTCCTTTCGCTTAAGGACCTGCCCATCGTGGGCGACGTTCGCGGCGCAGGCTACTTCTGGGGCGTGGAACTGGTGAAGAACCAAGAGACCAAGGAAACGTGGTCGGGTGATGATGCCGAACGACTCCTGCGCGGGTACGTCTCGCCTGAGATGTTCCGCCGTGGTCTCATCTGTCGATCAGACGACCGGGGCGACCCCGTCGTGCAACTGGCTCCGCCGCTGATCTCGACGCGCGAGGACATTGACCTCATGGTCTCAATCCTGCGCGACGTCTTCACCGGAGCAGCCGCGTTCGCCTAAACGTGCAACCACCATCGTCGTTGTGGTGGTCGTCGCTCGATGATGACGTCACCGCTCGTCGCGAACTCGCTGGCGACATTGACGTCGACGTCGCAATCATCGGCGGCGGCTACACCGGACTGTGGACCGCGCGTGAACTCCTTCGCCGCGATCCTCACGTACGCATCGCCATCCTCGAGAAATCCGTGTGTGGCTACGGCGCGTCAGGTCGAAACGGGGGCTGGGCATCCGCTCTCTATCCCCTAGGCGACGACGCAGTGATCGCTCGCCACGGCGGTGGTGCCTTCGACCACCTTCGTCGACTCTTGCAGCGCGCAGTGGACGAACTTGGTTCGAGTCTGGAAGAAGATTCGATCGATGCACATTTCGTCAAGGGCGGTTCGCTTAGGTTCGCGAGAACGCCCCTGCAAGTATCTCGTCTGCGCGACGAAGTCGACGCAGCGCACGAAAAAGGCCAGAGCGAAAGTGACGTGCGATGGCTCGGCGAAACTGAACTCTACGACTTTGGCTACGTGTCAGGTGCACAAGGTGCGACCTACACCCCCCATTGTGCGCGCGTGCATCCGGCGCGATTGGCCCGAGGACTGAGCGACGTCGTCGAACGTCTCGGAGCACAAGTCTTTGAGAACACTGCCGTGACCAAGATTGAAAAAGGCGCCGAAACGCGCCGTCCCCTCGTCGTGAGCGTAGGCGGCACCGTACGCGCTGACGTCGTCGTTCGCGCCACCGAAGGTTTTACACCAACGTTGCCCGGTGAGCGTCGAGGCGTTGTGCCCATTTACTCACTGATGATCGCGACCGAACCCCAATCCGAGGAGTTCTGGCACGACGCGGGATTTGGAAACTGCGAGACGTTCGCCGACGGTCGCCACACCATCATCTATGGACAACGCACCGCTGACAACCGCATCGCCTTTGGCGGGCGGGGGGCGCCGTACCATTTCGGCTCGAGCGTCGAAGAACGATTTGACCTAAATTCCAAGACATTCCTCGCGCTCGAACATACCCTCCGCGAGCTCTTCCCCACCTTCACGGGTGCGATCACCCATAAATGGGGTGGGCCGCTCGCACTCCCGCGCGATCGCGAACCTTCGGTCACTTTGGACCGGATCACCGGTCTTGCGTCGGCGGGAGGCTACACCGGTGACGGCGTTGTGCTGAGCCACGTGTGCGCCACGGCATTGGCTGACTTAATCACGGCGCCCGAAGCGACGACCGACCACGTGGTGTTGCCTTTCGTGCAACATCAGCCAAGAAAGTGGGAACTCGAACCTGCTCGCTGGCTTGGTATCAACGCCGGTCGCGTGCTGGCCGCACGTGCGGACCGCGTGGAAGAACACGCCACCGCACCTTCGAGGGCGAGTACGTTGCTCCAACGACTCCTTGGTGAATGATTCAGCGCAGAATGTTCACGGCGCGTGCGGCGACGACCGCGATCGTCACAAACGAGACCAGCGACTCGGTCACGAACAACGTCTTGGCGATCAAGGTGAGGGGCATGGCGTCGGCGGGAGCGAAGCTCGTCCCGTTGGCGAATGACGTATAGAGATAGTCGAAGAATCGCGGGTGCCAGCCCTTAGGCGCAAGCCCCGACTGTTGCATCTGTGGAAACTGTATGTCGGGCCACAGCGTGTCGTCTCCGGCCCGCCGATGAGGTCCGCCACGATCAATCTCCCAAAACCAGAGACCGAAGACGATCACATTCGTGAGCCACACCTCCACGGCGGAATAAATGAGTCGCCGCCCTTGCGACACGTTCCCCGCCAGTAAGTGATGCACGAGCAGCGCCACCGACACAATGTTCGCCACCGTCATCAACCCGATCAACGTGAGCGACAACACCCGTACCCACTGGGCGTCGTCGGGTCGACGATGGCGGCGAGTGGACAGTGGAATGAGTGGTAGCGCGACCAGGATGGGCAGCAACCAGCGCGGACCTTCCACCAAGCGATTTGGCAACACAATGTAAAGACCCACGCACGCGAGCAGCGCCACCGAGGCGGGCCAACGAGGCTCTTTGTGGGTGGTCAGGTCCGCCACGTCAGCTGAGACTCGTCGTACCGAGATTTGAAAGGTTGGCCGGGACGAGGACCGAGAGGGCGCCAGAACCGAGGAGCCCCTTCAAGTACGTCGAACTCTCCGCTTTCACTTCGTCGGCGTTCGGACGCGCGATGGCGACATGTCGGTTGTACGCGATCACGGTTGCCCTAATCATCGTGCTCTGATGCTTCATGCTGACCTTAACGGTGCTCGCCGTCACTTCACCCTGCTTGCCCGTCGTAATACTCCAATTAAGGGAACCGACTTTCGGGAGGGTCGAGGTTGAGGCGCCGAGGTCCTTCAATGCCACGTTGTCACGACTGAAATCATGCGTGACGAAGTAGCCGTTCTTCGTAACCGTCTCGCGCGAAAAACCAGAGATGAATGAAATATCGGGGCGCACGAACTCGAGCGAATAATTGAACAACGACGGCAACTTTTCCTTGAGACTGATCCAAGGCCTTCCGACGGTGGCCTGGAAATTGGGCGTACTCGCGTACGCCTCGTCACCAATGATTCGCAAATCCACTGGCACGCCCGATAACAGCAAGGGTACTTCGAAGGTCGCCTCAATTTTGTTTGTTTGAAAATTCACGTCAACTATTGCGTGCACGGTAATTGCGTTACCAGTGGTCACGGTCACCGCCACTTCGGCGGTTTTTGGTGGGTACCCGTTCAGCGCGAGCGAATCCTTCGGAATGTCGGCGGGATTGGAATCGGTCGCCGCGAGCACGATACCGAATACGGTCAGCCCAGTGGCGATAATCCCTACCAGGGCGAACCACTTTCGTTGCGTTGACGCCATTGGTAAACCCTACCGCTCGTTCTGGTAAATCAATTTTTCCTACGCGAGCGGTTCGCTGAGCAAAGTGACAAATAAATCGTGCGAAAGATTGCGGCCACTCGCGATGAATCCAACGCGTGACGTTGCGTCGTTCATGAGGTTTAGCGTGATCGTCGCGTACGGTACGGCCGAGGAACCTTCCAGCACCAAACCGTTCACTTCGGCCGCCTCACGTACCGCACGTCGAATCTCAAGTTCCTCGACTAACACCAGTGGCACTTCGTAGCGCGCGATGAGTTCATTCGTGATCGCGCCGTCGTCGCCTCCACCGGCGAGTCCGTCCGCGATCGTCGGACGATGCGTTACCTCAGACATTCGCACGCCACGCAGGACGTGGTACATCGCCGAGCTCTCCAGTGGCTGTGCGCCCGTCACCTTGATGTCGTCACGTCCATGGGCCTCACGCGACAACAACACGCCCGAGATGAGCCCTCCACCTCCAACGGGCACGACGATATGTTCGAGCTCGGGCGCTTGGTACAGCATTTCGTCGAACACCGTTGCTTGGCCCGCGATCACGTTCGCGTCATTGAAGGGTGAAATATAACGAATCGAACGCTGGTCCGCGAGATCGAGCGCATAACGCTGCGCGTCGTCGTACGATGAGCCCACCTGGATGAGCTCAATATCGTATTCACCGAGTTTCTTCACCTTGGCAAGCGACGCGTTCTCGGGAACGACCACCGTGGCCGGTACGCCGAGGATCGAAGCTGCGTGCGCGATACCGAGACCGTGATTTCCCGCTGAGGACGTGATCACCGCGCCGCGAGGATCGTCGCGGTGCGCGGCGTCAATCGCGCTGAGAGCGCCGCGAATCTTGAACGACCCCGTCGTTTGCAGATTCTCGAGTTTCGCGAACACGGGTCGGCCCCGCATATTGAGCGTCACCGTCGGTGTCACCACCAAGTGATCGGCAATGACTCTACGCGCTGCCTCAAGTTGCGCAGACGTCGGTACCGAAACGTGACGAATCATAAACCGCGAGCCTACTCTCCTACTTTTCTGCTTCCGACTACTGAGAAGTAAGGTCGGGCGCGTGCATTCCATCGTTGAAGTGATCGTGGTGGGTTCACTGGCGTTCGTCGGTACCATGATCGACAATTTCTTCGCGTTCGCCGCGCAACTGGCGCTCAGCGATCGAGCGCGGTTTCGCCGTCTCAGCATCGCCCAGTCGCTCGGCGTCGCGACGCTTGTCGTCGTCGCGGTGAGCGTCGGAACGTTGTTGCGAGCAGTACCGCTTCGTTGGGCCGGTATCTTTTGCCTTGCTCCGTTTGCCTTTGCCTATCACGCGTGGCGAACCAGAAACGCGCCCGTTCGCGAAAAATATCGGCGAGGCGCTTTCACCACCTTCAGTGTGAGTGTGGCCCTCGGCGGCGACAACGTCGCGGTATGGATTCCCCTCCTTCGTGCCAACAACGTCGCGCACGAGATACTGACTGTCCTCGTCTTTGCGGTCTGGGAACTTCTCTTCGTCACCGGAGCACGGCTCATCGCGGGACACGCTCGTGTTGTCAGCTTTGGAGAGAAGTACGGGCACGTGGTGCTCCCTTGGCTCTACATTGGCCTAGGCATACTCATACTTGTCGAATGCAAAACCTTTAGCTAGGTTTTCGCGACACGCGACAAGTAGCGTGGTCGCCGTGCCGAATTCAACTCCCAACCAAACACTTCGGCGTCTCACTATCATCGTCGGCATCCAGTGGATGGGGGCGTCACTAGGTCTTCCTCTGTTGCCGCTGTTTCTCGAGCGCCGTGGTGGCACTCCGAGCATCATCGGGCTCATCATGGCTTCGTTCTTTTTTGCGGGTGTCGCGACGCAGTTCTTCCTCGGACACTTAGCTGACAAGTTCGGGCGTCGCCCCGTCCTTATGCTGAGCCTCGTCACCTACGGTCTCGCGTCGATGACCCTGCTCTTGCCGATCCAGGCGTACTGGTTCATCATCACTCGTGTCATCCAAGGCGCATCGGCCGGAGCAGTTGAAGTGGCTTCGATGTCCGCGGTCGCGGCGCTATTCGCCGAGGAGCAGAGAGGCAGGGCCATCTCAAGAATCATTGCCGCCCAACTCTTTGGACTGGCCTTCGGTCCGGTGGTCGGCGTCCTCGCGTCGGTGAGGGATCTCGGTTGGGCGTTCTTCGCGACGGGCGCCGTTAGCTTGGTGGCCGCCTACGTGGCGTTTCACACCAACCTCGGCGACGACGCATACGACCCGAGTCCCCTCCCGAAGGTGCAGTGGAGTCGGCAACTCATCGGTGCGCTCGTCGCGACCAGTGCGAGCGGTCTTTGCGTGGGTGTCTACGAGGCGTGCTGGAGCCTCCTACTTCACGCGCACCACGCGACCACACTCGAGATTCGTCTTAGTTGGACGGTTTTTGCCTTGCCGTGGGTCGCGCTCAGTCGCGTTGGTGGATGGCTCGCGGACCACGCGAATCGCCGCGTGATTGCGCTGCTCGGTGTTTTGAATGGTGCGGTCTTTCTTTCGATTTATCCGCACATCCACAACAATGTGGTGATCCTCTTCACGGGCTCACTCGAGTCGATAGGTGCGTCACTTTCCATTCCGTCGATCTCATCGCTCATGAGCCAAGGGGCCAAGAATCGAGAGCAAAGTCGACGTCAGGGTCTCTACGCCACGTCAAACACCGCGGCACTCGCCATCGCCGCGAGCGTTTCGGGATTTCTCTTCTCGATCAACACCGCCTTGCCGTTTAGCGTGGTGGCGATCGTCGCCGCGCTTTTGGCGAGCACCACGTTGTGGTGGTGGCGAAACGTCGTTGGTCACGTCAACAGAAGTTGATGAAATGCGAAGAAGGGCGGCGCATTTGCGCCGCCCTTCTTACGAATAAATCCTTTGCGCTACGAGATCCAGATCTGATCCCAACGAGACGAACCGCCGTCGAACGTCAACGTACGGGTGACCCCGTCGGCGGCGGTGCTGAGGGCCCAGTTCTGCACGTTCTTCGCCGCGGCGAACGCGGTGACCGTGATGTCGAGCCAGAGGTAGGGAATTTCTTTAGCGAACTGGGTGTTGATCGACGCCCAGTTATCGGTGCGCGTCGCCGAGTTCACTGGCGCCGCGAGCGCCGTGAGCATCGCACTCTCAATCGCCGGGTCTCCCAGGTGGGCGAAGTTCACCGCGCCCGCAATGAAGGTCCCCGCAGGTAAAGCGGGCATACTGAGTCCGCCCGCCGTCGCCGCAGTGCCCGCAGGCTGGGAAAGGAACCATACGTAGTTGAGTGACGGATCCACTCCACCAAACTGGTTCCACGTCGCACAGTCGTACTCGCCATAAATGACGTTGTTGATCTGCGTGCTTTGCACCGACGGACGTGCGGTCACGCTGATGCCCACCGCCGCCAACTGTGACTGGAAGAAGGCGAACTGCTGTTGCTGGGACGCGACGCCTGAGACGATGTCAATAACAAAGCTGACTTCGGACACGTTGTTCGCCTTCTTGTACGCCTCGACGAGGGCCTTGGCAGCGCTCGGGTTGTAGGCGGGGTAACCCGGATTCTTGTAGTAGCGCGACGCCTTGCGATAAACGCCGTCCGCCACTGCGCCCACTCCACCGTCGATGGCTTTGAAAAACGTGTTGCGGTTTATCGCCATTGCGCACGCCATGCGAATGTTCACGTCATTGACCACGGGCTTGCGCGTCGGGTCCCACTTTCCGGTCGAAGGGTTGACGGCACCGAGCGTGCCGGCGTACGCGGCGAGCTGCGTGGTCGCTGGCGCCGGATCGGCGGCTGTCGACGTACCACCAGCGATGTACTGCACGATCGACGTCGCTTGGGCTGACGTAAGACCTGGTGCAGTAATTCCGCTCACGGTTGTCGTTCCCTGGAGCCACGCAGTGGTCGCTGCCGCGGCCTGACTCGCCGAAGCCCCGGTCTTGAGCACGCCCCCGAAGTACTCGAGGCCATAGAGGTAGTCCAACACACCCACGATGCCAAGGGCCGACGCGAACTCGCCCGCCCACAGGAAGTACTGGTTGAGCGTGCCGGTCGTGTTCATGATCAGGCAGTTGACCGACGGGTCTCGAGCATCGGCAAGGTCCGTGCGTACGTTGATCCCGGACATCTTTTCCAACGCGGCGATACTTGGACCGTCTTGTTGAAGGATCATGTCGATGTCCCCCGATTGCAGCGCCGAGTTCCGAGTGGCGTTGTCGGGGATGGTCTTGAAGTTGATGGCGTCGAGGTACGGCAACTTGCGACCAGCCGCATCCTTTCGCCAGTAGGAGGTGTTCTTCACCCACTGCGACTCAACGCCTACCTGCCACGACTTGAACTTGAAGGGTCCGGTACCAATGGGATTGCCCTTATACGTCGGTGAAAATGACGACGGGTGCGCCATGTAGGCAATTTGCTGTTCCGCGAGGTTTGTCGGGTACGTGGAGAAGGGAACCACCATGTTGTAGACGACTTCATAGGCGCTCGTCGCGACCACCGAGGCAATGATGGGGCGGATAGCTAGTCCAACGGTCGGGTCGGCCGCAGCGGCTTGCCAGTTCTCGACAACTGTTTGTGCGTTGAACGCGTCACCGTTGTGGAACTTGATGCCCTGTCGCAGAGGAATCGTCCACGCGGTGTACGACGCGTTGGGCGTCGCCGAGAGTGCCAGCATGGGCAGCCAGGAGTCACCATTGATGCCTATGACGAAGAGCGGGTCAAAAACTGCGTTCGCAACGCAAAATCCTGACGCGTCCATCTTGCCCTGAGAACCATTAAATACGTGATAGTTCGGCACGTCAGAGATCAATCCGACGGTGACCGAGCCACCTATTTTTGGCTTTGCGGTGCTAATCCCAACCGTTGCACCCGCTACCGATTCCATCAAACCGTCGACAATGGTCCCTGCCATTGCGACGCCTCCAATGGTGGCGGCTGAGTGCGTAAGGAACGATCGGCGATCGAACGTGCGTGACATCTTGATCCTGCTTTCCCCCCGGAGACACCACCTTGTGTGGAATCCCCTTTCAGCGAAACTTATCAAGAACTCGCCTATACACAAGTCAAAACAGAATTACTTCTGGGTAACGAAATCTCGCGTGGTCGACGCCACCGTGACGAAATCGTCGGATGAATCCGAGAGTTCAGAGCCCAGGCGTAGGGAGGGACGCCTGGGCTCTGAGATTTTGGATACCGGAACTAGCGCGAGTGGCGCGCTGAAGAGCCCGTACCACGTTGTGCGCCTTGAGGACCAGGGCCACCAGGGTGACCGAATCCTCCCGGGCCAGCGCCGCCAATGCCGACGCTCGTCGCGTCGAGCGTGCTGGTGTCAGTGGAGGACGCAAAGCTGCCTTCGGCGAAGATCGACGAGCCGACGGTCACGTCGGCCAGGGTGGCGCTCGCTCGATCCTTGGTGTACGTCGTCGCACTCGACACAATCACCGTCGCACTCGAGCTGTTGGGTCCACTGATGGTGATGGTGTCACCACTAACCGCGGTGACTTTACCCATCACGCTCGGTTCGACAATGGCGATGCTGGCGGCGGTCGTGGAACCGGATGCACTGGGCACGACGTGTACTTCATCACCGACCGCGAGGTCCGCGATGGCCGCAGTCACTCGATCCTTCGTGACCGTGGTCGACGAAGTGATGGTGTAAGTGGTCGTCGTGCCCGAAGGATCACTAATGGTGATCGATGTACTAGTGAGGGCCGTAACCACACCGCCGCTCCCCATGGCACATCCCGGGCCCATTGCACCGTTTGGCGTTGGCGTTGAGTCGTGCGCGCCAGCGCTGGTGTGTCCGGTGCTCTTTGCGATAGGTGATGCACTGGCGACGGCGGCACTCACGCCGACGGCACCGAGCGCCGCGACTGCGGTGATGCCAACTCGCTTCACTAGCTTCTTTTTGGTTGTGCGATACATAAGGCAACCCTTCTCAAAATGTCTCAAGATTTTCGAGACGCTCCCATCTTGTTGAGGCACTCTTTGAACCCGGTAGGGGGCCGTTAAGAACTGGTTAATTCTGAGAAAAGTACCGCGAATTTGCCTTAAAAAGACGGTGTTGAGAAATCGAATCGACCATACTTGGCGCGTACGACGCGAGGGCACGAGCGTCTTCGGGTATGTGATCGGTTGACAATTACTTAGGGAGGACCACACCGGTGGCAACGACTTTGGATTCACACGAAGGATCGGCGGGCGACGAGGCGTTTCGCGTCGAAGCGCGCGGCATTGATTACGTACCCGAAACCGAGCGATGGGCCACACCTCGCAATATCGGGGCGCTCTGGACGGGTTCGGCGATCAACATTGAGTACTTCGCCTACGGGGCGATTCTCATGGCGTTCGGGTTCAAGTTTTGGACCGCGCTCAGCATCATGATCATCGGTAATCTTTCTTTCCTACTCTTGGGTGTTGCCTCACTACAGGGGCCCGAGGCGGGTACCACCGTCTTTACCATTAACCGTGCGTCGTTCGGCTCCCAAGGCTCGCGTCTGCTCAGTTTCTTTAACTGGATCACGCAACTGGGGTTCGAGACCGAAGGACTCATTCTCATCGTGGGTGCGATCATCGTGCTTTTCCAGATGGGGGGCGTGCACGTTTCGAGCGGGCTCAAGGTCGTCTTCATCATTCTCGCCGCAGCGATTCAAGCGGTCATGCCTTACCTCGGTCACGCCACCATGGTCAAGGTGCTGCGAGCGCTGATCATCCCCTTTGGCGCGATTTTCGTGGTGCTCGCGGTCTACGACTTCAAGTACGGCAGCGCCAGCTTCAAGGGTTCAGGCTACGCCAATGGTTGGGAGATCTACACCGCGGGTCTCGCCTTCGTGTTCGCCCTGTCGGGACTTGGCTGGACCGAGTGTGGCAACGACTACACGCGCTACGTGCCGCGCGACGCAAAGAAAGGCGCGATCGTCGGTTGGATTTTCCTTGGTACCGCTATCCCCGAGATCGTCATGATGATTCTTGGCGCACTTTCCTATACGTTCTTGTCGCAGTCGAAAATCGCGGGAGCAAATCTCTTCGAGGCCTTTCGCGGCCAGCACTTCATCCCAAGCTGGATCGTCGTCCTCTTCCTCCTCTTTTCAATCGTGCAGCTCTTTGGTATCAACTCGCTCGACCTCTACTCCTCAGGCGTGTCCCTCCAAGCAATGGGCCTTCGCCTCAAGCGCTACCAAGCGGTCGTACTGGACAGCATCATCGCGTGCGGACTCACCCTCTACGCAGTATTCCAGTCGACGTTCAAGGAGTACCTGACCGAATTCGTCGGCGTCATCATCTTGTGGATCGCGCCGTGGCTCGGCGTGTACCTGGTGGACTGGATCATGCGACGTTACCGCTACAACGCGGCCGAGTTGCAACGAACCGACAAGGGCGGTCTTTACTACTCGGGCGTCACGGGCATCAATTGGAGCGCGATCATCGCTTTCTTCGTGGGCATGGTCTGCGCGACACTTGCTTTCTCCAAAGCCAACCCGCCCGTTAACTTTCCCTTCCACTGGATGACGCCGATTTCCAATCACTACGGGTCATCGTGCGCGGCAAGCCTGGTCCACGGTGTCTGCACCGCCGGGTGGTACGGTGGCGCAGACTTTTCCGTGCCCACGGGAATCATCATCGCGGGTCTGATCTACTTCATCCTCGAATCGCTCACCGGCAATGTGAAGCGACAAGTGGCCAGACAGAAGGAGCTCGAGCCCATTCTTTAGCTAGTCGCCCGGTCCCATTCGAGACGATCGGGCTTCAGCCCAGCCAGTCTTCGACGAGCCCACCGGAACCGTCAGGCCGAAACACCGGGATCGATCCCAAGGCGCGAACCTTGAGGGCGTCGTCACCTAGCGCGTCGCGCCACTTGGACGCCTCGGTGACCAAGGTGCCAATGACCACGATGTCCGCCTCGACGCCACGTAACAACCGCAGCGCGGAGCCCGTTGAGGCGCCGGTCGAAATCACGTCGTCGACGAGCGCGACGCGTTTTCCCTCGACGTCGGCGATGCGCGCGCGATCGAAGAAAAGACGCTGTTCGCCCGACGTCGTTATCGAACGCACCGTCTCGCTGATGGCGTCCGCCAGGTGGATCTTGGGTGTCTTGTGCAACATGACGTACTGGTCGAGTCCCAGGGCGCGCGTCACTTCAACAACCAACGGTATGCCCATCGTTGCGACGGTCGCCACGACGTCGACGTCGTAGGGTCGAATGATGTCCGCGAGCTCGCGACCCGCTTGACTCATGAAACCAATGCCCATGTCCACAGTGATGAGTAGCGCAAGGGCGAGTTCATCGTTCAATGACACAATCGGCAGATCAACGCGTTGGGTGCCAATCTCCGCTGAATACGTGCGCTCTCTCACGAAGTTGGAGCATACTTAGTTGGTGGCATCGCACCATCCACCGCTCGACCTTGAACTCGCGCGCCGCATGCTTGAGAGCGCGTACGTCGAAGCGATCGAGGGCGCGCGCGAAGGCGGCATACCGATAGGCGCCGCTTTGTTTTCTCGCGACGGCGAACTCCTCGGGTCCGGTCACAATCGTCGCGTGCAAGAAGACGACGCGTCCGTGCACGCCGAGACCGACGCCTTTCGACGAAGCGGACGACGCCGCGACTACCCCGACACGGTCATGGTCACGACGCTCTCGCCGTGTTGGTATTGCTCGGGTCTCGTGCGACAGTTCAACATTGGCGCCGTCGTGATCGGTGAAGCGACGAACTTCTACGGAGGTCACGACTGGCTCGAAGAATTAGGTGTCGAGGTTCTCGTACTCGACGACCCCGCCTGTATCGAACTCTTGGGTACGTTCATCGAAGAACGTCCCGAACTCTGGCACGAGGATATCGGGCTCTAATAGAAGGTCAGTGAACGGGCGGACCGAACAACCGGTCGCCCGCGTCGCCGAGTCCGGGAACGATGTAGCCAACGTCGTTCAACTTCTCGTCGAGGGCGGCGGCGACGATCTGTACATCAGGATGATGGGCCGCGACGAAGTCAACCCCCGTTTGGGCGACGATCAGACACAACACGGTGACCGTACCCGCACCCCTTGCGGTCAGCATGTCAAGGACCGTGACGAGCGATCCGCCCGTCGCGAGCATGGGGTCACACAAGACCACGGGAGCACCCTCGAGATCCTCGGGGAGGCCATCGAGATAGACGTCGGGCAGCAACGTCGTCTCGTTGCGACGAAGTCCCACGAGGCACACACGATGTCGCGGTAGCACCTCTTGGACGGCGGGGGTCATGCCGAGCCCGGCGCGAAGTATGGGCACGATCACGAACTGGATATCGATCCGCTCCGCGGTTGCGCCCTTGATCACCGGTGTGTCCACGGTGGTGACGTGCGTGGGGATCGAGCGAAACGCCTCGTACGCCAGAAAACGTGAGATCTCGCCCGAGAGCCGCAGAAAGTCAGCGTTCGAAGTGGACGCGTCGCGAATCTGGCGAACCTTGTCCGCGACGACGGGATGTTTGACGATGAACGGTGCGGGCACGACGTCACATTAGGTCGTCTCGTTTCGTTAAGCGTGCCACAACGTGACGGGAAGGAAAAGAGAGGGTGACCGGTACGATTGACGCATGGCAAAAACCCTCTCGCGCGCGACTTCGCGCGGCCTGGAACCGGTAAAGGCCAATCCTCTGGGCGGTGTCCGCTCAAAATACCCCGGTCCAAAAGCGCGGATATCACGCGATAAGAGCCTTGCCTGGTGGCGAAGGATTCTGCCGATCATCGCATCGCACCGCGCCACTTTCATCACGTCGATCGTTCTTTCGTTCGTGAGTCTGGTCTTTCAGACCCTCGTACCGAACATGTTGAACCACGCCATAACGACCATTCAGCACCACTCGACGGGTCTCAACCACGAAGTAGTCCAGATTCTCTTCGTGGGCCTGTTTGCCGGGATCACCGGCATCGTCTCGCGCCAGTACGTGTACTACACCGCGTACAACGTGGAAGCGGATCTTCGCTCGCTCATCTACGAGCACCTCACGTGGCTCTCGTTCGGTTTCTACGACCGCGTGCAATCGGGGCAGCTCATTAGCCGCGCCAACAGTGACATACGAAGCGTCCAGATGTACTCCACGTTCGCCCCGCTCATCATCGTGCAGTCCTCCATTGGCGTGATTGCGTTCGTCTTCATGCTGTCGATCAACTGGCAACTGGCACTGATCGCCATGACGATCATGCCGGCGATGTACTTCATTGGTATCCGCATGCGTCGCGTTCTCTTTCCGATCTCTTGGATCACGCAGTCGCGACTCGCCGACGTCGCGACGATCGTGGACGAGAACGTCAATGGCGTTCGCGTCGTCAAGTCCTTCGCCCAGGAGGAGGCTGAGGTGAACCGCCTCGCTGACGCCGCGGAGCGTGTGGCGTGGGCCTACGTCAAAGACGCGCAGTTCCGCGGTAAGTGGTCGCCCTGGGTACAGAACCTCCCCCAGGTCGGACTCGCGCTCGTGCTCATCTTCGGTGGGTGGATGGCCTACTTCGGACACCTCAGCATTGGGGCGATTCTCGCCTTTAACGCCTATCTCTTGATGCTCCAGGCGCCGTTCATGATGTTGGGCCAACTCGTCATGATGGGTCAACGCGCCAAAGCGAGTGCCGAGCGGATCTTCGAAGTACTTGACGAGAGCCCCGACATCGTCGAGCGACCCGGCGCGTACGACCTGGTCGACGTGAAGGGAACGCTCGATTTCGACCACGTTCGTTTTATCTACGCCAACGGCGCCGAGATTCTCCACGACTTTGACGCGCACATCGCTGCCGGCGAGACGGTCGCGATCGTGGGACGCACGGGATCGGGCAAGTCAACGGTCGCTCGATTGGTGACGCGGTTCTACGACGTCGCCGACGGGTCAGTGAAGGTCGATGGTCACGACGTTCGCGACCTGACGCTCGCGTCTCTTCGCGCGAACGTCGGGGTGGTGACTGACGAGCCATTCCTCTTTTCGATCTCGATCAGCGAGAACATCGCGTACGGTCGACCCGACGCCTCATACGAAGAAATAGAGGCAGCAGCGCGTGCCGCGAACGCGCACGAATTCATCGAACACCTACCCGAGGGCTACGACACCGTCATTGGCGAACGCGGGTACACACTCTCGGGTGGTCAGCGTCAGCGAATCGCCATCGCGCGCACCTTGCTCGTTAACCCCCCGGTCCTCATTCTCGACGACGCCACGAGTGCCATTGACGTGCACGTAGAGGCCGGCATCTACGCAGCGTTGCGTGAACTGATGACCCAGCGCACGACAATCGTCATCGCGCACCGCGTCTCGACCATCGCCCTCGCGAGTCGGGTCCTCTTGATGGACGAGGGACGCGTCATCGCGAGCGGCACGCACGAGCATCTTCTCGCGACGTCGCCTCTCTACTCCGAAGTGCTCGCCCAGACCACGAAGGGTCTCGACTGATGGCGTGGGGCGGTGGCTTCGGGGGCGGTGGCGGCGGAATGTTCGGCGCCTCGCAGCAAACCGGGCTGCCCTTTGGGGGCATCCCGAGCGAACTCCAATCCGAAGCCAACAAGGTCCTCGCGACCGAACCGCCGCGCGAACCTTCCGCACTGAGTTTCTCGCAGCGCCCCAGTGCCAAGGAGCGACTTCCGCTCACGTTGCCTCGTATGTTGCGCGTCTACCCAGGTTGGGTCGCCGGAGGGTCGTTGCTGGTTATTCTGACGAGCTTGCTGCTTCAGGGTGGCCCCTTACTTACAGAACTTGCCATCAACCACGGTTTGCTACCGGGGCACCGGTCCCTCGAGGTCGTGTTCGTCTGTGGTGGGCTCTACATGGTGCTTGCGGTCGCCAACGCGCTGCTCCAACGTGTCCAAGTCGATGTCACGGGAAAGCTTGCGGCGCGCGTCATGCACGACCTACGTATCCGCGTCTTCATTCATTTTCAACGATTGAGCATGGACTTCTTCACCGAGGAGAAGGCCGGCGTGCTCATGAGCCGAATGACGAGCGACGTCGAGAACCTCCAACAGCTCGTCCAAGACGGCATCAGCTCGTTCGCGTCCCAGGGTCTCACCATGATTGTGATCACGGCCATCTTGTTCGCGATCAACGTGACACTCGCCCTGTGGACCGTGCTGCTCGTGGTGCCGCTCATGTTCGTGTTCACATTGTGGTTCCATCACGCGTCGGAGAAGGGATACCTGCTCGCGCGCGACCGGATCGCGAACGTGCTCGCAGACCTTTCCGAGTCGCTCTACGGCATCCGCGTGGTGACCGCGAACAACCGTCAACAGCGAAACATCCGAAACCATCGCCACGTCGTCGGCGCCTACCGCGACGCCAACATCTACACCGGACGAGTGAACGCGATCTACGGACCCTCGACCAACATGATCGGCATCTTCGGTTCAGCGTTACTGCTCGGCATCGGTGGTCACATGGTGATCGAGCACAAACTCAGCCTCGGCGCATTGGTCGCGTTCTTCTTGTACCTCAATCGCTTCTTCCAGCCGATTCAATTACTCGTTCAGCAATACAACTCACTCCAGCAGGGTCGTTCTTCGGTCATTCGCCTGCGAGAACTTCTGAAGACGCCGCCCACGATTGACGAAATGCCCGACGCGATCGAGTTGCCGACCATCGCAGGTCGTATCACGTTCGATCATGTGAGCTTCGGTTACGGGCCGGACAATCTCGTCCTGCACGACGTGAATCTCGAGATCGCGCCAGGCGAATCGGTCGCCTTCGTTGGGCCCACTGGCGCGGGCAAGTCGACCATGGCCAAACTGGCGAATCGCTTCTATGACCCCACGTCGGGTCGAATTCTGCTCGACGGCATCGACATTCGCACGGTGAGCCTGCATTCATTGCGTTCCCAGTTAGGCGTCGTGCCCCAGGAAGCGTTCCTGTTCGCGGGTTCAATACGAACCAACCTGAGTTTTGGTCGCACGAACATCACGGATCTTGAAATCGAAGAGGCCATCGACGTCGTTGGTCTACACGAACTCATTGAACGACTCCCCGACGGACTCGACACGATTATTCACGAGCGAGGCCAAACATTGTCCGCAGGAGAACGTCAACTCCTGGCGCTGGCACGCGCTTTTCTCGCGCGCCCTCGCGTGTTAATCCTCGACGAAGCGACGTCGTCACTCGACCTGCAAAGCGAAACGGTCATTGAAAAAGCGCTCGATCGTCTCCTCGAAGGTCGCTCCGCCATACTTATTGCGCACCGACTCACCACCGCACAGCGCGCGGACCGCATCGTGGTCATCGACGAAGGCGGCATCGTCGAAGTCGGTACACCGCACGATCTTTTGGGTCGAGGCGGCGCCTACGCGTCGATGTACGAAGCGTGGTTGGAATCGGGCGGACGCGACGCGACTCGCTCGTAACGAGGTCCACAAAACTGGGAGAACAGGCCAATTCGTCAGAACTTACGACCAGTCTCGAATGGATTCGATCGCGTCAGAGCGCACTCTCAATGTCTGGAAATTAGGGCTATTTCTTCGGGCCGAACTCAAGTAATCTCAAAAAATCAAAGTCGTCCTTTGAACAAGGTCCGTTGCCTTCGTTTCGTGCGGGCATCGGTGCGATTTGAGGATGCGGGAGCAAGGGAGCAGTATGTTGTCTCGTCGGAGCGTGCGAGTCGGCACGTGGGCCAAAGTGGCGGCCACCACTGTTCTGGTTAGTTCGTTCGCCGTATTGATGACAACAAACGCCTCGGCAACGTCGCCGGTGACGTTGTACGTCAACTCGAGCGCCTCGGGGTCGTCGTGTCTCGACAGTTCGACGGACGCATGTCAAACCATCCAAGCCGCAATCAACGTCGCCGAGACGTACGCGAACAGCGTCATCACGATCGACGTTGCCGCGGGCACTTACAAAGAGAACGACACGATCAACGTCCCTTCGAGTGACACCCTCACAATCCATGGCGTGGCCGCGGCCACGACCACCGTGGACGGCAATTCCAGCGGCTCCGTCTTCACCATTGGTGCGGGGGGTCCCGTCATTATTAACTACCTGACGATAGAAAACGGCGTCACGACCGGCGCTGACTCGACGCTTAATCCCGATGGCGACGGCTACGGGGGAGGTATCGACAACGCGAGCGGGGACCTCACCGTCGATGACTCAATTCTTTCGAACAACGCTGTCTATGGTGCGGCGACGGGATCTAGCCCAGGAGGAAACGCCTACGGCGGGGCGATCTACGACGCCAGCGGCGAACTCTTGATCAGCGGCGATACCTTTAGCAACAACACGGCCTGGGGAGGCGGCGGTAACGGTCCCTACGCCGGCGGTTTCGCCGAAGGTGGTGCCGTTGACGTCGCGGGAGGCACCCTCTATGGCGAATTCGACACGTTCAGCCAGGACGGCGCCCACGGCGGTCCGGGCGGCGTTCTCGTCAACGGTTTCGCAGGTGGCGAAAGTTGGGGAGGTGCCGTTTACAGTAGCGCAAGCAGAACGAGTTTTTCTTTGTCGACGTTCTCTGCTGACTCAGCCAATGGTGGTGGCGGTCGCCAGGCCACAATAAACGGTACCGGCGGTACGGGCGGCAGCGCCTACGGCGGCGCGCTCTTCATCCCCAGCAGCGTCGCTGGTAACGCGACGGTCGACCTTACGAAGGACACTTTCTATAGTGACGAAGCGACGGGCGGTGAGGGTGGTGCCGGCATGTCGATGGGTCAAGGTGGCTCCGCCTTTGGTGGTGGTTTTTATGATGGAGCACAGCACACCACGACGGCGACGCTCACTGACGATACTTTCAACCAGGACAGCGCGACCGCAGGGGGAAGCGCAGACGCCATTGGCGGAGCGATTGACAACACTGCTTCAACGGCGAGCGCGCTTAACGTGACACTCGCGTCCAATACGGTCACCAGTAGCGGCAACGAATACGGTGCGGGTATTGAAAACGGGGGAACTTTCACCGTCACCAACTCCATTCTCGATCAGGATAAGTCCTGCGACGGGACCTTCATCGACGGCGGCTACAACGTGGAATCCGACCACTCCTGTGGTTTTGGCGCGAGTGACGTCGTGAACAGCAGCACGATCAACCTCGCTGCGCTCGCCACGAACGGATCGAGCGGACCTGAAACGATGGCGATAGACCATTCAAGTTCTGCGTACGAAGAAGCCCCCGACTGCACGTACGGCTTCGACGAAAGGGGCGAACCGCAACCCGGCGTGACCGGGGCGTACTGCGACGCGGGCGCGTACGAGTGGCAGGGCTACACCGTGACCTACGATGCCAACGGAGGCAGTGGCGGTCCGACCGATTCCAACACGTACGGACCTGGCGAGAACGTGAACGTCCTTTTCGGTTCTCCCCCAACGCTGACGGGTTACGGCTTCGGCGGGTGGTGCACCGTGCAGGAGTCTCCTGACGATCCTTGCACGGGTGAAGCAGTCCCCCACTCGACCTTTCCGGTGACGGGGCTCACCATGGGCACCGCGAACATCACCCTCTATGCACTTTGGGATATCACCAGGACTCTCTACGTCAACGGCAACGACAACGGCATCGCGTGCACCGATCAAGCGCAAGCCTGTCCCACTATTCAAAGCGCAATCAATAAAGCCGAAAGCATGGTCGAAACGTCAGTGACGATTGATGTGGCACCCGGTACGTACAACGAGAGCGACGAGATCGATCTTATGAACAACGACACCATTGACATCGTCGGAGCGGGCGTCAACTCAAGCTACGTCTCCGATAGCTCCGATTCGGATTTTATCGTTGACCTCGGATTAGTTAACTTCCAGAATCTCACCATTGAAGATGGCCAGGGCTTCGGAAGCGGCGGTGGCGGTATTCGTAACTACGGCGCGGTGATCGCGACCAACGACACGTTCCTCAACGATCATGGTCAGGACGGCGGCGCCATCTACAACGACGGCACCCTCATCGCCACCAACGACACCTTCGACAACGACGCAGCCGGCACCAACGGAGGGGCCATCTATATACCCGAAGACGGGTACCTCGTTGCCACCAATGACACGTTCTCTGAGAATGAGGCGGTGAGTGGAGGAGCGGGGATCTATAACGACAGCCTTGAGACCGCCGCCCAGATCGGGCCAAGCGATTCGTTCTTCACCTTCTACGCAAGTGCCGCGATCGTGACGAACGACACGTTTGAAGGCGACTTCGGGGATCATTACGGCGACGCGATCACCGATCAGGGCTCGCCCACCACCATCAGTAATTCAATTCTCGACGATTCACAGAATTGTTATGGGAGCTTCCCCTTTACTCCCGATGGGGGCTACAACGTAGAGTCCGACGACACCTGCGATTTCACCGGAAGTTCGCTGACCGACAATTCAAACTTGAATTTGGCTAGCTCGCTCGCCGCCAACGGCTCT
>Ga0302319_10007733_pt1 | contig 21104 bp, 34 predicted proteins | sample Bog_T0_2_FD_203319 | JGI IMG/M metagenome (GOLD analysis project Ga0302319, IMG submission 203319) | Peat permafrost microbial communities from Stordalen Mire near Abisko, Sweden - Bog_T0_2 | ecosystem: Environmental > Terrestrial > Soil > Wetlands > Peat | place: Sweden: Abisko, Stordalen Mire... | reverse complement strand
GTTGGGGGCGGGCAGCTGCTGACGCTGCGGCGGCGAGGCGACGGTCGGCCCCAGTTCGGTGACGTGGCTGTTGCTGGTGGGCGGCCCCTTGACGACCTCGATGTCGTAGGCGGCCAGGGCGAAGGTTTCGAACCAGGGTTCGCGGATGCTGGTGACGATCTGCTTCATCACGGTGATGTAGATGACCAGTTCGTCCTTCAGTTCATCGACGCGGTAGATGATCATGCCGGTGACGGCGAAGATCTCGGGCGTGGGGCGCACCGGCATCGCGGTGCAGCCGGGCAGCTGCAGGCCGGTGTGGACGCGGTAGATGACGCCGGGCAGGAGCGGCAGATCCTTCAGCGGCGGCATGGGCGCCGTGCTGCGGTTGGGGTTGAGGTATTCGGACGCGCAGGCGGCATTGAAGAGCACGCGCTGATCGTCCTTGATGCACTTGGCGCCATCGCGCACGGCGTGGATGGTGATTTGGCTCATTTTTGGTCCTTGGGTTGTTTGCTTTTGAGCGTGGAATGTCGGAGCGTTTCAGCACAGGTTGCAGAGCAGGTAGTTTTGAAGTTCCCGAAAAGTGGTCCTCGGCATACGACACACTTCGGGCGATCTGCCTTCGTCGCAGCCGGTTTCTTTGGTTCAGTGGCCATCATACCCGTCTCAGTTTTCCCGAGACGAGTGGCTTTGTTGTACTCGAATTGTTTCTGCCATTCACTCACATATTTTGTGGCAGCATCGGTCAGCAGGCGATTTGCCCCGTCGACGGTAGAAGCGATATTAGGAGTTTCCCCAATGATCTCAGCGATCTTGGCCATTGTCCAGCCGCCGAAAGAGGGTGTGATCTGCTTTCCTTCCACGAGATCTTGCAGTTTAGCTTTCGCCAAGATCACGCGATGAATATCGATCACATCACGAAGAGCTTTCTGTAGCCCCTCCCGTTTCTTTGTTGCTTTCTTGTATTCCAGTTCGAGTTGCTTTCTTTCCTCGTCGTTGACACCGCTATGTAATTGGCGCCACAAGGCCATTTCTGCCCCGTTAGCCCCAACACAGTCGTCCACCAATTGTTTATCACTCTTCTCTACCGCGGCATCGATACGGTGTCGAATGTATTCGATGACGACAGATTTGACGGCACTGAGATCATTTTTCGCGCGCGTGGCCGCGGTATGAAACTCTTCCGCGAGCCGTACCCTCTCGCGTTCGGCTAGTGACAAATCGAGTTTGTCGTCCAGTGCTTGTTCGCGTTTAGTTTTACGTTGCTTTCCGGTGATTTGACTCCAGGCAAGAGTCCTTCCACCGAAAAGGGCGGAAACAGATCCGTTATTGCGGCTCATTTCTTTTCCTTGAAGGCTTTGATGAGTTCGTTGTGACGGTCGACGAGGATGGTGACGAGCCGCCCTGCGGCATTGGCATCGTCTTCTGATTCGAAGATATTTCCGGCGATCAAAGAGCGGTCTTCGGTGATCATCACGGCCCAGGTCTTCGCAACACCCCGGGCATCGTGATTCTGACTTCCACCGACGACAACCTTCCAGAGATTGGTGTTCATTTCTTCTTCGCTTTCTTTTTCGGAGGTTTTCCTTTGTCGCTGAGATTCTGGATGAATTCCTCGTAAGGAACCCACCGGCCGGGGGCATTCTTGTAGAACCACTGCATCGCGCGGCAAGCGCGGATGTCGTGATTGTCTTCCCCGGTGCAGCCGGCCATTTCGTTTCGGATGTCTTCCTGATGGCCGAGAGTCCAATGATTGGACGGGGACACGAGGAGACGATTGATGATGAGGTGCTCTTGGAGTACCCAGACCAGACGGCCGAACATGAACGAGTTGTAGATCGTCCACTTCGCCGTCTGGTAGATCGTCTTCGGATTGTCGTGATAGAAGAGCGGCGACGCGATTTCCAGCAAGATCACATCGTGAGAGCCAAGGGCTTCGAAAGGGAAGTCCGGTGCGTTGAAACACACCCTGCCGTCACGGGAAGACCAAGCATGGACGCGATGCAGATCGACGTCGATTGAGATGACGGCAGGGGTATTCATAGACTAGCGCGAGAACTCATTCAACGCGTGTTCGTCCTCGGCATACCCAAGCCACGGCTCGGGCAGATCATCGACCGACACTTTCGAAGTGCTCGGAGTGAACGGGATGTCTTCGCGGTCACAATATTCATTGTTCGAGATGCGAGACGATTCGGCCGCGATGAGATCACGGATTGCTACGACTTGTTGTTGAGACATCGGGACGGCGTCCCAGCAACACGGCGACCACCGCTTGGCGTGTTTTGCCGTCTCTTCGATGCTGATTTCGACGTCTTCCGAGTCCATGGGCGAGAACGTCTGTCCCATGTAATAGCCGAGCATGCTCAAGGCGATGACGCGGTCTTGCGAGACGAGATACATGGTGTGGTGTGTGTCACCACGATCCCGGTCTTCCCATTCGAGTTGTTCCATGAAGTCCTGGACATCATTTTCTGCAGACTCGCAGGAGTCCGCGATGCGATCTCCGATTTCTCCCATTGTAGTTTCCTTTCAGTGGGTGTGGTTGAGGGGAGTAGATGCTGAGATTTCAGCATTCAGCTTTTCGACAGCGGCCTCATCTTCGGCCGCGATCTCCGCACGGGCGTTGACGTCGCCACGGGCGCGTTCGCATTTCTCGACCACCTTCTTGATGTGGACGGAGATCTGCTGATCGTTCGCCAGATAGTGGAGAGCCAAGCGGAGATGTTCTTCGGCCGCGCGCATGAAGGCAGCGGCGTTGCGGTATTCTTTCGCGGTGGTCATGCGATGTAGCCTCCGGCGGGCTTGCTGTGGTTGACGCCCTGGTGGATGGCGACGTTGTGGCCGTCAGCCTTGCCCTGGGCGTAGTGGTCTTCCTTGTTGGCCGACCACTTGATGCGGCTGTTCTTCAGCTTGAGATTGTCCTTCATCCACGCGTCGGCGGCGAGCAGCTTGTTGTTGGTCAACGACAAGCCACGCTCGGTCACAGCAGTGGAAACGTCGGTCGGGCGCACCATCTTCTCGATGCGCTCGGCAACCGTCTCGGTCAACCCCTTCAGATAGCTCGTCCGCACCGCCAAACGCCCGGAGCGCGTGAAGTAGGTAGCGGTGTCGCAGTACGTCTCGGCCATGTCGGGCAGGACCCGGATCATGACGTCGCAGAAGTATTTGCACACCTTGGCGTCGGACTCGGTGCCGACGAGGCGGAAGGTTCGCGACTTGATCTTCTTGCCGTCCTTCATCGTGCGCTGCGAGTGCGTGTACACCTTGCAGCTACAGGCCTTCGCGAACAAGATGAAGAGTTCCCATTCCCATTCCTGGATGCGGCCGAATTCATGCATGCTTTCTTCGGTGACGATGTCGGTCTTGATCGTCTCCACCCGGATGTCTTCGATGGACATGTCGGTCTCGCGGAGGATACGGCCGATGGCCTCCGCAGCATTGTTGATCTCGCCTTCGGAGGCGCCATTTTCTTTCGTGAAACGCAGCAGCTTCTCGGCTCGCGCCATGAGCTTCTTGCGTTCCTCATCAGAGATCTTGGGCATAGCTCAAACTTTCAGCTGAAATAGCGGTTGGTGTCCACGTTGGGAACACGGTTGGCGATGTCCACCAGTGAGGGCCTCGGCGGCGGCGCTTTCTGCGCGGGTACCGGAGCCATTCCTCCCTGGGTCATCAGCTTGTTGAAGACCCCGAGGGTGTGGCTGTCTGCCTTCGGCAGCGGCGACCGCATCTCGAACACCGGTTTGACTTGGTTGTAGGCAGGACAGTCATCCTTGTGCTCGCAGTAGTCGCAGTGTTCCCCGGCCATCGGGTAGGTGTAGTCGAGGAAATTGGAATGCGTGAGGCGATCCAAGAATTTGCGGATCTGATCACGGAAGGTGCGCCACTTCTCGGTTTCCTTCCATTTGAAGGTGAAGGTGGCGGTCTGATACGTCTTGCGATCGGTGAGCAACACGATCGTTTCATTGAGATCCCGCAGGATCGAATACGCGCCCATCTGCCAGAGATATTCGATCTTGATCAGATCCGGCAGTTTGCTGACGAACTTGTAGTCCACGAGGACGCGATTGTCGGTCGAGAGCAGATCGATGTCGCCGCCGAAGCCAGACACGCCTTTGCGGCTGAGCCGCTTCGGGAGGATGGATTCGTCGTATTGGCTGACTTCACAACGCCAGTTCACGCCTTCCCCGAGGACGGGGAGGCGTGCATTGGCGACTTCGACGCACTTCTCGACTTCGATCATCATTGCGTGTTCGCTTGCGAACATCGAGAGCGCGTTCTGCCAGATCGCTCCTTTATCCTTCTCTTTGATCGGCGTGAGCGCCTCGAAGCCGATGGCCCCGACCGCTTTCATTCCGAAGTAGTGGCAGACCGATCCGAAGTCCGTTGCGGGACGGGACGGCGTCCGCGGCGGGCGCCGGATCGTGTCGCGGCGGAGACGGTCGGTGCATGCGGCATAGTGGCCGATGTTGGAGGGGGAGACGAGCGAGAAGTCGAGTTCGAGAGTCATTTGGGATCTTTCTTTCCGGCCATGCCGGGACTCATAGAGACCATGATAGAGGAGATGACAGGGTCCTTGGCGGGAGGCCCCATCATGACCTCACGAGCCTGTGGATCCGAATACCGGCTCGCCTCTTCGAAGAGTCGGGCCAGGGCGATGAAGAGCACCACCGGCGGATGGCTGAAGTGGTAGTTCATGCCCGGATATCGCTCGATGAAATACTGCGTGCCGTCCTTTGGATCGACTGCGAAGACCACGAACTCGCGGTTCGCCTTCGAATTGGCGTTCAACGGGGTCTTCCAGTCGATCGGAGGCCGCAGCGGCACCGTCCCCTTGAAGCAGGACAGTGCCGCGAACGAATCGATTTGCGGAGTCAGATTGAACTCTGCAGATTTGGGTTCCTCGGAATCGGTCATTACGCATCCCCTCGGAGGGTGTCCGGAATCTTGAACGGAGAGAATTCCGGGTGGAGGATGTAGATCGTCCCGCCGATATTGATCGCTTTCCGGCGGTGCGTGCTGCAGGTTTTCCCGGCGTTCTTGAGACGGGCGAGGTGCTCCGAGAAATACCATTCATTGTTCCCGGAGAAGAGCACCTCCCAGACGTCGAAGATGGTCGGCTGTTCGACTTCCTTCATTTTGTCCCCGGGCAGGACAACCGGCGGCCCCATCGGGCACAACGGCGTCGGTGCCTGGAAGGGCACGCAGACGGGCTCGGCCGGCACCGGATTGAATTCGAGCCAGCGCTGCACCACGTGCTCGGGATCCTTCCTCTTCGACGGCAGGTACAGCATCATGAGATCCTGCATCGAATTCAGCATGTGGGTGCGGCTGGCACCGGCACAGATCAGTTGTCCGCCGAATGGGACGAAGACAGAGCCGACGTAGACGCCGCTCTTCTCTTCGCCTTCGATCACATCCTGCCAGCCGTTGTCGAGATAGCCGGTGGCCGTGTTCCAGCACGCGTGCAGCGCGATGTGGCAGGCCTGCTTGTAGAGTTCCTGGCTGTCGACTTCGAGCATGCGCAGCTTCCACCGCGCCCTTCTGATGTCGTCTTTGCTTGTCATTTCTTCTCTTTCTCGATTGTTTTGTAGGCGAACGAGTCGGGGACCATCCCCGACTGGTGATCGCGGATGATGTCCCACGCTTCCTTCTCGGTGAAGTAGCTCTCGTAGAACGTCATGTCATTGCACTCGAACGTCGACATCGAGCACCACCACGGCCAGTACCAGCGCCAGATTTCTGGATAGTACTTCCAGTTTCCGTAATATTTCTTGATGCGGACGCGGTAACGGACGCCGAGTTGCATTACTTCTTCTCGACGCCGAAGTGGGCGTCATGCCACGTGCGTGCGAGCGTCTGCGCACGGGTCTTCCAGTTCATGAATTCTTCCGGCGGCGGGATTGCTTTGCTGGCGTCCTTCCATTTCTTGAAGAGCATGTTGAGCGCATCATGCCCGATGTCATTCGTGGTGAAGCTGACATCGTCTCGCATCAGTTCGAGCGAGTAGCGGTCCACCTCTTTTGCGAGAGCGGTGTCGAAGTCGAGCGTGGTTTCGCCCTTCAGTTCCTTCTTCAAGTTTTCGAGATTGAGCATCGCTCCGACGATTTGATGCGCGCGACCGAGGCCTGACATGGTGATGATGAGAGAACTGGGGATCTGTCGCTTGGCGTTCTTCCACCGCGTGGCGACGTTGTTGAATGCCTGATTCCCGATCGAGATGTGGCTCTTCGGTGGTTCTGCTGCTTCCCAGCAGACGCGGCATTCCAGGGCGAGTTCGAATTCGAATTTCTCTGCCGGCGTCGCTTCTCGGATGGTTGCGAGCGTCGTGGCTTCGGCGGTGAGATCGCGGACTTCGGCCTTCTCGGCGTCGAACTTGTCGGGGAAGCGCTTCTTCAGCTTCGCGATGTTCTGGTAGAGGACGGTGTCGAAGCCGGTCCAGTTCAGCGCCTTGATGCGCGCATGGATGGTGGCGAGGGTCATCGCCGCCTTGGCTTCATTGAATTTGCCGTAATACAGCCCGCGCTTCACGCAGTCTGCGAAGTCGCCGATCGCGATCAGCAGTCGATGTTCGAGCACCGGCAGGCCGTCATCGGGCGTCGGGTGGCTGTCGGCCCAGAGTTGCGGTTTGAGTTCATCACAGCCGATGGCCGTGTACCAGGAGAGGTCACCGAGTTCTTCGTTGCGGTGTTCATGGATGGTCAGCTTGTCGGTGATACCGGCGCTCACCAGTTCTGCGAATTCGGTCTGCAGACCGAGAGCGACGTGATTGAGACGGATCAGCCGGTGGAAACCGGCCGTGGCAGGATTCTGCCATTCAGCGAAAGGCCGGCTCTCCGTGCGGATCGCCAGCGGGACGTAGTCTTCCCATTTCATAGTGTTTTCGTTTTCGTTTCTCAAAAGGTTGGTTTATCTCAAAGACAAGGCCACGAGCACTCACTCGTGGCCTTCGTCGGAGATTTCAAAGAGCGGCACAGGTCTGGCATCAACGAGGAGCGAAACCAGACCTGTGTCTGGAATCACGTCACTCGGTCGCCGTCGACCCGCGCGCACCCTTCTTCGGGATCGCGTCTGCATAGCCCTTGAATTCGGTCAGCACGCCCGCCATTTCGGGGATGGAGAGACCTTCGAAGTCTTCGCCGCAGAGGAAGACCGCCAGCTGGTTCATCACCTCTTTGCGGTTCGCGGTGCGGTAGTCGTTCCACGCGGCGTTGAGATTCATCGCCTTGGTGGATTCCTTCTCATGGCCGATCTGGACGAAGGAGTTCACCCACTGGTAGTTGTCGGCGCCGGGCTTGGCGTTCTTGTTGACCGTGGTGTGGTTCTTGATCGCGAAGGTGACCGGCTGGAACTTCAGACCCGGCTCGACTTCGGTGTTGATGATGTGGTTCGTCTCGGTCACGCCGGTGTAGGTCGGGACGACGAGCAGGATGTAGCTCGTCATCGGCGTCCAGACCAGGATGTGCAGTTCGGGCGCGAGGCGACCCTTGGGCCAGTAGCGGGCGCGGTCGTCCTTCTTGGTGTACTGGACCTTGTTGGCGATCGCCATGGTCTCCTTCGCGAGTTCGTGGAGATCATCGGAGGTGACCGCGAAGCCGAGCTTCTTCGTGATGAGCCCGGCGACATTCAGGTCGGGCACCGCGAAGCTGGACGTCGGGCTGCCGCCGTCTCCGGGCTCGCCCGGCCAGATGTTCGCGGCGAGGCGATAGCCGAGGTAGACGCCGTGGAACTTCGGCGAGGTCTCGCCGCCCATCGGCATGAATTCCTTGATGTTCTCGGGGCAATCCTTGTGGACGGCCCAGTTGCCCTTCTTCACCGACGCGAAGGGATGCGTCAGCTTCATGCCGGAGCCTTCGGCGCCTTCGATGACGGCGCCGAGGGACTGCTTGGTGTTGTTGGGCATCAGCGAGGCGGCGAACTGCTCCATGTCTTCGTCGCTGTCGATCAGCGACGCGACGACGGGCGAGGAGACGACGCCGGGCACGGGGGCCGGGCGGCTGACCGCGGTGGTCTGGACGGGGGGCGTGGGGGCCGGCTTGGCGGTTTCGCCAGCCGGGGGAGGAGTCGGGGCGGGCGCGGGCGCCGAGGCCGTCACGGGCGGCGTGGTGCCGGCGTTGACCTGGGGGCTGGAGTCGGCCGTGGGGACGGGAGGCGGGGTGGTGGGCGCGGGAGCAGTGGCCGCGGCGGCACCGGTGGAGGCAGGGGCGGCACCGCCCGGGGGGATGGTGCGCAGACGATCGAGGAAGGAGGGCATTTGTGATCCTTCAGCCATAGCTGAATGGACCATCGTTCTCTATCAAGACCAACAGAATGTCGAGAGGGGCGATGGCGTGTTTGTGGTGTGAGCGAGCGAGCGTGTAGGCGAGAATGCGAGAAGGCGTGTGGGGGTCTTGTGCTTGCAGAATGCCATGCGCGCTCTAAAAGTCAAGTCAATCCGTCAGCGAGGCTGACGAAAATGAACGGATCGGATGAGATGAGTCTATATGACCCAAAACTGGAGTCGATCATGTCACCCCGGTGGTACTTTGATATTATCCCGTGTTTAGGACACGAAACTGGCTTAGTATTTAGGGCTATTTCGGAATTGACAAAGTACGTACCAACAAGTTTATACCACTGTTCAATCACTTGATTTGAATTGCACTGAATAGCGATTCGTAACGCTGTTCATCTATATCACATGGAATCGAAACCCCACAGCTGCACACCCCAGGGGTGTCCTATGGAGCGTCACCGTTTGGCGTGAGCTTGATTCTCTCTGTTTTATTTATGGGGTTAATTGCTGCTTCTATTTACCCCATACTTACTCCGATCATATATCCTCCCCCTTTGCGTGCGACGGTATGGAGTACCTCTGGGGGAGTGCACCTATGGGGTATCTATTACCTACCCCATGGTATCTACTATATTATATACTATATAATATGATCTTTTCTTTCTTTTCTCTTAAAAGAAGAAGAAAAGAGATAATATAATATAATAGAATAAAAGAAGTGATATAGTATTAAGGGTAATTCCTATACCGAACGAGATGCTACATAGAGAGCACCCGGAGGGGTTCATATGACCACCTCCGGCGTACTTTCGTCATACCGAACAAAGCCGAGCAACTATGACCCAAATCTCTTCAATGGCTATTTGGGTCATACGACTTCAGGTGAAGTCGAGCACGTTCTCGTAGACCGTATGCTCGAAGCCGGCGGCGGCCGGGTGCCCACCGCCACCGTGGCGTTTTGCGATGGCAGAAACGTCGACCCCTCCGCTGCGAGCCCGCATGCTGTGGATTCGCTTCCCGGGGCCTTCCTGCCGTGCGGCGAGGTCGAAATAGGTCAGCGTCAGATCGACGTCATCGAACATCTCCAGCGCCCTGCTGGCGGTCTCGCTGACGAGATGGGCCACGTTGCCGTAGAGGACGCGATGGCCATCCCAGTTCCGGCGCACCAGCTGCCGCGCCTGCTTCTCGCAGACGGTGGCGTTGTAGGCGTAGATGGCGCCGCCGGCCGCCAAGACCGCGGCGAAGCCGGCAGGGTGCTCCATGTTCAGGGCCAGCGCCTCGTAGGCCTGTATGGCGTAGGGCTGCATCTGGATCCAGGCGTTGATCTGCTTCGAGTCGGGCAGGTTCCAGCGCCAGAGATCGCGGTCTTCGATGTATTGCAGCATCACCGGGAGATCCGTCGCGCTGCGGAGCGACGAATGGGCGGTGGTCATCCACCCGCTGGTGACGCCGAGTTTCTTCGCGCGCTCCCAGGCGAGACGGCAGCCGGCTTTGCCCATGTCGAAGTTGATGGTGCAATTCGCCGGCGCCCAGCCGCTGGAGTTGTCGAGATCGTCCTTCGCCGATTTGTGATGGTCGTCCACCGTGACGCTCTTCGCCGACTTGCACAGGTGCATCAGATCGGCGCGCGGCACCGAGAAGTCGACGAAGTAGACGTCCTTGTCGAACACCGAGACGAGCGTCTCGGGTCCTTTGTAATGGCAGGCGATGTATTCGGCGTCTTTGCCGAGTGCTTGGTGCATCGCCCACGCTGCGCCCATTCCATCGGAGCATTCGGCGTGGTAGAAGACGATTGCTTTGGTCACTGGTAGAGGCCTTTCTGCTGGATGATGAAACGAGACAGATCGATGAAGTGCGACAGTTTCCCCTGGGGGACTTCCACGAGGTACGTGGTCGCCCCTGAGTGGTAGAGCGGGTAGATCTTCTTGAACCAGAGGATTTCTTTGTCGGCTGCAGCTTTTTCTGCATTGAGATGCCGCTCGTAGTTCGAGTAGAGAAGGATATCCGTTCCATGCTTGGTTCGGTACGCTTCAGGATGATCTTCATGTTCGCCGTACTGCGTCGTGTACCCTCGATCGAGATATCGACGAAGCGCATATTCCGCTGCGAATTTGATTCGGTTGTTGATGCATTCTTGCATCGGTTTTTCATTGAGCCGGCTGTACCACAGAGACGGTTTGAATATTTTCCGCACCGCATCTGGGAGTTGGTCTTGAACCGTTGCTTTGGTCATTGTTTGGTCTCGGTTTTCGTGACGCGAAGAAGATAGTCGGCGAGTGCGGCATCGTCTCGGGCATAGCTGACCGTGTAGACGTTGTGTTCATGGCATGGGCCACTCGGGTGGCACAGCCTGAGTTTCGTGAACGCCCCGATTGGGTCGCCTTTGACTTCATTGTGCACCGAGCACGTCACATCGGGATAGGTTCGCTCGATGTGCTTTTTGAGTTCGAACCCGCGTTGGATTTGGATTCGCGCCACCCGCATCTGTTCGATGTGGTATTCCTCGATCCTCTTCAGTTCTGCCGCGAGGCCTTGAACCGGATGGATGTTGAGCGGCGGGTTGTACCGGTCCATCACGTCGCGGTGTTTCCGCCGGTAGAGGAGGATGATCGGCAGGACGATCAGAGCGAAGAGCCCGATGTCGAAGCAGAGCCAGAACGGGGAGTTCGGGCTCATCAGCCGAACTTCTTGCCGGCGATGATCGTCGTGGCGACGAGCACGCCTTCGTCGTTGGCCTCGGCTTCGACCTTCATGGTGTCGAGGCTGTAGCCCACGTCGGCGCCGTCGACCTTCGTCGTGAAGACGACTTCGGCGTCGGGGAAGAGCGCAGCCATCTTGGTGGCGATGGCGGCGAGAGCAGAGGTCTTCATGTTGGTGGTTTCCGTAGCGATTGTTTGAGTTGGATGGTTGCGGCATCGATTGCTTCGAATCGATTTAACAGATTGTTGAGCCTGACGATCTCACTTTCGAGATCATCGATCTTTTCGTATTGCTTCGCCAAGTGGTCTTCCAATTCTTTGACCGACTTCGGATAGATTTCGAAACCGTCCCCGTTGCCGGGGACGATTCCGATCAGGACATGCTCGACACTGAGCGCTTTCAGTCTTTCGACTTCAGCGGTCAGCTCGTCGCGTTCTTCAGCCCAGATGCTCACCGGCGCTGCGCATTGAAAGCAGCGCGGATCGCCTTCCACTGCTTCTCTTCGGTGATGACGATGCTGTTCATCTTGACATGCGACTTGGTGATGCAGAAGTCGCCGATGATGTGCATATCGCCACCGAGGATGACGTTGCCATGGATGTCCATGTTTCCGCCGATGGTGACGCGATCCTTGATGACGACGCCTTCGCCGATGGACGCGTGTCCACCGATCGTGCAATTCCCCTTGATGTGGCAGAGATGCCCGATCTGGGCGTGATCGGTGATGTGGGCGTTGCCAGCGACTGCCCCGTCGACTTCAGCCTGTCCGTCGATGGTGACGTTCTTCCCGATCCAGGCCCCCGCGTCGATGATGGCGCAGAGACCGATGAAGGCGTCGTGGCGGATCAACGCGCGGATGTCGTAGAGACCGCCGCCGTAGTGCCATTCCCGGATATATTTGGCGAGATCCGGGTCATTGAGGATCCGATTCTGTTCCGGGGTGCGGAGTAGCGCCGCCTGTTGACGGGTCACGATGTTCTTCTTGTCCGGCATATACCGGATACGATTGATGGACGGGACGACCTCCAAGCACTTGTTGTATCGAGTGGCGGCCCCGAGCATCGGATTGCGAATGGACATGAGTTCTCTCCAGTGGCATAAAAAGCCACGTTTTTCGTTTTCACTCCTATTCTTTATCTGTACAGACTAGATGTGGTCGCCCCACATCTGGAAGTCATCCTGGTCGAGCATTTGCATCATCATTGACATGCGCCCAGGTTTTGGATCGAGGATTTGTGTAAGGCAACTTTCAGGCCATCCATCGCATCGCACGGCCCAATCGATCACCAGTGCCGCCGTGTTCTCGTGCACCCTATCGAAATCGGTGATCGTCATTCGCAGCAGAAGAGCGAGAGCGTCACGAACCTCTTTCGGGAACGGGACGCTGTCATAGATCTTCCGGGCAGGCCGCTCTTCTTTCGTCGGTTCCGGCAGTGGTGCCGGCGGCGCCGTGTTGATCCAACCAGTCGCCTGACAGAATCCACAGTCTTCTTCCGGCTCGAAGATGTCGCGCCGGATCTTCCCGCTGCCGTGGCAGAACTTGCACTTCGCTTTGCCTGCAGGGCGTGCTTCTTCCGGTTTTGTTTCTTCAGGTTTCACTTCTGTCTCCAGGGTGAGGCGTTTAATGCCTCGTGTATTACCGATCGCGATGCCGACGTGCTCGTATATCGGCCGGTTGAAGAAGTCGCCAGGATTGTCACCGAAGCGTTTCTTGGCACAGCAGCGACACCAGTGAGCGACCAGATAGGTCATACCTTCTTGCTCGCCCTTCCATGCCGGACGTTCTTCGATCAGGCACTTGCAGTCGAGACAGATGGTCCTGGCGACGAGGCCGTCAGGACCTTCTTTGACGCGTACGATGTCAACCATGCGCTATCCTTTTCTTCTGTTGGAAGAGTTCTGAACATGTAGTCGAACAGAACTGGCTGACGCCGCCTGTTGATCTCTTGTCGGCTCGTACCGGACGTGCTCTACAGTGGATGCACATCGGCGTCTTGTGATCCATCGCGAGCGGATTCGCCGGCGTAAGATCTTCGAGGAGCAACTCCATTTCTGTAGGGTGGCTCGGGTCTTTTCGACGGAACCCCAACGTGTGGTAGAACCGATAGAGCCTGTCGAAGTTCTTGATGAAGTGCGGCGTCGCGCGCAGAATGATTGCTTGCGCGCGCAGATGGTTCACCCGGCGGATGAACGCCCGCACCATGTTGCCACCCAATCCTTTCGATTGGTGGGCCTCATCAACCGAGATCATGTGGAGATACGCGAAGCGCCGGATCTTGTATCGGCTCTCCAGCGATAGCGCCACTTCATGTACCTCTCGCATATCGAGTTCTTTCGCCGCATCAGACATCAATTGTTTCTTTTGCGGCAGGATGACGTATCCGACGAGGTGTGCGACGCTGTTGTCGATCAGCACCTCTTCGTGGTTACCCCTCAACCGGGAGGACACACGGAACGGGCACACCGAATTGTTGTAGGTGTTCTTGAACGTCTTTTCGGTCATTTGATGTCCAAGACATTCTTCGCCGTTTCATAGGCTTCGATGATCTCGGCCATCTTCTCGTTCGAGCCACCATGGTCAGGATGGTTCTTCAGCGCCAACTCGCGGAACCGACGTTTGACGTCGGCACCATTGAGAGGCCCCGTGGCTGGGAAGCCGAGGACCTCACGCCATTCGCGCTTCGACGGCCCCTTTGGACGGGCATGCCCGCCACCGCCATATCCATCGCCGTGGCCTTCGCTGCGACCACTGTGGCCGCGGCCGAACCCGCCGAAGGTACCGCTGAAGAACTCTTCCCATTGCCGCTGCTGAGCCTGATCCTTTCGGTTCTGCTCGTCCTGAGCGGCTTTCCTGCGGCGCTCTTGTTCTTCTTCAGCCTGCTTCTTCTGCCATTCAGTCCGCTTGTCGACGAACGGTTCGTCGTCATCCCAGGGCGTCTTCCTGCGCCGGAACTCCTGCTCGGGCGTCTCCCTATGCGGCGGGGGCGGCGGCGGTGAACGTCGCTGGCTGTCCGAGCGATGCATGTTGTCGACGGCTTCTTCAAACGAACCGCCCCAATGCCACTGCCCGTCACCTTCACGCTGCCGGCGGCGGCGATCCTCGTCCTGCTTCTCCCTCTCTTCCATCCGCTTCGTGCGGTGGAAGTTGAAGGCGTCATTGACCTTCTTCTGGAAGGCTTGGCTCCTGCCCATGCCGGCTTCACGATAGACGTGCTGCTCCATCATGTCCTGGGCTTCATCCGCGGCACGATCCATCAGTTCTTCGTCGTTGCCAAACCTGAACCGATTGTCCTGGCGTGCCCGCGCAGCGGCCTGATGCCCCGCCATCTTTGCCTTCTGGACCAGCTTCTCGATTTCTTCGTCTTCGAGTTGCTCCGCCGTCTTCTGACGAGTTTTCGACCTGTCACCGGTGCCGGTGTTAGTCCTGAATCCGTGGTATCGTTTTCCGAACATGTCGTGCATGAACGAATCGATGTCAATCTGCTCGCTGGCATGTTTGTACGCCTGTTCGAATTGCTGGTCCGGTGGGCTCTTCTTCTCTTCCTGCTTCTTCTCCTCCGGCTCCGGTGGGGCGTTCCTTTTCACCGGGTCGACGTCATAGCAGCCGTCGCGGACGGCTCCTTCGCCGGCTGTGATTTCAGCAAAGTCGAAAGCGAGCGAGAGATGCCGGAACGGACCGCTGTATTCTCCACCGTGCGCGACTCTCCAATTGCCATCGACGTGCGGTTCCCAATACACCATGATCCGGCCACACTTGAATGTCGCGATATATCCTTTCCTCGACTCGGTCCACTTGTTCATCGTTCGCTTTCTTCTCGGGTTGATTCGTTTCTTCCGCTTGGGTCTAGGCCCCATCGGCTTCGTCTTTGTCATCGTGATCGCTCATGTTGTGGCTTTCTATGCCTGTGTGTCCGTCGACCCAATGCGAGATACGACGCGGTATCTGCATTGCTTGGTGTTCCATTCACGCTCGCCAATCCATGTCGGTCGAATTTGAATGGTTGTTCCTCTCATGAATCGATAGCGCTCATGCTTGAACGTTCGTGGGTGCCCATCTCGAAGATGCGGAAGAGGGGGCCGATGGTGGCCACCAAGATCGTTTCGTTCAAGATATTTTCTTTTGACCTCCTCTGGATCCATGATGATCCAACGTTCCCGATCATCATATCTGGCTGCTTTCTTTCTTCGCAGTCGCCCATCTGCATTCTTCGGTGTTTCTTCGATGATGTAATGTCGAGGAAGATCGATGAAGTATAGATATTTCAAATTCATCGTGAGGTCTATTCCGACTCGTTTCGCCCCCTCTATGAGTGCTTCATGCGGGATATGGGTGAATTGAGGATGCCGGACCAGACGTTCTCCGTCTTCCATGAAAACGTCTAGTCTTGCTCCCGTCGGCATGGCAGAAAATATCTCTATAGATTGACGCTGCCCTTCGACGACGGGGATTGTCACACTCAAGACCATGCTGCAGTGTAGTTTCCCTGTTCCTTTATCCTTCATGTCCTCGCTCATGAATACTAGTCCGATTTCAAGGATACGGCCTCTTCTTCTATTTCCTGTTTGGTCTTGTAGCTCTGTCAGTCCTCCACCGATGAAGAGAAATGGTAGCTCTTGCGCCAAATCCTCACCTTCGTTGTAGAGTTCCATCTTTCGTAATTCATGCATCGGCCCAGTGACTTCTGGGGCTCTACAGAGGAGATAGCATGAATTGGGTCGAGATAGAAGGCATCCCATTTCTGGGATCGTCGGTATTTTGTACTCTCCATCTACTTGTAGCGTGTTGAGGGCGCGCTCCCTTGCGCTTTCTGTGATGGCATACAACGGGAAATCTTCGATATCGTGAAGTATATCCGAGAGTTTTCTCGAAGGGCGCACGAGTGGATTGTGTTTTTCAATCGCCATGTCAACGAGTCGGCCGTACTTTTCCAGAAGTGATAGTAGGATGTTGTATCCTTGACCAGCGAGTCTATTCTCGTCATTCATTCTTCGCCTTTCGTTTGTTCTTTGTCCAACTTTGCCAGGATCGCCAACGCGTCCTCTACGGCGGTCTTCTCCGCGGCTTTCTCCGCTGCTTTCTTCGCCTTTGCCTCGGCGATTACCTTCGTGAATTCCTCGACATACTCGGGAACTGAGATGTCGAGGCCAGCCCGCTTCAGGGCATTCTCCAGCGTCTTCGGCGTGCGATCGATGATCTCAGCCCGCATCAGACGACTGGCATCTTTGAATGCCGATGAATCCTGCTTGGCACGAACGAAGTTCGTATCAATGACCAACCCGTCTTCCATCCGGTTGAGGTCATACGTTCCCGGGTAGAAGTACATTGGCACCAGTTTGCCATCCTTCATCTCGATCGCGAGATCGGGATTGACGCCGGTGTCGATCACGGGATCGCAGAGGAAGATCCGGCACAGCTTCGGGCGGTTTGCATATTCGGTGCATTTACCGCCTTTGAACGCCGTGCATGTCAACCAATAGGTCTCCATGTCTTGATACATACTCCAATCGAAGGCGTCGCCGGGCTGCCGCAGCGGCACGAAGTGAGCCTTGATGAACTCGGTGTCCTTCCTGAGTTCGATGACGGCTGGGTCGTCTTCCTTGGCACCGCTGTCGATCCATCCCTGCATTTTGGCATCCCAATCCGGCAGACCTGTTTCCGGATGCGGCGGCGCGTGCATTCCAAATCGAGTGCAGCACGAACCACGGCATGACTGGCATGCCGTGTGGTTCGAGATCTCTTTGAGTGTTCCGTCAGGATTTGCGGTGCTAGGCATCAGAGTTTTCTCTTTCCGATCGTCGCCTCCACAATGGAGTCGATGATTTGTATGAGGGCGCGGGCTGCGCCTTCAGGGATTGGTGTGTGCGATGTGCTGAGAGATAGGCCGCCCGGGATTTCGACATCGACGCCGCTGACGTACATGTACCCAGTCCCCTTCTCCAGGGTTTCGCCGGCGGTGTCGATGTCGATCGTTTGCGGGACTGTTTCGCCTCGCGGCGTGATTTCCAGGTGCATCCCGTCACGTCTCGTCGCAGGAGCGTCGCCTTTCGCCGAGACCCACTTCGACGTTCTGTCGAATCGGATTTTCACACCGTTGACTTCGAATTCGCCGTGCCGGCCGCTGTTACCGCCGTGATACCAAAATGCGATTGGGTCGGTCATGGCTTCCAATCATTCGGGAGGCCACATGCGATCAGCACCTTGCTGACGTGGCCTTTGGGGATGGGCGCGTTGCCCTCTTCGATCTTCACGAGGTCAGAGACTGGCATGACCAACTTGGTCGCCAACTCCGATGTTGTCAGATTCGCGGCCTGACGTGCCTTCTTGAGGTCTGCCCCGATTGCTCGCTCCGCGAATGGGAGGGCCGGCACTGCGTGGGACTTCTGGTCTTTGATCATTTTCTCTTTCGTTTGGGTCTGAGTTTGATGAGGCGTTTTCTGGTCTTCTCGCTGAGTCCGCACAGACGGGCGAGTCTTTGATGCGCAACGGTACTTGCGCGGATCGAGGCGTTCATGTTCCGCGCGAGCGTGACCGATACCGGCAGATACCGCTCGACCTTCTTCTGGATCAACCAGCGGTACCGGTCACGTGTGGTGCTCTTCTGCTCGCACACCTTTTCGCAATCTCGGATGGCCTTCTGCAGCCACCGGAGATCGAAGCGTGCTTCTTCCCGCGCTGTCATTCCTGGTTCGGTCATTTGCCACCATTTCGCACCAGGAGGAGTTCTCTCCGGACGGTCAGTCGCCGGATCAATTTTTCCACTTCGTGGAGTCGCTTGGTCGCGAACTGCCATCCTTCGTAGTCGATCGGACGGATTTTGACGTGGTATGTCAGCCTCCTGTCGATCTTCTTCCGGATGGCCTCCAGCTTCGTATACCACTTGCCGCGTTCATGGACCGCGGCGTTCCTCTGTTGCAGCATGACTGCCGCTTTCTTCAGAACTTCAGGTCGCATCGGCTGTCTCCTTCAGTGGGTATTTCGCGTGCCTGTGCTTCGGTGGCTCATGCTCAAGAAGCGGAAACCTGAACGTGAAGTTGTCGAGCATGCTGGCCGATTTGGTCTGCTTGATCGTGCGCCGCACATATTTCTGATCGAACGGGATTCCGATATACGCCAATCCAGTCGGCGTACCGTCTTTCCCAGTCCACGTCGGATCGTAGACCTTCCCTTCGAGCATGACCCATGCGTGCTCGATCGGGAATCCGCCGATGACGTCGGCGAGGGCCATCCCTTCGCAATAGACGGCAGAGAATCCGTTTTTCAGGAAAACGTCAGTCATGTGCGAACTGTTCGCGTAACATCTCTGAGCGAGCAGATGGATGACAGCAGACGGCGGGAACGCCTCCGTCATCTTGATGCCTTCACAGAGTACCAACTCGTAGTTGCAGCAGTATCGCCAATTTGAACGGCCACCGCCAATCTTCTTGACCGAATCCGACATCTGTCGGATGCAGCCTTCAAGCACAGCGGTGTCCTCCAGATTCAATTTTCGGATCGGGTCGGTCACTGACATATCCTCTGAAGGTAAGGGAAATCCGTTCGCCACATATGAATGAGGCTTTCGGTATCCGGTGTTGATGTGAATCCTGAAATCCCGGTGGCATGATGCACACCGAGCCGTGCTCCAGCTTCAACCGAACGGCTTTCTTCGGATCTTTCTCGCCCATCGCCCGGAACATGATGTCCCGTTCGACGCCGAGACTCAGAATTGCGATGGGCTTGCCATCGTCCATCTCCGGGCTGTTGTCCGAATGCCATCCAAGCTGATCGCTCTGGTTGAGGTAGCGATTCAGGAAGACGACATCGAAGATGATCCCGGTCTCCACGTACAGGTGCGAGAGCGCGGCAGTGATTCCGGCATTGGTCGGTTGCGGCTGATACGTCCGAACGCATTTACCGGTGCCGTAGGTGTACGGCTGGTTGTAGCTATTGACGTAGTATTCATGCCTGGGTGTATTTTCGACATGCACCCAGGCCAATTCGTCCCGCAGCCATTTGAACAGGTCGTCCGCCATCTCTTTCGAGATGGAGCCTGGTTTATAGATGATGCGATCGAGAATGCTCATTTATTCCTTTGTAGGGGTTTCTTCGCGCGCGCAGCCCAATCACGGAAGTGCATGTCGCCGAATTGATGAATGATGTCTTCCGCGGCTTCACTTCCGAATTCCTTGGCCATATCGTAGATCTCGTTCCATGGCGTCTCACGATGACCGAGGTTCCATGGTACGCCTTCGATATAGACCGCCCTCATCTCGATCATCTCATTGACGACGATCGGACGGCGGCCTTCTTCAATCTCAGCCAGGACTGGGAATGTCCAGCCGAGCTTCTCTGCTGCTTGAGTGATTGTCATGCCACGCTGCTCGCGGATGTCTCGCAGCTTGGCACCGATCGCCACCCAATCAGTCGGCGGCCTTGACCTCTTGATTGGACGTAGCGAAATCTTGAGGCGGATATGCGACCAGATCCACACGGTACCAATTGAAACGAAGGTCAGACAGAAAAGGATGTCGATGAGCACTCTCATCTCTTCTTCCTCTTCGAATGGACTTGGATCTTCTCGAACTTCCACCACCGGCCGTCTTTGTCCCATTCGCCGTGGCCCTTCGGGTGCGCCTGGATTTCGATCTCGGCGTCAATCCATTTCTGTCTGACGTCTGACGGCCGGAAGTTCTGCTTCTGGTAATACCGGATCGCTTCACTCATCGACCGGAAGATGTTCGTTCCCGTCTTTGTTCCGATGTTCTTTGGCTTTGTCACGTGATTCCTCCCAGTCTTCTGTGTGGGCGGACACCATCTCATCAAAGTCGTCGAAGACTTTGTCCCACGACTTTGAATCGATGATGCCCTCCGGTTTGTAAATGCCGATCCGTTCACAGATCCGCATCATCTGCGTCGCTGTGCTGTTCTTCTCGGCGAATATCAAGGCGCCGGCGCAGTGGACCTCTTGGCCACGGTTGATGAGCCGTGCGTCGCCGGTTTCGTCTTGTTCTCCATGCTCGATGGTCATGTGGCACGGGAACTCTCCACCCTGTGTGCTGAGCATCATCCCGCCGATCTCTTCAGCCCGCTGCGGGTGCAGCTTCAGACCTGTCCGTAGGAACGGACAGGTCTTGCATGGAACGGTCTTGTCGTACTTCACGTTGCAGTCGGCTGCTTCGGCTCCCAGCGCGTCACGCGGCGATACGTGCATGTTGGGTTCTTGGCCTTCAGCGATCCTTCTGGGAAGTGGCAGACCACGATGATGAATGGGTCGCGGTCGTCTTCAGCTTTGGAGTCTGGGTCACCGGCTTCATAGCTGGAGCGGGAGCAGACCGTGAGCCGGTCCCAATTGCCGTCCAGATCGCCAATGAGATTCAATCCGACCCATGGGATCTCGCCGGCCTCGTCGAAGAGCCGGTAGAGGTCGGGGTCTCGCGGATGCATATCCGTGAGACCACGCCGCATTCGGTCGACGTTGTAGCAGGCGGCCCTGAATGTTGCGAATTCGAGACGAGTCAGTTGAGTTGTGCGGCCTTCTTGCGTAGTCATGGCTTTCATTCTCTTTCGTTTGATGGGCCGGGTGGCCGTATGAAGGATGGATCAACGAAGAACGGAGTTCTGAGGTAGTCGAATTGCGGATTGTCACGATCGGTCAACACCGATGCGAGAAAATCGAACGAGAACGGTTCTGACCTGCGTTCAAGTATGCTGCAACGATACTGCAGCTTCCCGATAGCTTTTTTCAGGATGGATGCGACGCGCCCCTTTGAGATGTTGAACTTTCGTGCAATATCATCCATCGTGAAGTCGTAGCCATATCCATCTTCCTCACTGAAGCCGTAATAGAGACCGATCATCACCCTCTCCCTCTCCGTGAGCGTTTCGAGCAACTCATAGAGCCGTTCTTTTGTCGGATAGTCGAGGTGGTCGAGGCGATCGTTGCTGTCTTCAACCGGAATGTTTGTCGGCTGGACGTGCTTCTCTCGGTCTTTTTCTTCCTTCCATGCTTTGTACTGCCACCCACGGATAGCATATGGAAGCCATTTCCACACGTAGGTCGTGAGTTTCGTGCTTCCATCGTATCCGCTGTATGTCTGACAAAACATATCATGCGCGAGGTCGATGTTTAGTTTTCGCTCTTGAATTCCTGATCGACGCATTCCCCAG
>Ga0302319_10007732_pt1 | contig 21106 bp, 12 predicted proteins | sample Bog_T0_2_FD_203319 | JGI IMG/M metagenome (GOLD analysis project Ga0302319, IMG submission 203319) | Peat permafrost microbial communities from Stordalen Mire near Abisko, Sweden - Bog_T0_2 | ecosystem: Environmental > Terrestrial > Soil > Wetlands > Peat | place: Sweden: Abisko, Stordalen Mire... | reverse complement strand
TATTGAGCTGAATGCCAAAGCCCTGAAGCAGATTGTGGGAAATAGAGATGCTGAGGTAGGGCGCCAGAGCAGGATTGAGAACATCGCTGGGAGCGTTCTCTTTGACCGATTGCTCGTAGTCTGTGATCTGCAGTGTGCCCCCGGTTAAAAGACCTTGCTGGAGAAGAGTAGTGTAGGTGTGTTTCGACTGAACCAGGGCGTTGGTTTGGCTCAGGACAGTAGTGACCTGGGGCTGAGTGATGTGCGAAAAGGCCGTTGAGTTTGTCAGGACGGAATCGAGGTTAGGGGTAACCTGTCCGATCTGTTCGATAGCGGCGCCTCCTGTTCCGCCTCCTCCGCTGTTGCCTCCGCCTCCGCCCAGTCCGGCGGCCTGAATACTGCCGGCGACACCGAGGCCGCTGTCTACGCTCGAAATCTGAGCCGAACCGCTGGGGACGCCGCGATAGGGCCCGCCGGCGTCAGCGCGGTTCTGAGCGGACGCGGCAAGCAGGGGACCGTAGCGCGCAATTTCGAGATCGAGGTTGTTTTCGATGGCGAGAGCGATGGCGTCCTGCAGCGACAGGTAGAGCTTGCCGGCGCGCATCAGGGTTCCGATGCGGTCCGAGTTATTCAGCTTCACGGGCGGCACCGGGGCCGCTTCATAAGGGCGTGCGATGTGCGAAACCTGGGCGCTGCAGAGCGTGCAGAATCCGGCCATGAGAAGAAGTCTCATTTGCCCACCTGTTCGGGAATCACGGAATGCCTCAGAACCTGACCGGTGGCGGCTTCCTGCATGGAAATGTGGTTGACGGCGAGGGTTTGACCGGTCGCTTCATCGAACGCGATCCGCGCGTGGGTGTAGTTCGCCATTGCCTGAATTTCAGCGGTCTCGTCGGCAACAAGGTCTTTCTGGGCCTGGATGACCAGGGTTGCATCGGCGACGGCGCCGTATTTAAACATGTCCTGCTGGGCTTCAAGGTTCTGTTGACCCAGGGTTCGGGTGTTGACCGCTGTTTCGTAACGGGTGCGAGCCTGGCGAAGGCCGATGACGGCGTTCTTCACTTCGACCCCGACCTGATTGACCAGCCGCTGCAATTGAAGCTCAGACTGCCGCAGCTGCAGTTCGTCGGTAACGTAGTCGGCCTGGGCGGCGCGGTTGCGGAAAGGGATGTTAAGTGAGAAGCCGGCGGAATAATTGGGGAAATTGCGCCGGAAAATCTGCGAGACGAAGTTGCCGTAGCCGCCGACAAAATATGGGTCGGGTGCTGAGCCGCCGCTTCCGTTAAAGGTGGGATTGGCCGGTCCTGCGAGCCCTGAGTTCTCGAGATCGGCGAAGGCATTGAGGCTGGGAAGAAGGTTGTTTTTGCTGCCCTTCAGAAAGATTCGGCTGCTATCCACGTTCAGGCGGCTTTGGGCGATATCGGGGCGATCGGCGAGAGCGGTGCTGATAAGTTCGGCGGCGGGGCGGATATCGTCGGTTTTGGGAATTTCTATATGGTCGAGGGGAAGGATGTGGATATCGTCGAGCCAGGCCGCGGACGAACCGGTGCGACTGAGGGTGTTCTTCAGGATGGTCTCCTGTTGGGCAACGTTGGTTTGCGCGATGAGCAGTTCTTCCTTCGCGGCGGAGACGGCGGCTGCGGCGGCAGTTACCTGAATGGCGGCGAGCGAGCCAATTTTGGCCTGGTTTCGATTGTCCTCATAGAGTTTTTCGGCCGCGGCCAGGGCCTGTTCACCGATGCGCACGTTATCGAGGAAGGTTACCAGGTCCCAATAGAGGTTGAGCGCGGCGGATACGGTGGTAGATACCTGGCGCTGCAACTGGAGGCTGGTGACCTTGAGGTTATTCTGAGCCACCTTAATATCGCGGCCATTGACGGCGCGGCTTAGGCCTTGTAAGAGCGGTTGCTGGATGTAGAAGTCGGCATAGCCGCTGGTGGAAGGATTGAGCAGCAGGCTGGGGCTGTTTTCAAAGCTGCGATAGCTCACGTAGGTGAGCTGGACGTAGGTACCTGTGAGGAAAGACTGGCTGTACTGCAGGGCAAGCTGGCGGTAGTCATTAGTGAGCGCCGTGGTCTGGCTGAGCAACGTGTTGGTGAGGGGTGTGGTGCTGTGGCCCAGGGAAAAGCCGGCGTACAGATTAGGATCGAGGTTGGGCGGGACGGGTCCGATCTGCGAGACGATTCCGCCGCCGGAACTGAGTCCCGCGCCGCCCGCGAGGCCGCCGGTATTGGTGCTGACTCCGGCGGTACTCACGCTTACAGGCCCGGCGAGCAGGGGAGTACTGGCGTTGCGGAGAAAACCGCCGGCCTCGGCGCGCCGCTGCACTTCGCGGGCGATGAAAGGTCCATAGCGCTGAATTTCAATATCGAGGTTGTTTTCGAGGACGAGCGCGGCGACGTCGTTGACGGTGAGGTAGAGGTTGCCGCTTTTCACCAGCGATTCCAGACGCGGAGTGTCGCTGAGGCGTGCGGGGGAAACGATGCGGCGCTGGATGTGGAAGGGGCGCAGGACCGGGCCGATCAAACGTTGTTCCGGAGGCGCTGTGATTGAGATCTGCGCGGGCACGGCCGAGCTCATGAGCAGGAGAATGACGGGGATGCGCAAGCTTCCGGCGGTGCAAGCCTGCGGCCAAAGCCAAATGGGCGTTTGCAGGGAGTTGGCGACCTCGGGGGTGTTCAGTCCCGAGAACAAAGTGTCCGATTTCGGTCGTTTGTAAACTGGAGGTCTGTCCAACCGGTCCAGAACTTCCTTCGGTATTCTTGCGGCGATCAGCTTCTGCCATTTGCTGAATGACGTGAACCAGTCGTTGATTCAGGCGATTTATCCGCTGCTGAAGGCGTCGTTCCATCTTGATTTTTCGCAGATCGGGCTGATTACGCTGACGTATCAGATCACCGCTTCGCTGTTGCAGCCGGTGGTCGGGATGTATACGGACAAGCACCCAAAGCCGTGGTCGCTCTCGGCCGGGATGTGCTTTACGCTGACGGGGCTGCTGGTACTTTCGGCGGCGCCTTCGTATGGAGTGCTGCTGCTGGGGTCGGCGCTGATCGGGATGGGGTCTTCGATTTTCCATCCGGAGTCTTCGCGGGTGGCGCGAATGGCGTCGGGCGGGCAGCATGGGCTGGCGCAGTCGTTGTTTCAGGTGGGTGGGAATGGCGGGACGGCGCTGGGGCCGCTGCTGGCGGCGTTTGTTGTGGTGCCGCATGGGCAGCGGAGTCTGGCCTGGTTTTCGGTAGCAGCGCTGACAGGAATGGCGATTCTGGCGCGGGTGGGTGCGTGGTACAAAGCCCATCAGGCGGAGCGGGCGAAGAAGGCGGCGGCAGCGCCGGAGATGTCTTCATTACCTCCGCGTACAGTGGCATTTTCCATAACGATTCTGATTGCTTTGATTTTTTCGAAGTATTTTTATATGGCAAGTATTTCGAGCTACTACACGTTCTATTTGATTGCTAAGTTTCATGTGCCGGTGAGGGATGCTCAGTTGTATTTGTTTTTGTTTCTGGGGGCGACGGTGGCGGGCACTTTGATTGGCGGTCCGGCAGGAGATCGGATCGGTCGTAAGTATGTGATCTGGGCTTCGATCCTGGGGGTTCTGCCGTTTACTCTGGCGCTGCCTTATGTTGGGTTGCGAACGACAGCGGTGTTGACCGTGGTGATTGGGTTGATTCTCTCGTCGGCATTCTCGGCGATTCTGGTTTATGCACAGGAGCTGGTTCCGGGGAGGATCGGAATGATCTCGGGAATGTTCTTTGGGCTGGCATTTGGGATGGCGGGGATTGGGGCGGCGGTATTGGGCAAGGTGGCGGATATGACCAGCATAGGGTTTGTGTATCGGGTCTGTGCGTTTTTGCCGGCGATTGGGTTGTTGACGGCGTTGTTGCCTAATGTGGAGCAGGGGAGGAAAAGGATAAGTCTGTGACCGTGGCAACCGGACGTGAGATTATGTTGCAGGAAAGTTGCAGGATGCCTGAGATCAGCCGGTTCTTCGGTATAACAGTTCAAATGTATTACAACGATCACGATCCGCCGCACTTCCACGTCGCTACTCGGGCCAAAAAGCGCTTATCGCAATCGACAATTTTGCCGTCTTGCGCGGCAGTCTTTCGCCGCGGGCGATGGTCTGGTTACGGAATGGGCAGCATCCCACCGCGATGAACTGGTCGAGGAACCTCGCGCGAGCCCAGGCAGAGCTTAGACCTATCGCGCCTCTGGAGTAAGAAATGCTTAAGGATATCGTTGCGGCGAAGGCGCTCGGAGAATATCGGCTGCACCCGGCGTTTGAGGATGGCGTCGAGGGTGTCGTCGATCTGGCGCAGGATCTCAGTTTTCGTGGCGTGTTTGAACCCCTAAGGGATATTGCGTACTTCGCGGAGTTTCGCGTCGAACCAGAACTGGGGACGATCACGTGGCCAAACGGAGCGGATCTTGACCCGGACGTTCTCTATAGCCGAATCACCGGAACTCCAACTCTATAGCGGCGCGCTGCTGTCCCGACGCATTTCGGTTATGCTGCTTGTGTGAGCAGTGCCCTCGAAAACCTTACACGTCGTAAATTCATGGCCGGTGCGACGGCCTTAGCGGCCGGCGGGTTGCCGATCGATGCGCAGACGAATGCCGAGGGGGCTTTCGTGATGCCTCCGCCTAAGGCAATCACGGGCGGGGTGAAGCCTTTGATGATGGGGCATACGGCTCGGCCTTTGCGCTATCGGCCGGTCGATGGGGATTTTGTGATTCGCAATGGCGGCGAGTTTTTCAATCGACCGCTTTATGGGCAGAACATCAACTTTCGCGTGGATGCGGGGGATCTGCCGGAGTTCTCTTTTTATTTGCCGGGGCATGGCGGGAACCTGAAGGTAGGGATTGCTTCGGCGAGCGGGTCGAAGTGGTTGTCGCAGGCGGCCGAAGTTGTGGCGCGGTATCGGCCAGGTCGGATGATTTATGAGATTCGCGATCCTTTGCTGGGTTCGGGGTCGCTGGGCGTAGAGGCTTTGACGACGGGCACGGGTCCGGGGTTCATGCTGCGGGTGGAGACCCGGGATGTACCGGCTTCGGTGTCGCTGACCTGGGCGTTTGGGGGCGTCAGCGGGCGCAAGGGTAATCGCAATGGCGATATCGGATGCGAGAACGAGCCGGTGTCGAAGTTCTTTCAGGTTCGGGCGGAGGAGTGTTCGGACAATCGATTCACGATTGGGGGGAACTCGGCTTTATTGAATAGCCCGAGTGCGGACATGCGGCTGGTGTTCCCGGTGGGTTCGCTGCTGAGGGTGGCGGATTTCAGCGAATGGAGCGAGCCGCGAGCGAGGAGTGCGGCCGGGCTTTCGATTCTTACGGGATCGGTGAAGTTAAACAGCACTCCCCTCCTGCTGACGATCCAGCATCTTCGCGGCAATGCCGCGATCGACTGGGATGCGCGCAGCAAAGAGGTTTCACAGATCGCAGGCACTCTGAAGGTCGCGACCGACGACCCGTGGATCGACGCGACCGGCGCCGCGCTCAGCATTGCGGCGGATGCGCTTTGGGACGCGGAGCAACAGTGCGTGATGCATGGCTGCGTGGCATGGCGCGGGGCTTTGGCGGGATGGCGCGGGCCTTATTGCCTGGCGTCGCTGGGCAATCATGAACGGCTGCGGCAGCAGATTCGGCACTGGGTGAAGAAGCAGAACGTGACGCCGGTGAGCGACGCGCATTCGCCGGTGACGGGTACGCCGGATCCGACATCACATCTTGCCCGCAAGGAAGGCGTGCTGCACCAGAACGGGGACATTTCGGGCAACCACTATGACATGAACATGGTGTTCTTCGACGTATTTCTGCGGTATCTGCGGTGGACGGGCGACGTGGAGTTTGCGCGCGAGATCTGGCCGGCGTTCGAGCGTCATCTGGCATGGGAGCAGCGGTTGTTCCGGCGCGATTTCGGGGGACTGCCGCTCTATGAGGCCTATGCGGCGATTTGGGCCAGCGACAATCTGCAATACAACGGCGGGGGCGCGACGCATTCTTCGGCATACAATCTGTTCGCGTTCCGGATGGCTGCGAGGCTGGCGCGGGCGCTGGGCGAAGACGCCGCGCCTTATGAGAAGGAAGCGGCGCTGATTGCCGAGGGCATTGAGAAGCATCTCTGGGTAAGCGGTCAGGGCGCTTATGCGGAGTCGAAAGACGTGCTGGGTAAGCAGACCGTGTACACGAATCCGGCGCTGTGGACGGTGTATCACACGATCGACAGCGAGGCGCCTTCACCGCGGCAGGCATGGCAGATGGTGGCGGAACGGCTTGCGGCTCTAAAGAAGATTCCGGTGCATGGCGCGGGTGTGCCGGAGGGCGGATGGTATCTGCTTTCGTGTTCGGACTGGACGCCCTATTTGTGGTCGCTGAACCTGCTGGCGCTGGGCGAGAACATGCACACGGCGCTGGCGATGTGGCAGGCGGGCCTGGCGGATGAAGCGTTTCTGCTGTTCAAGGGCAATCTGCTGGACTCGATGTATATGGGGTTGGCGCCGGGCGATTTCCATATGACGTCCGAACTCGATGCGCATCGGCAGGAAGCGCAGAGGGATTTTGGCGATCCCACAGGAATGACGGCGCGGGCTTTGACCGAAGGGTTATTTGGGTTTCGGCCGGATATGCTGAACGGAACGCTGACGATCCGGCCAGGTTACCCGGGCGATTGGAAGCAGGCGTCGCTGCGGCATCCGGACCTGGATTTCAGTTTTCGGCGTGAGGGGGTGGTCGACCGGTATGAGATCAACAGTCGATTTCAGAAACCCGCGGCGTTGACGCTGCTGCTTCGGGCGCGAACTACAAGGTTGCCGAAGGTGAGTGGCGGTGCTTCTGCGGCATTCGATCCGAGCGCGGTGGGAGAGCCCTTGCTTAAGCTTTCGATGCCGGCGGCGAGTTCGTGGAAGGTCGAGATCGAGTGGAGCGGCGAGGCTCCTGTGGCGATTCCGGCGGATCGGGAAATGGCGATGGGTGAGCCGTTGACGCTGACCGCGCGGGTCGAGTTGGCGCAGATTGAAGATCCGCAGAATTGTTTGGCCGGGGGGCGCACGGCAGTTGCGGGATTCCATACTGTGTTCGCGAACATGCGGCAGGGCGATTGTCAGTGGGCTCTGCCGATCTCGTTTCGTGTGAAAGAGCCGATGCCGTTCTCTGCCGCGCCGGCGCCTGCGGGGCGGGTGGAGCCGGTCGATCTAACATCGTTAATGAAGCATCAGATCAACGAGATCTTCACGAGGCCTTATACGGAGCCGCGGTCGCCGTATTGCTCGCTGGCGATTCCGGAGCAACTGGTGGGTGGGTGGGCCAACATGGATATGACCGCGAAGGTAGATGATTCAGGTTTGCGCGCGGCGGGGGGAACATTGAAGACTCCGCTGGGCGTGCCGTTCGCGACACCTGCCGGCGCGGCTCCGAACTGTTTGTTCGTATCGCAATGGAAGATGGACCGGGAAGCCGCTGAGATTGCGTTGAGCGGCAAGGCCAAAGGGATTTATCTGCTGATGACCGGCGTGACATTTCCGCAGGCGAGCCGCATGGAGCATGGGCGCGTGACCGTTTCGTATAGCGATGGCATGAAGGCGGATCTGGTGTTGAGAAATCCGGAGACGTGGTGGCCTGTCGAACAGGATTATCTGCTGGACGACTATCTTTCGATTAACGATGCGCCGCTGCCGCCGCGCGTGGATCTGAGGACCGGGCTGACAAGAATCCTGGATGCGGCGACGTTCAAGGGGAAGGGCCGCGCGGTGAACGGAGGCGCGGCCAGCATCCTGTATCTTCCGCTTAATTCGGACAAGGCTTTGGCATCGATGAAAGTGGGAGCGAGCCTGTATGGCATCGTGATCGCCCTGCTGGGCGCGACGCTGGAACGGGCTTAGAGGTAGAGCGGGACCATTTCGCGCCAGTAGCGGGCACGATGCGCTTCACCCGGCCAGATGGCGAGGCGGTGGGCAACGCCCTTTTCCGACAGCGCATGGCTGAGTTGGCGATTGCTTTCGTGGAACGGGTCGTGCTCGCCGACCGCGAGCGTGATCTCCATGCGGCGCAGAGGGTCGAGGTAAGAGGGGTCGTTGAGGTTCGGCAGGAAGTGGTTGGGGTTGATGAAGTAGACGTTGTCGTCGTAATGGCCGCTGAAGAGATCTTCGAAGGGGCCATAGCAACGGGTGAGGTCATAGCGTCCGCTCAGGGCGACCACTTTGCAGAACAGCCAGGGATGGCGTAACGCGAGGCTCATGGCATGCCAGGCGCCGATGCTGCATCCGTGCGCGATCAGGAACGGCACGCCGTTTTCCGCGGCCATGAAGGGAATTACTTCATCGAGGATGTAGCGCTCATACTGGCGATGGCGCTCAATGCGGGCGGGCGGAGGAACGCACCGGCAGTAGAGGCTTTCGGAATCGATTCCGTCGACGCAGAAGAGGCGAATGAGGCCGTCTTCGATGGGGCGCTGGAGGGCGTGAACGAGTCCCCAGTTTTCATAGTCGAAGAAGCGGCCTTCGCGGGTGGGGAAGACGAGCACTTTGGCTCCGGCGTGGCCGAAGCTCAGGAGTTCCATGTCGCGGCCCCGAGAGACGCTGAGCCATTTGTGATACTGACGCTTCACCTGCACCAAGATTAAGCAGGTTTATGTTCCAGGATGACAATTACTCTGTGAAGATCTGATTGCGATGCGAGGCGAGGAGGCTGCTCCACAGAAGATAGCCCTTGCGATTCATGTGCAGACCGTCTGCGGTGTAGAACGCGGGCACGGGTTTGCCCGACGAATCGAGCATGGCGGAAAACGCGTCGATGTAATAGCCGCCGGGGCGGGATTCAATGTCGCGGCGAACCAGTTCGTTGACGGCGCGGATGCGGTCGACGATGGAAAAGCGCGCGGGGCTGGGTTTAATCGAAATAAAGCCAAAGGGGATGGGACCGAGCGAGGCGCGGACTTTGTCGGCAAGCGAACGGAAATACCCGAAGACCTGCTGGACGGTGCGGCCGTCGCCGAGGTCGTTATCGCCCGCGTAGAGCATGATCGAGCGAGGATGGACCGGGGGCACGAGGCGGGGAAAGAAGTAGTCGCAGGCTTCGAGGGTTGAGCCGCCGAAGCCGAGATTGAGGACAGCCGGGCCGACGTCATCGGCGAGAGTTTCCCAGAGCCGGATGGAGGAGCTTCCGTAGAAAACAGGCGGGCGGTTACCGTTGACGGAGACGATGCGGCGCTCAAGGGCGCGGACTTCGTCTTCATACCATTGCATCGTTACAGGGTATCGCGGCCATGCGCGAGGATGGCAAGAGCGGCCTGGCCGAGCGCGAGGCCGCCGTCGTTAGCGGGAACGATGCGGTGGGTGAGGACTTCGAAGGCTTGGGTGCGGAGGAGTTCGACGGCGCGGCGGAGCAGAGTGAGGTTCTGGAATACTCCGCCGGTGAGGCCGACCCGGTTCAGGCCGGTGTTTTCACGAGCCTGGCGGCTGATGTTCACAATCCATTGCGCGATGGTTTCGTGAAAGGCGGCGGCGATTTGTTCACGAGGCATTCCGGCTCGCAGGTCTTCTATGACGGCTTGTAACAGGGGAGCGGGGTCGAGTGTAGCTGCGGAATAGGGATGCGCGCGGCGGCCTTCACACAGGGATTCGAGTTCGATTGCGGCCTGGCCTTCGTAACTGACGCGCTGGCGGACGCCGATCAGGGCGGAGACGGCATCGAAGAGCCTGCCCATGCTGCTGGTTTCGAGGCAATTCAGGTTGCGCTCCAACTGGCGTTCGAGGAGCTTCAAATCGCTGGGGGTGAAGGCGGCGACGCAGGGAAGGTCGGTGTCCCACGGGATTCCGGCGGCGCGCAAGTAAGACAATGCAGTGCGCGCGGGCGTTCGCACGGATGCGTCGCCGCCCGCCATGGGAACGTAGCCCAGGTGGGCGAAGCGTTCGAAGGTATTGCCGCGGACGATCAGCACTTCCCCGCCCCAGATAGCGCCGTCGGTGCCGTAACCGGTGCCGTCGAAAGCGATGCCTATGATCGGAGTTTCCAGCGGAAGCGCGGATTCGGCGATGAGCGAAGCAACATGCGCGTGATGGTGCTGGACGGCCTGGAGTTCGAGTCCTTTTCGCTGCGCATATTCCGCGGCCCAGTGCGCCGAATGGTAGCCGGGATGAAGGTCGCAGACGACACGGACCGGTTCGACACGGAAGAGCCGCAGCATATGATCGAGCGCTCGCTCGAAGGCGCGCTGGGTTTCGAGAGTGCCCATGTCGCCGATGTGCTGGCTCAGATAAGCGAAGTGGCCCTTCGCGATACAAAAGGTGGATTTCAATTCGGCGCCGACAGCGAGTATGCTCGGCGACTCCGGAGGAAGACGCACGGGCATGGGTGCGTAGCCGCGCGAACGCCGCAGGGGCATTTCGCGGCCTTCAAAGGTGCGGACCACGGAATCGTCGCAGACTACTTCGATGTCGCGATTGTGAGTGAGAAATGCGTCGGCGAGATGGGAGAGGCGTTGGCAGGCTTCGGCGTTCTCGCGAACGATGGGCTGGCCGGAGGGATTGGCGGAAGTCATCACAAGCGGGTTCTCGCCGACGAGCAGATGATGCAGAGGCGAGTAGGGCAGCATCACCCCTACATAGCCATTGCCGGGCGCCACGAACTCGGCAAGAGGGCTCTCTGAGAGCTTGCGCAACAGCACGATCGGGCGCTGCCTGGACAGGAGCAGATGCGACTCTTCATCGTCGACTTCGGCGATTCGGCGAACCGCCGCGAGATCGCGCGTCATTACCGCGAAGGGCTGTTCGAAACGATTCTTGCGCTCTCGCAGCAGATGCACCGCAGCGTTGTTCGTGGCATCGCAGGCCAAATGAAAACCGCCGATGCCCTTCACGGCAACGATTGCTCCCTGCGCGAGCAAGGCACGGGTTCGTTTAATCGCGGCGGTGCCCGTAAGATCTTCAAGAGCCACATTGGGGCCGCAGACTGGGCAGGCATTGGGCTGAGCATGAAAACGGCGATTGGATGGGTCGTGATACTCGGCTTCGCAGGCAAGGCACATGGGGAACGCGGCCATGGTGGTTGCAGGCCTGTCGTACGGGAGGTTGCGAATGATGGTGAAGCGGGGACCGCAGTTGGTGCAGTTGATAAAGGGATAACCGTAGCGGCGATCGGCGGGGTTGTTCAGTTCGCGGAGACAATCGTCGCAGGTGGCCATGTCGGGGGAAACCGGAGTACTTTCGAACGCAGCGCTCTCGCTTGCAAGGATTATGAAGCTTGTGTCGCCGGTGGGAGCGATCTCCACGGAAATAATGCCATCGATCAGAGCAAGAGGCGGCAATCGTTCCATCACCGCCTGGGCAAAATGGTTCAGGGCTTCGGTTTCGCCCTCCGCTTCAATGGTTACGCCCGAGGTATGATTCCAGACCGCGCCGGTGAGCGCATATTCACGGGCCAGGTTATATATGAACGGCCGGAAGCCGACGCCCTGAACGATGCCGGTGATTTCGAAGCGGCGCCTTAAGATCACTCCCATCCCACATTCTGTCATTTCCGGGCAGCGATTTCGTTCGGATGGTTTCGCGGATATACTCTTGGACGGAGTTTACGTCATGAAGCCTGTCACGAAGGTTCTGTTTTGCTTCCTGCTTGCCGCGGTTTTGCTTGCCCAGCGCCCGTGGCAGCAAATCACGTTCCCGTCAATACGCGATGTCGCCGCAAACTTTAAGACGCCGCCTCACGAGTACGGCGCCATCCAGCCATTTGCCAGCTGGAACGGTCCGGACCCGAACGAGGTGAGGCAGCGGATCGTTCGCGACTTCGACCGGCTTTCAGCCAACGGCATCTTCGTGGTGAATATGTCGCCTGGCCGCGGCGAACCGAAGTATCTTACGCCCGAGCACATGAGCCAGGTGAAGTTCGCGGTTCAGGAAGCGGCGAAACGGGGCATGCGGCTTTGGATCCAGGATGAATCGGACTATCCGAGCGGCTTTGCTGGAGGCAAGATCAGCAAACAGTACCCTGAACTCGGGATGCAGGGCATCGTCGCCGATATACGCGTACACGTGATGCCGGGACAAACACTGCAGATGCCGGTGCCCTCAGACACGCTGGCGATCATGGCGCTGAAGTCTTCCCCGGATCAGCAGGTTCAGGGAATCGTTCCGATTGCTTTGCCATCGGCCGGGCAACTGAAGTGGACCGTACCGCCGGAAGGTTCGACGCCCAACGAGCCGCGTTTTTCCTGGGAAGTGGTCTTTGTGCGGCACATTTTTGTGAGTTCGCCTACCAGGAATTTCAATCGGGAGGACGGCACAAGAGCCAAGGACAGCCTCTATTCACTGATCGATTATCTGGATCCGGAAGCTACAAGGGCCTTTCTCAAGATTACGCATGAGACCTATCGCCAGGCTGTAGCCGACGATTTTGGCAAGATCGTTCTTGGGTTCTTCGGCGACGAGCCCGATTACAGCGGATTCATTCCATGGACTCCCCGGCTTCTTGAAGAATTTCAAAGACAGAAGGGCTATGACCTGGCGCCTTACATTCCGCTTTGGTTTTCGCGGAAACCCACCGAGGAGACACGCCGGGCCAACGCCGATTATTACGATGTGTGGAGCAACATTTTCCGCAGTTCCTTCTTCGGCGAGCAGGCGGAGTGGTGCAGGAAGTACAACGTCGAGTATCTGGTTCATCTGAATCACGAAGAGACGATGGTTGCGCTCGAACGCAGCGAAGGCGATTATTTCCGCGATAACCGGTATGTAGAAGTACCGGGAATCGATAACCTGACGCAACTGGTGCCGGATGCGGTGCATCGGCCAGACGGAACCTGGAATATCAACAATAATTTCCCTAAGCTTGCTTCTTCGGCGGCGCACCTTTTCGGCAGGCCTAAGGTTTGGTCCGAAGAAGGCGGCGGCGCAGGAATCGATGGGAAATATCAGCTTGATTTCCAGCTGGTCCGGGGCGTCACCGCGTTACAGATCCGGGTTCCGATCCTGCGCGGCGGACCCGCAGAGAGCCCGTCAGCCGGACCTCCCGCGATTCCGCCGCAAGCGCCCATGATTGCCTGGTACACCAATCGAGGCGGATACTTAATGTCGACAGGCCGTCCCGCGGCGCAGGTAGGCCTCTATCATCCGGGCAACAGCATCTGGATGGGCGATACCGATGCCGACAAGAGTACAACGAAGCTGGGATGGCAGCTGCTCGAGCACCAGGTGGACTGGGATTATTTCGACGAACAGTCGTTGAGCTCGGTAGCTACGATTGAGAACGGCGGCTTTAAGAATCTAAGCGGCCAGACCTACAAAGCGATCGTATTTCCGTCGATGACAGTGATTACGCGCACCGGACTCGAACGCCTTCAGGCTTTCGTCAAAGCGGGCGGTAAGGCTATCTTCGTGGGCAAGACTCCCACGCTGATCGTCGATAAGACCTTCATGAATGCGAAGGATGTGCCTGATCTGAACTTTGCGACGCTGATTGAGCCTGTGGGCGATATTACGGCTCGCGTGGTCGCCGCGCTTCCCCGGCCGGATGTCGCGCTCGATGCGGCGTTCCCGCGCCTGACGTACACGCATCGCAGCTGGAGCGATGCCGAGATGTACTACTTCTTCAATGAAAGCAACCATGCCGAATCGCGCGTTGCAACGATAGCCGGCCACGGCCAGGCGCAGGCCTGGGATCTGGCGACGGGCGAGATTCATGCGCTATCCGGCGCATCGGCCGACGGTGATGGAGTGCGTATCCCGCTGGTTCTTGGGCCTTACGAGGCGAAGGTGATCGTGGTGGGTCCTTTGCCGCCTAATGCGGGCGAGCCTGAGCCATCTTTTGCATCCGGCAGCACGGTTGCGGAACTGGGCGGAGACTGGAATCTGGATCTTGGCGGCAAGCAGCTCACGACTCCGCTTAAATCCTGGGAGGAACTGGGTACACGGTCCTTCGCCGGTCCCGCGACGTATCGCAGGGAATTCAACGCCTCGGCGGCCCCGCGCGGCAAACATGTCTACCTTGAGATCGCAGACGTGCACGATTATGCACGTGCAACGCTCAACGGCAAAGACCTGGGAGCGCACGCGTGGCAACCTTATCGCTGGGATGTTACGAGCGCTTTGAAGGACGGTTCCAACACGCTCGAGATCCAGGTCAACGCGACTCCGGAAGGCCGAGGGGGAGCAGCCGCACCTCCTCCCACGGCGGCTCCCACTGCGGCGCCCGCGGGCGGTGGACGCGGACGCGGTGCAGCTCCCGCGCCCAGGTCCGGCTTGCTCGGCGAGATCAGGCTGGCAGCGTTCTAGGCAGCCCGCCAGATGCTGAAAAGGCTTTACGAAGGATGGGTCTATGGCGGCTTCCTCGCGGGCATTCTGTTACTTGTTCTTTTGCCCGCCATGTCGCTGCTGTGGGCGCCTTCGCTGGTAGCTGTCTTTCTCTGCCTGCCCATCTACATGCTCCACCAGTACGAGGAGCACGACAACGACCGCTTTCGAATCTTCGTTAATACAGCTATGGGGCGCGGCAAAGAAGTTCTGTCCCCTCGCGCCGTGTTTATCGTCAACGTGCCTGACGTGTGGGGAGTGATCGCCGTCTCATTCACTCTCGCCGATGTGGTGAACCTCGGCGCGGGTCTGATCGCGGTTTACCTTGTGCTGGTAAACGGGATCGTGCACATCCTCCACGCAGTTATTTTTCGCAAGTACAACCCGGGTCTGGTGACGGCCATCGTTCTGTTTCTGCCTTTGAGCGCATATGCTCTTCAGACGATTCAGAGAGCCGGCGGCGGGGCTACGGAAATGCACATCACGGGACTGCTGATCGCGCTGGCGATTCACGCGGCCCTGGTGCTGTATGCGAATCGCCGCCTTTAGACCTCAGGTTCGCCGTCGTGGTGGGTTTCCCATTTGACGATCTTCAAATCGAGGACCGCGATGCTGTAGAACACCGGAACGAGCAGCAGGGTGATGAATGTCGCGACACCCAGGCCTCCGATCTGCGCGTAGCAGAGCGGCTTCCACAAAGGACCTCCGTGGCTTGCCAGCGGAAAGAGAGCAAGGATGGTAGCGAAGACGGTGATCATGACCGGCCGCAGGCGTTCGATCCCGGCGTCCTTTATCGCCTGTTCAAAGGGCTCGCCTTTCTCGTGCATTTCCTCAATGAAATCGAAGAGTACGATGACGTGGCTGACAATCACGCCGATCAGGCTGGCGATTCCGAGAAAGGCCATGAACCCGAACGGCGATCCCATCATCGCGAGGCAGATTAACGCGCCTACTACGCCGTAAGGCGTGGCCGCCAGAACCAGAAAGGGCTTCACGGCATTGCCGAACTGCAACAAAAGCGCCGCATAAATCCCGAGAATCGAAATCGCCAATACCCTGCCGAGATCCGCAAAACCCGCCTCCTGCTTGGCCTGCTCGCCGCCGATCTGCATCCTGTAGCCGGCGGGCAGAGTTTTTTCAAAAGCGCCGAGTTGGGGCATGGCGCGGCTCAACACCTCAGACGGCAGCACGCCTGGCTGCGGGTAAGCATGAATCCCGACCATGCGGAAGTGCTCCTGACGGCGAATGCGCTCGGTCGTCATTTCGTTCTCGACAGAGGAGACAGTGCGCAACGGGACCTTCTGCGGTCCCTGCGACGAGTACACATAGAGATTCTCCACATCGGAAAGCCGGGCGCGCTCCTGGGAGCGCAAACGCGCGATCACCGGAATCTGGCGGTTGCCTTCGCGCAGGGTGGTCACGGTATTGCCGCTCATCGCCGCAGTGGTGGAAGCCGCCACGTCGTAGTTAGTAATGCCGGCAAGGTTGGCGCGATCCGGGTCGATCCTGAGCTTAACTTCGGGGCTCTGCTGGAACCAGTCGTCCTGCACGACCTGAACGCCGCGGACCGGACGCAGAATATCTTCAACCCTGCCGGAGAGCGTGCGCAGAATTTCGTTATCGGCCGGTTCGCGTGAAGGGTCCACATCCGACGTTCCGAAGATTCTGACCTCGACGGGGAATTCGACGGGATTCGTTTGCAGCTGGTGAACGGTGACCCATGCTCCGGGGATTTCTTTCGTAAGCGCCGGCTGCAATTGCTCTATGACTTCAGGCGTCACTTCCTTTTCCGTTAACTGAAGCAGGATCTGCGCGTAATTCTGCTGGGGATGCTGGGGAGACACGGAAAACCAGAAGCGTGGGCCGCCTCCGCCAACAAAAGTGGTAACGGATTCGAGCAGAGCGGCGGGGTCTTTGTGGGAGTGAGTGTGCTCATATTCGTTCACCACCCTTCTGACGATCGATTCAGCGCGCTGTGAAGTGGCATTGGTGAGCGATATCGGGGCATCGTTGGGAAGCCAGACGTCGATGTAAGACCAGTACTGAACGTCTTCGGGAAAGAACTGGCTCTTGAGTCCCGTGGCAATGAAACCTCCGCCGACGAGAAAAACAAATGAGAGGCCGAGCACAGCCCAGCGCAATCGAATGGCATTTCCCGCCAGCCTGTAGTACATACCGTAGAAGCCGCGCTGCCGCCGCTCTTCGATGGTGGGTTCGGGCTTATTCGACGGGCGGAGGAGATAGTAGCCGAGGAGTGGAATAAAGGTCATCGAGACGAGGCGCGACGAGACCAGCGCCGCTGTCATCACGATGGGAAGGCTGACAAGAAAATCCCCGGTGCTTCCCTTGAGCAGCAGGAAGGGAAGGTAGGCGATGATATTGGTCGCGGTGGCATAGAGGATCGCGCGAGAGAGTCTTGTCGGCCCTATCCAGGCGGCATGGATGGGCGAGAGTCCGGAGGCTAGGCCGCGCTTGATGGCATCGTTGGCCACTACGGGGTCGTCCACCAGCAAGCCGAGCGCGATGATGAGGGTCGCGATCGAAACCTGCTGCAGGTCCATATGCACCATCTGGGACATGCCGAAGGTCATCGCGAGCGTGATGGGCATCGACAGCGCCATGAGCAGCGCCGAGCGCCATTCCCAGAACCCAACCAGCGCGATCAACACGACCAGTCCAATGGCTTCATACAGAGCTTCCATGAAGAGGTCGATATTCTCTTTGACCTGCAGCGGCTGATCGGAGGTGCGCGCGATCACCAGATCAGGCGGCAGCGCGGCGCGGGCCTGCTTCATCTTTTCGTCGACGGCGGCGCCGAATTTCTGAACCTGTTCGCCGGACCGCATATAAACGCCGAGCGTGATGGCGCGGCTGCGGCGAGGCTGGCCGTTCCTGTCGGTCCAGGAATAGAAATTCAGATAGGTAGCGGGGCTTTGGTAGCCGCGGCTGATCTGCGCAACATCGCGCAAATAGGTGGGCAGACCTGTCGCGGTAGACCCGACGATCACGCCGCCGATGGAGTTGGCATCTTCGAAGCGGCCCGAGGCGTCGAGCTGAATCTTTCGTCCGCCGGCTTCGATCGATCCGCCGGGCAGCGTGATGTTGCGTGCCAGCAGGATACGGCTCAGATCCGTGATCTGCAATCCGTAGGAGGCCAGGCGCTCCTGCGAATAGTCGAGGTAAACCGCCTGCGGCAGGACACCTTTGCGGTCGACGCGCGACGTCTGCGGGACACCCAAAAGCGAGCGAGCGATGAAATCCGTGTAATCGTCGAGTTGAGCGTAGGAATATTTCAAACCCGCGGCGCCGGCGAGTTTCGCGCGCGTCTCGGAAACGTCGCGAATGATTACTCGCGCGGACACGTCCGGATCGAATTCGGATTGCTGAAGGTTCCTCCCAACATACTGCTCGAGATATGCGGCGAGTTCGTCGTCATTGCGGCTGGTGAAGCCGTTGACGCCGATAAATCCGCGGCCCGCCACGAGCGTGGACTGCGCAATGACGCCGTCGGCTTCCGCAGTGCGGCGGAATCCTTCGGTTACCTGAGTCATGGCGGCCTGGGAAAGAGATAGCGGAAAAGTGTAAATGAAGGTCACGGGCGGAAGGCTTGAGCGCCCGGCGGCGGAGCGCGAGGCGCGGATCGCATCTTCCACAGACCGTGCGCGCATCTCAATTTCAAGGTCGTCCATGGGAGGGCTGGCGACGGTCATCATGAGGGCCGCGGTATCGCCAAAGTCGCTCTGGAACTGAACGGGGGTCGCGCCGGACGGGAGGCGAGACGACAGGGCCTGGAGTTTGAGGTTGATGTCGCTGAACTGCTCGCGGCTGTCGCGGGTGTCTTCGGAAAGCTGAACGTATACGAAGGATGCGCCTGGCAGTGAGGTGGAGCGAATCCCATAGTCGTCCGCACTGGCAGGATGAATGGTTTTGTTCTCAGCGACGGCCTGCTCGATGGGCCGCGTAACCAGTTGCTCGATTTCCTGCGCGGTTGCTCCGGGCCACTGACACGAGGCCACGGCCACTCGGACGGGAATCTCCGGATCTTTACGCTGCGGCATCGAGAAAAACCCAAAGACGCCCCAGCCCACTACACCCAGCAGGGCGGCCCAGGCAATCTGACGATGTTCGACGAAGAAGCGCGAAGTGTTATGCGTGCTTCGGATCATTTCCGAATCGGATATGTGAGGCATCGGTTTCGCTCCCGCTACTGAAGGGTTCTTACTTCCTGACCGTCGCGCAGGAGCGAGCCGCCCAGAGCGACGATGCGCTCACCCGCGCTCAGGCCGCTGGTTACTTCTATCGAATTGCTCAGGGTCTGACCGATCTGAATGACCTGCGCGGCGGCGTATGTTTTCCCGTCGCGGGGAACCAGTCGAAAGACGGCGAAGCCGCCCGGAACGGAGGGCGCGCGAACCACCGCGCTCAGCGGAACCACCAGCCTGGGCGCAGTATTTCGAGCAGCGCCCAACTGCAGGCCGCCGATCATTCCCGGCTTCAAATCGCCGTGCGAATTGTCGATAGTTACTTCGATCGAGAACACGTGGGTCTTTGGATCTGCCTGCGGGGAAATCGCTGTGACCACACCCTGCAGCGCATGCGGCACGACCTCCAGGGCGATCGGCAGCTTTTCTCCGAGGCGCACCATTTTCAGACTGGAGTCAGGCACGGCGAACTCAGCCTTAACCAGATGGATGTCCACCATGCTGAAACCCACGGTTGAGTTACCGACCAGCGTTCCCCGGTCGACGTTACGAGCCACGATCCAGCCATCGAACGGAGCGCGCACAGACGTATCGCTGAGAGAGAGTTTGGCCTCGCTCAGCGCGGCGCGGGCATTGGCGGCGCCGGCGTCGGCGGCTTTGACCGTGGCCTCCGCCCCCTTCACCGCAGCCTCCGCGGCTTTCACAGATGCCGCCGAGGTGTCGTAACGTCCTTTCGCCTGGTCGAACTGCGGCTTCACCAGGCTGGCCGACTGGAACAGGTTGTTGGCGCGGTTGTATTCGATTTCGGCTTCGCTATAGCCGGCGCGGGACTGCGCCAGCTGGGCTTCAGCCTGCCCCAACTGCGCCTCGGCCTGCGCGTGTTGGGCTTCAGCCTGTGCCAGTTGAGCGGTCCCCTGGTCGACGCGCTGCTGATAGTCGGAGGTGCGCACGAGCGCAAGTTCGGTATCGCGTGCCACCTTATCGCCGGCCTGAACGTCGCGCATGCGGCCATCGGCGCCGCGCACCTGATGAATGCTCTCAATCAGGCCCGCGGACCGGAACGCGAGATCCACCTGGGCGATCGGCGCGATCAATGCCGAATAGCGTTCCGGCGTGTCGGGCTGAATCGATTCCACCGTGCCCGCGGTCACGGTCTGTATGGATGGCTCATTCTCGGTCTGCTTTGCACAGCCCGCCAGGCTAAGCATGGCCGCGGCGAGTGCGATCCCGAAACCTTGTTGTCGCATCTTAGTTCCTCCCCAGCGCATAGTCGAAGTTCGCTCTCGCGCTCCAGAAGGCCGCCAGCGCTTTCCGGTAGTCCGAATCGGCCTGAGCGACGGCAGCCTCCTGCTGCAATACATCCGACAGCAGCGCAGCTTTCTGGCCGTATCGATTGGTAACCACGCGCATCTTTTCCCTTTCCGCTTCCTGAGTGAGCGCGATACTGTCGAGCAGCGCCCGAGCCTCCGCCAGCTTCAGAAGTTTTGCTTTCACGTCGACCATCACTTGCTGCTCGGCATCCTGTACGCTGAGAGCGGTTTGCCGGACCGAATCCTTCAGGGACTCGATTTTACGGTGTTTCTGCCCCCAGTCGAACGGCTGCCACTGCAGGAGAAATCCTGCCTGCGCGACATTCTTCGGCAGCAGGCTGATGTTAGGCAGAGAAAGATACGTAAAGTTCGCGCTGAAATCGGGGATGTATTCGGCACGCTGGCGGCGTACTTCGATTTCCGCTTTTTTCGTTTGCAGGCGGGCCTCGCGAACCTCCGCCCGCTGACTGAGGGCTTCGCGGCGCGCGGCCGCGATATCGGTTTCGACCTCGGCCGGCAGAGGTTGCGATTCTACGGAGAAGTCCGTATTCAGATCGCGGCCGAGGATCCGATTCAGCGATTCCTTTTGCGTTTCGAGCGAATCCCGCAGCGTCAGGAGCTGGTAACGCTGACCGCTCAGCTTCGCTTTCACGGCCAGGCTGTCACCTTTGAGCGCGGCCTGTTCGGCGAGGTTGCGATCGGTCTCGGCCTGCAGATCTTCCAGGTATTTGACGTTGGCCTCGGCGCTTGCGATCTGAGTCTGTGTTTGCGCGATTTGATAGTAGAGATCACGGACAGAGTGCGCGGTGGTCTGCCTTTGCCGCCGGAGGTCCTCCGCGGCCAGTTCCTCGCCGATTTTCGAATCAAGTACCGCCAGGTGAAGCTTCCAGAGCTGGGAGAGCGGCTGCGAAACCTGCCCGAGTCCCAGACCGATGAAGCTCTGAGGAGTAGTGATTTTGGCGTTTTGCGCGGGGATCGGGCCGGTGCTCGGATAGGTGCCGAGTACTCCCTGCGGAATCGTGAAATTGAGGGTGTTGAGAGCTCCGCCGCCGAGCGCGTAGATACTGAAACCGGGCAGCCGCTGCGTCTTTACGTCTGCTGTATTTTCGCCGGCGCGGCTGACATCGAGAGTGCTCGACTGCACCTGGCGATTGCCTTTCATGGCGAGGGCTACGGCATCGTCGATGGTAAGCACGGAAGGAGACAGCGCCTGCGCGAGAGCCTCATTCCCCTGCGGAGGGATCAGCAGCAGACTGCCGGTCAGGACTATCCTCAACATTTTCATGCCCGTGCCTCGTTTCCGTGTTCTTGACCCGGGCCACAACCTTTGCATCTC
>Ga0302319_10007728_pt1 | contig 21111 bp, 23 predicted proteins | sample Bog_T0_2_FD_203319 | JGI IMG/M metagenome (GOLD analysis project Ga0302319, IMG submission 203319) | Peat permafrost microbial communities from Stordalen Mire near Abisko, Sweden - Bog_T0_2 | ecosystem: Environmental > Terrestrial > Soil > Wetlands > Peat | place: Sweden: Abisko, Stordalen Mire... | reverse complement strand
GCGGTCACCCACGCTCTAACAACTTGCGGACAGACCTACACTCTCGGCTAAGCCAGTGATTGCGCCGAATTTAATGGCAACTACGCATGCTTCTCATGCGCTGCCCAAATCTGCTTAAGCGCTTCCATGCGCTGCGAAAAAGAATCCTTCAACTCGCGTGGCGCCAATTCCGCCAGCACCGAAGCCACACCATTCGCATACGGCAAAATGCGCGAATTCTTCAAATAATTCGGCATTGACGCCGGCGCAAACGCCACTAAGACGTTAGCCAAGACCGCCACCACCAGCGCCCCGCGTGCAAATCCCGCCACTCCGCCCAACAAATAGTTGAACCACGAAAGCCCCACCCACCGCAGCATCTTCGAAAGCAGCCCTGCAATCAACGAGCCCAACAACGCCACGCCAAAGAAAATCAGAAAAAATCCAACTGCATTCGCCGCTGCGGGCGTGCTGATCCACGGGTGCAATTGATCGCCCACCATTCGGTAGAACCAGAACCCCGCCACCAACCCCACAATCGTCGCCACCAGCCCAATCACCACGCGCGTAAATCCTGCGCGCAGCCCCGCAATCGCCGAACTGACGATAATCAGTCCCAGTACAATGTCCAACCAATTAAGACTCGTTAACGTTTGCATTCTGAAATCCTCAGACAGCAGCTTCTGGGAAAGGCTTCCCAGTCAATTTCGTATATGCTTCAATGTACTTCGCGCTGGTCTTTTCTATTACTTCCTCTGGAAGAGACGGAGCCGGTGCTTTCTTGTTCCACTGCAGCGTCTCTAAATAGTCACGAACGTACTGTTTATCGTAAGAAACCTGCACGCCGCCCGGATTATATTGGTCCGCTGGCCAAAAACGTGACGAATCGGGTGTAAGCACTTCATCCGCTAGTACCAGTTGGTTATCCACAAAGCCGAACTCCAGCTTCGTATCCGCCACAATAATCCCGCGCTGCAGCGCATAGTTGGCTGCCCTGTAATACACTTCCAAAGTCAAATCGCGCAGCTGCCCCGCCAGTTCCACACCCAGCAGATTAGCAATGTAGCGGAACGGCACATTCACATCGTGCCCCGTAATTGCCTTGGTAGCCGGCGTAAAAATCGGCTCCGGCAATTGATCTCCATCGCGCAAACCCGCGGGCAATGGAATTCCGCACACTTTGCCTTGCAAACAATATTCCCGATACGCCGAACCCGCCAAATACCCGCGCGCCACGCATTCAACCCGCACCATATCGGCCTTCTTCACCTGCATGGAGCGGCCCTTCATCGCCTTTCGCCGAGCCGCCATCTTCGGGTATTTCTTTGTCTCCGCGGTAATCACGTGCGAAGGCACCACATCCCGCAGAAACTCAAACCAAAACAGCGACATCTGGTTCAGCACTCTGCCTTTACACGGGATGCCGCTTCCCAATACGCAGTCAAACGCCGAAATGCGGTCCGTCGCCACAAATAGCAAACTATCGCCAAAATCATACATGTCGCGGACTTTGCCACGACCAACCAACGGCAGCGATAACTTAGATTCCAACAGCACTTCATCCCGGCACATATTAATTAACTTTGAGTATCCCAGAGACACTCTTCTAGCTCAAACGTTAAAATGAAAATCGTGTCCCCCGCTTACCGATTCGCCACCTGCAACGAGCTGTTTCAAAAGATGCCTTTGGCTGAAATGTGCCGCGTGGTGCGCGAACTCGGCTATCAAGGTTTTGAGATTGCGCCTTTCACTCTGGGCGAAGATCCCGGCGCTGCCACGGTTCTGCAACGTACGCAAATCCGCCAAGCCATGATTGACGAAGGCCTCGAATTCGTCGGCTTGCATTGGCTCTTAATGGCGCCCCCGGGCCTGCAGATTGTTACTAATGATGCGACCGTTCGGCAGCATAGTTGGAATTACGTTCGTTTGTTGATCGATCTATGTGCCGATCTCGCCACACCTGAGGCGCGCCACCGGCCTGTCGTGGTCTTCGGTTCGCCTAAACAGCGCAGTAGCGTGCCTGGCACCTCGTCCGTCGATGCGGTAAAGAATTTCTCCCAAGGTATGGCCGATGTTGCTCCGCATGCTGAATCGCGCGGCGTCACTCTGTTGGTAGAGGCCCTTTCGCCCAGCCAAACCGATGTTGTGACTAGTCTTGCCGAAGCCGTGTCGATCGTCAAACAAATCGGCAGCCCCGCCGTGCAGACCATGTTTGATGTCCACAACGCTATCGACGAAACCGAGCCGCACGCCACTCTCATCGAACGCTATCTTCCTCACATCAAACACGTTCACGTCAACGAATTGGACGGCAAAGAACCCGGTATGGGCGATTACAATTTCCTAAACCTTTTGCGGAAATTAGCCGAGTTAAAGTATGACGGCTGGGTCTCGTTAGAGGCCTTTGACTTTAGCCGGGATCCGCGCGAAGTCGCTGCGCGCGCAATTGAGACTTTGAAGGCGGCACAGTCCGCCGCACTACAAACACAAACTACTATATGAACCGTAATATCGTTACTGGCGGAGCGGGTTTTATTGGGTCTGCCCTTGTTCGGGCGCTCTTGGCAGATGGCCGTGAGGTGCATGTCATTGACAATTTGTCGTCGGGCAACCTTGACAATTTGAAGGAGGTGGCCAGCCGCGTTACGTTTCACAAGGCTGACATTTGCCACTACGATCAGATTGCGCCTATCATTGCCGGCGCTCATCGTGTCTTTCATTTGGCAGCGATTCCCTCGGTTCCTAAGTCGATTGATAAGCCGGTAGAAAGTCACGAAGTTAACATCAACGGAACGTTTAACGTATTCCGTGCGGCCGCAGAAGGAAAGGTAGGCCGTGTCATTTACGCGGCATCCTCATCCGCTTACGGCGATACCGAAGTTCTTCCAAAAGTGGAGACCATGAGTCCGCAGCCCAAGTCTCCCTATGCCCTGCAAAAGCTGGTCGGCGAATACTACGCTTCGGTCTTCTCAGATTGTTTCAACCTGCAAACCGTGGCGCTCCGCTTCTTTAACGTCTTTGGTCCACGGCAAGATCCCTCCAGCCCCTACTCTGGCGTGCTTTCCGTTTTCATGACGTGCCTGCTCGAAAAACGCAGCCCCACCATTTTCGGCGATGGCGAGCAATCGCGCGATTTTACTTATGTCGAAGATGTGGTCGGCTTGCTGCTCAAAGCCGGCGAAAAAGACGGAATTTCCGGCCGAACGTTCAACGCCGGTAATGGTGGGCGCATCACACTCAACGAAACCTGGAAGCAGTTGCAACACATCGAAGGTGTCAGCCTTCCCGCGAAGTACAGTGCCCCGCGCGCTGGAGACGTTCGTGATTCGCAGGCGGATACCACCTCCGCCATTCGCGAACTTGGCCACGCCCCGCGCTTCACTTTCGAACAAGGCTTGCGGCTGACGCTTGACTGGTATCGCGCACACCAACTCGCCGCCAAGTGAGCAACGCATCTTATCTTCTCGGCGCTGACGGCATCTACCGCTGCGCCGAATTCCAACATTTCCTCTGGCAGAGCCACGGCTTCGGCACCCGTATCGCTAATCCCGAAGTTGATTTGACTGTCCGCCAAGTCCACTCAGCCCAAGTCTGGAATGCACATCCCTTATCTGATCGCCAATGCGAAGGCGACGCGCTCGTCACCGACGATCTCAACCGCCGCATCGGTGTGCGCACTGCCGATTGCGTACCCATTCTGTTGCTCGACACCAATAAACGCGCTGTCGCCGCCGTGCATGCCGGTTGGCGCGGCACTGTGGCGGCCATCATCACCCGAACCATTGAAAAAATGCACACCGATTTCGGTACCCAACCTGCCGATATTCGTGCCGCCATCGGTCCTTGCATCCGTGAATGCTGCTACGAAGTCGGCCCCGAAGTCGCGTCGCAATTCAGTGCCATCTTCCCCGAATGGCCCCCGGTCACCGGCAAACAGCACCTCGATCTTGTCGAAGCCAACCGCCGTCACCTAACAGCCGCGGGCGTCCCGGGACAACAAATCTTTGATTCCGGCCTCTGCACCGTCTGCCTCCCCGAACATTTCTTCTCCTATCGCCGCGAACCCCAAAACCCCGGCCGCCAACTCTCCGTCATCGCCCGCCTCTCCTAACCCCCCAAACGGTGACGGACCGCTATGGAACCAATCCCGTTTTTCAAGCCGCACTCGCCTCGCGTACCGAACCAATTCTGACTCCTCGCTTCGGTGCCAAAGACCGCCCTAACTCCTTCTCCAACCGCGCAATAAATTCCGCGTCCCCGACTGGCCTGCCCGAAAACGTTGCTTTCTGCAACCGCCGAACCGCCTCAATTTCTTCCGGTTCCGCCAAAAGCGACCGCCATCGCTCCGCCCCACCCGCCTCCTTGTGAAACCCCCAATCCAGCAACGCACTCCCCGCTAAATTCGTCCCCACATGCGCCGCCGCGCTCGACCACACATACTCCTCCGGCCGTCCCACCATATGCGCCCGCACCGGATTTCGCTCAACGTACCGCAGCGCCACCCACAAATGCGCGTCATCCATCGCACACGAAAAAAATCGGTTCTGCCAAAGGTGCCCTACCCGATCCCTCCGCGCGTTGAGATAGGTCGCATACCGCGAGTGCGTCCGCCGCATTGCCACCGCCAGCGCATCTTCCTCCTCCGGTACCAACACCAAATGCACGTGATTCGGCATCAGACAATACGCCAAAATCCGCGCCCGTGCCTGCGCGCAATGCCTCGTCAAATTGTCCAGATAGACGTGCCGGTCCGCGTCTGTAAAGAAAACGCGCTGCTGATCGATACCCCGCTGTGTCACATGATGTGGCGTCCCAGTCACCACGGCCCTAGCAAATCGTGCCATTTGATAACAATGTCGCTCGACCCGCGATTTTCTCTCTACGTTCCATAGCGGTCCGTCCCCTCTGACCCCCTCTTCCCCCGATCCTTCTCCGCCCCTCCAAAATCGAACACTCCGTTCCGATATCGGACACCTCCAGCTCTTTTCTCTCCACTCCACCGCGCCTTTCCAGCCTTCCGTGCTTTGGCTTAAGAAATGCTTCTCTTAGCGAACCACCTTCAAACGTTCGCCCCGACATGAAACCGAAAATGATCAACCACCGCTGCGTCCCCATCCTCGTCTGGCTCACTCTCACCACCGTCGCCCTCCCGCAAACCCCAGAAGTCTCCATCACCAACCCAAAGGCCGCCCCCATCCTTGGCCCTATTCTCACTCCGTTTCATTTCGAGCGCCGCTCCGTCTCGCAGGCTAAACTCTCTAACTCTGCGCGCGTCAACTCCCTCATCCGCGCCGGCAACCTTTATCTATCCGCCAGAGACGTCATCGCCCTCGCACTCGAAAACAATCTCGACATCGCCATCCAACGCTACGGCCCCTATCTAGCCCGCGAAGTCCTGCGCCGCGCCCAATCCGGCGGCTTTCTACGAACCGTCGGCGTCCCCGTCTACGCCGGTCCTCAAAGCGTCAGCCTGGAAGGCGTCAACGTCAATTCCGTAGGCATCGCCGAAAGCGGCTCCGGCGTCGGTTCTGGCGGCGGCATCGTCAGCCAGATTGGCACCGTCCCTCCCAGCCTCGACCCCTACCTTTTCGGTTACGCCAGCTTCCAGCACCAGACCGCCGCCCAAAGCAACACTCTGCTGAACGAAACCGCTTCGCTCGTCAACGACAGCCGCTTGTTCGAATTCGGCTATGGCCAATCGTTCCTCACCGGCACCAACGCCCAACTCACCTACTACAGCTATCGAAGCAATGTAAACAGCCCCGCCAACGTGCTTAACCCGTACACGCAAGGCTACGTCGATCTCTATGTCACGCAAAGTCTCCTGCAGGGACTCCACATCGGCGTCAACAACCGCAACATCCGCGTCGCCAAAAACAACATGAAGGTGACAGATCTCCAACTCAAACTTCAGGTCATCACCACCGTCTCCGCCATCTTGAACCTCTATTGGGATCTCGTCAGCTTCAACGAAGACCTCCACATCAAAGAAAAAGCTGTCGATTCCGCGCAACAACTCCTCGAAGACAACCAGAAGCAAGCCGACCTCGGCACTCTCCCCCGCATCGAAGTAACGCGCTCTGCTGCCGAAGTCTCAACCGCCAAAGAAAATCTGCTATTGGCGCAAACCAACGTCGCCCAGCAGGAGACTGTTTTGAAAAACGCCCTCAGCCGCGACGGCGCCGTAAGTTCCATGCTCGACGACCTTCACATCATTCCCCTCGATCACATCATCGTGCCCGAAAAAGAGAATCTCAAGCCCACTGCCGAACTGATTCAGGAAGCGATCGCGAATCGCCCCGAAATCGCGCAAGTCAAGATCAACCTGGAAAGCACGTCCATCAACATGCGCGGTACCAAAGATGCGCTCTTGCCTACGCTCCAAGTCTTCTTCGAACTCACCAACAACGGGCTCACTGGTGTGCAAAATGCCCTAGCCAACGGCGCCGCGGGCGTAGCGGATCCTTACCTTGTCGGCGGTTATGGAAACCTGCTCGCCCAGATATTCCAGCGCGATTTCCCCAACTATTCAACGGGCTTATCTCTGAATATTCCCTTTCGAAACAGACAGTCGCAAGCCGATTACGTAACAGATCTCCTCACCCTCCGCCAAAGCGAGTTGCAACTGCAGCGCAGCCTCAAGCAAGTGCGCGTCGACGTAAAGAATGCCGTGATCAATCTCCAACAGGCCCGCGCCCGTTATGAGTCCGCTCAAGCAACGCGCCAGTTGGCCGAACAAAGTTTAGATTCCGAACAGACTCTGTTCAAATTCGGCAAATCCACCGTCCCTCTGGTGGTCCAGGCACAACGTGATCTTGCCGTTGCTCAAAGCACCGAGGTCCAATCCATGGCCAACTTCACCCATGCGCAAATCGCTTTCGATCAGGCCATTGGCCACACGCTCGAAGCAAACGACATCTCCATGGACGAAGCCACCTCCGGCTTCGTGGCCCGCGAATCACGCATCTCAGAGGAGCATGCGAAATGATCCTCCGCCAGGTGATCGCGTTACTAACTCTAAGTTCCAGCCTTCTCGCGCAAGACCCAGTGTCTGTCGATAAGCCTTCCGGCCCCGTGCTGACCCGTCCGTATCGCGCCGCTCAAGCGCCCGACATTCAAATGCGAAACTCAAGCCGTCTCCACTCGCTCTTGCGCGCAGGCAGACTTTATCTCACCGTGCAAGACGCTTTGGCTCTGGCTATCGAAAATAATCTCGATCTCGAAGTCGACCGCTATGGGCCTCTTTCTGCCGAATGGACGCTCGAACGGATGCAAGCCGGCGGTCCCTTGCGCGGTGTCACCAGCGGCAATTCGTTGGTCAATCAAGTAACCAGCGGGCAAGGCGTTGTGGGTAGTGAAGTCAGCGCCGGCTTGGCTGGCAACGGTAGCGGTGGGGGCAACGGCAATGGCACCACCGTCATTTCACAAATCGGGCCCGTGACCCAAAACCTCGATCCCGTTCTGCAAAGCGCCTCCGCTTTCTCGCACACCACCATCCCTCAATCGAACGCGGTTGTGAGTCAAACCAGCGCCTTGATCAGCACCCAATATCAGTATCAAAATTTCGTTCAGCAAGGTTTGCTCACCGGCGGCTATGTGCAGATCGCCCAAAACGATTCCTACCTCAAACAGAATGCCCCCACCGACGTCCTCAATCCCTCCATTGCCGGCGTCGCACAAATTTACCTTCGCCATAATCTCCTCAACAGCTTCGGCACCGCTGTCAACAGCCGTTTTATCCACGTCGCCGAACAAAACGTCATCGGCGCGCACGAAACCTTCCGCTCGCAGTTACTCAATCTGGTGGCAAACGTCCTCAATCTCTACTGGGATCTCGTCGCCGACAACGAATTTCTAAAAGTTCGCCAACGCGCCCTCGACGCCGCGCAGAAGCTCTATGACGACACCAGCCAGCAGATTCGCCTCGGTGTCCTCGCTGGTTTTCAAATCTATAAAGCGCGTGCTGATCTGTCCACCCGCAAGCGCGAACTCGGCATCGCTGTCGCCGATGTGCGTTTGCAAGAGAACCTTCTGAAGAACGCTCTCATCCGCGACGATCTCGCCGACCCGCTGCTCGACGCAGCCGAAATCGTGCCGATTGACCACATCGATGTGCCGGAGAAAGATGATCTGCTCCCTCTGCGCCAACTCGTTTCCGTAGCCATGGCCAAAAGACCAGACGTCGCCCTCACCAAAATCAGCGACCAAACCTCCGAAATCTCTGCGCTGGGAACGCAAAACGGCCTCTTGCCTACTCTTCAGGTCTTGGCTTCCGCCTCCAATAGCGGCTTAGCCGGTGTCAATTCGCCCAACCCTGGCGAGCCGCCGCCGCCCCCGTCTTTTGTCGGCGGCGTCGGTACCGTGTTCGGTCAAATCGTCCGCCGCGATTTCCCCAGCGAACGCGCCGCCATCCTGTTTCAAGGCGCCATCCACAATCGCCAAGCCCAAGGCGACTACGGCGTCGATCAATTGCAGCTACGCCAAGGCGATCTTGTCGCCCGTCGCACCCTCGATCAATTGGTGGTTGATATCTCCAATCAAACGGTCGCCCTGCGCCAAGCCCGCGCCCGCTACTCCGCCGCCGCTGATACCCGAATTTTGCAGCAACAGCTTCTCGAAAAACAGCAGCAGAGTTTCTTCTTAGGAGCGTCCACCGTCGCCGACGTCATCACCGCCGAACAGGCCCTCGTCACCGCGCAAGCTGCTGAAATCACCGCGCTTTCCAGTTATAGCCACGCCCGTGTTTCGCTTGATCAAGTCCTGGGTGAGACATTAGAAAAGAACCACATCTCCTCCGATGACGCGCTCAAACACTCTGCGCAAAAACTCGATGAACAAATCGCTCCCCAACCTCACTAAAAGCCAACCCAACCCGCTCTTTCAACAAGCCGTCCAATTCCACACTAACGGGCAACTCGAAGAAGCCGCCAGCCTCTTCGAAACTCTCCTCCAAACAACTCCTGAGCATTTCCCAACGCTCCACCGCCTCGCCGCCATCCGTCGCCAACAAGGCCGCCATCAAGAATCGCTAACCCTCCTCAAAACCGCCGCCCGCATCAATCCCTCATCCGCCGAAATTCACAACAGTCTCGGCAACACCCTCAACATGCTCGGCCGCTCCGAAGAAGCCGTCGCGGCCTACCAGGAATCTATCGCTCTTCGCCAAGACGTTCCGGAAGTTCACCAAAATCTAGCCAATTCCTTCAGAGCCCTCGCCCGCTATGAGGAAGCGGCGCTTGCCTACCAAACCGCCATCGCTCTGCGCGCCAACTACGCCGACGCCCACACCAATCTCGGCCTTGTCTTAGACCGCCTCGGACGCCCCGAAGAAGCGCTCGCCAGTCTTTCGAAAGCCCTCACCATCACTCCAGAAATCGCTATGGCCCACAACAACGTGGGCATGGCGCTTCTCGATCTCAGCCGTCACGAAGAAGCTCTGCCTCATTTGCAACGCGCCCGTGAGCTCGACCCGGCCGCCCCCGAATTCGCCTTCAACCACGGCCTCGCCCACCTCGGCATGGGCAATTTTGAATTCGGCTGGCCCGGCTATGAAGCCCGTTGGCACGTGCCCGCACTCAACCCCCAGCCTCCCAAAATCTCGCAACCCATGTGGGACGGCCAATCCGACATCGCCGGCAAAACCATTCTGCTCCACGCCGAACAAGGCCTTGGCGATTCCATTCTTTTCTCTCGTTTTATCGCCCCTATTATTGAGAAAGGCGCGCGCGTCATACTTGCTGTGCAGCCCGCCCTCATTCCGCTATTTAGCTCAATCCCATGCGTCTCCCAAGTTCTTCCGGTCACAGGTACCCTTCCCGATTTCGACCTCCACGTCCCCTTCTGCAGTTTGCCCATGGTCTTCAAAACCACTCTGCAGAACATCCCGTCGAAAGTCGCATATCTCACTGCACCTGCCGAATCACCGACTCTAGCCAACCTCGACCAAGCTCCCGGCCCGCGCATCGGCATCTGCTGGACGGGCAACCCCAAAAATCCGTCCGATCACAAACGCTCTATCCCTCTTTCAATCTTTCAACGTATCCTGCAAATCCCCGGCGCCCGATTCGTCTCTCTCCAACAAAACCTTCGCCCGGGCGATACCGCCATCCTGTCGCAGTTCCCCAACCTCGACATCACCTCCCTGAACCAGGGCGCCACCCTCGCCGATACTGCCGCCCTCATCTCCAAACTCGACCTGATCATCACCGTCGATACCGCCATCGCCCACCTCGCCGGCGCCCTCGGCCGCCCCGTTTGGATTCTCCTGCGCTTCAATCCCTACTGGGTCTGGCTCCGCCATCGCACCGACAGCCCTTGGTATCCCACCGCCCGTCTCTTCCGCCAACCCCACCCAGGCGACTGGCCCTCCACCCTCGAAAACCTCATTGGGGCCAGAGGGGACGGACCGCTATGACCCCATCGCCAAACAATTGCAATCACAAGAGTTACACCCGTTCCCTCACCTCCGCAATGTAACCGACACCTACGCGAGTATTCTCACCCTCGCGCCCCTAACCCATTGAAAAATATTAACTTAGCATTGGGGCCACAAGGGACGGACCGCTATGGCCCCTAAGCCAAATTTTGCCCAAACCAAATTCCGTTCGTCTGTAACGATCCTGCCCCGCCTGTCACTACCACTCCGAAGGAAAAATTCATCATGATCACCATCACCGGATCCGTCGGCACCTCAGGCAAATACCTGGTAACCGGCATCCCCGTCAACACCACGGGCAGCGCCCTACTCAAACTGTCTTTCGAAAACAACACCGCCGGCACCAACCTCGCCCTGTTCGCCGGCACTACCGCTGAATTCGCGTCCGGCGCCGGCGGTACCCAGCTTTCCGATTCCGGCGGCCCCGGCTTCACCTTCCTCACCATCATTGATGCTAAAGCCTTGAACGGCCAAGTTCTCTTCGTCAAGCGTGAAGTCGGCACCGCCACAGCAAGCTTTACCCTCGTAGTCGACTGAAGGAACAAATCGCTCGCCGTCGGTGTCTGAACCATCCAGCCACCATGACCTTCTTAGACGTCGCGAAATGTGTGGAGTCCGCCTGCGCCCGCCAAACTGCCAGCGCTACCTTGTACTATAAACGCCGCCTGTCCACACTAGCCACCGTCGCGGCCAGCACACCGCTTTGTGGCATCCTCGGCTCCATCTTCGGTTTCTCCGACGCCTTCCAAAGTATCGGCGGCTCGCACCTTCGCGGTCGCACTGAATTTTCCATTTCCTTTGCCGACTCGATGCTCACTACCCTCATCGGCCTGTTCGTAGCCGTCCTCGCCCTCGTCACCCATCGCCTCCTACTCGCTCAGGTTCAACAACTCGCCATGGAGATGCGCACTCAATCCAGCGAACTCCGCAATCGCCTCGCATATCATTTCTAGAGGAGATATCAACAAACTCATGGACCGCAACGCATCAGCCCAATGGAAAGGCGACCTCAAATCCGGCGCCGGCACGATCTCGACCACCAGTGGCGTCCTCGCCAACACCCCTTACTCATTCAAGACTCGCTTCGAACAAGGCACCGGCACCAATCCGGAAGAACTCCTCGCCGCCGCCCACGCCGGCTGCTTCTCCATGGCCCTCTCGCTCATCCTCCAAACCCAGGGCCTCACCGCCGACTCCATTGACACCACCTGCACCATCTCTCTGAACAAAGATGGCGAAGGCTTTGCTGTCACCCGAAGCCATCTTGTCCTTCGTGCAAAAATCCCCGGCGCCACTCAGGAAGCCTTCATCATGGCTACCAACACCGCCAAAGAAAACTGCCCCGTCTCCAAGCTCTACGACACCGAAATCAGCCTAGACGCCCAGCTTGTTCCGTAAGTAACCAAGGGGGGGGACAGACGTGTCAGTTGGCTGGTACCAAATCGCCCCCCCACCTCAATCCGTGCCCGCCTGTAAAGCTCACGCCCCGAATCTCACTATTGCTCTGCGCGACAGGAATCAACCACATGTCCCCTGGAAAACTCCACCTCTACTTCGCGATCTTGCCCACGAGGTTCAGAAACGCCCACGACTCCAAAAAACTCCGGGACGTTACGGTAACCAAGGTTACGGGTCCCGCCGACGCCGCCTTCCCCTTCCTCGCCTTTGCCTACCGCTGCCACTTGAGAATGCTCAACCAAGCTTTTTAGAACCCTTTCGCCAACCGGCTATAACGAAGACCAAGTACTCTTCTTAGTCTTCCGAGGCTCCGGCTTCGACGAACCCATTCCAGGCTTAATTAAGCCCAGAGTCAAATTTGAATTCGCCAAGCTTAATTTCGTGCCCAACGTCTACAAACTAGCTGAAAAATATTCATCCAATCACGCCGCCAACATAATGTCCGCTCTCAGTTGCCTGTGGTTATCACAACATGCTGATTGATATTTAACGCATCGCTCTCAATGGATTTCGTGTGCAGACTGGTTGAGCAAGAGGCATTGCATCGGCCTTTGATTGGCATGGTTCGTTTCGGCGAATCGAAGCGGCACGTTAGTGGGAAGGGCGCCGACGAGGGCGTCGGCCTGTGATCCCGGAAGATCGTCCCGATTCCGGTTACCTTTGCGGCACCAGTGTCCTGGGGCGTACCTTTCCTTCTTTGTTCACGAAAAGCGCCTCTTTGTTGGTGACGGTAAAGCTCTGGGAGAGGGTGTTAGTGCCTGCACCGATCACCGAACCATAACTGGTATTAGCAGTCTCCGCTGTGACTACCGGCTCTTGTATGCACGTGGGCTGCATTGTTGTGGGGGTAAGACTGCCAGAAGAGGGGTAAATGATCGTGCCCGCTCCCGAGGATAAGATCGCGCCCTCACTATTCACCGGCCCGACGATATCTAGCTCGAACGCCGTGATCGGAGCCAGCTTTGCCTTGTCGCTGCTCACCGTTTTGCTTACGTTCGCCACGGTCTTCCCGTTGTTGTCAACCATCGTATAGGTCGCTCCGGTTATATTCCCTGTAACATCATTTTGCAGGGCGATAGTCAACTCAGATCCTGCCGGAATTTTCGCGCTCGGCAGCGTGGCGACAGGAAAAAAGTTGTTGACTGTCTCGGTTAACCCAGCCTCCCAGTTGTCAATAAAACATTCCACCGTGCTGCCCCATAGCGCTATGGCATATTGCTGCCAGGCCGTTTTGTAATTCGCCGGCGAATAGGCATTCAATTGGAAACTAAAGCCTTTTGTCGGACCGGATGACGCCTCGCAAACCATGTCCTGTGTAACCTTAATGGATACTTTTAGATCAGTCATCGAGCGGCAATCACTTACCAGCAGATAATTCAAATTGCTCCCGAAGCTAGTGGGCGGCAAGACCTGCCAATTGTGATAGATCTCATTGTTCGTCCCTACGTAAAAAAGTTCCAGGCGCCCATCTGCATTAGCTGCCACGGCAATTTGTTTAGCGGTAGCACCGGCAATTTGAGTCTCGCCCCCCCAGACCTCGCTATTAGGCGAGGTCTGTACGTTGTGATAGAGGTCGCTGTTTGTCCCGACGTAGAAAATCTCCAATCGCCCATCGGCGTTCTGGCCTGCGGTGACATTCTGTGCACTATCGTTCGGGAACGGCGCCTCTCCGGTCCAAGTGGTACTATTTGCCGCGATCTGCCGGTTGTGATACAAGTCATTATTTGTGCCGACGTAAAAAATCTCCAGCGTGCCATCCGCGTTTCGAGCTACGGCTATCTGTTTGGCGCTATCATTCGCAAAGCGAGTTTCACCGGTCCAGACTGTGCTGTTTGGCGCCGTTTGGCGATTATGATAAAGGGCGTTGTTTGTGCCGACGTAGAATACCTCCAGTTCCCCATTGGCGTTTGCCGCCACCGTTACCTTTTTGGCGCTGGCACTACTGAAGTGAGTTTCACCGTCCACACTGTGCTATTGGGCGCCACTTGCCGGTTGTGGTACAGATCGTTGTTCGTTCCGACGTAGAAAATCTCTAATACCCCGTTCTGGTTGGCGATGGCCGAGACCTGCTGCGCGCTGTCTCCCGGAAAGGGCGTTTCGCCTTGCCAAAGCACGCCGTTTGCCGCGGTTTGTTGATTGTGGTAAAGGTCTCCGTTCGTGCCGACATAAAAGATCTCTAGTCGTCCGTCTAGATTCCTCGCTACCGCAATCTGCGTAGCACTCCCACCTAAAGCGAATTCGCCATTCCAATAAGCCATATCTTTCTTCCCCCACTTGCTCGTTGTCTACCAGCACGTTGGTAGTGTCAAGGGGGTAGGGTTCGTTTCACCAGCGAGCTATTGAGTCAACGTTGTTTATCGATTTGCCTGGGGAGCGGAGATCGAACCCGCGGCCATCTTGGCCTCCGCGCCAACACCTCCAAAGAGAACTGCCCCGTCTCCAAGCTCTACGAACACCGAGATCACCCTCAACGCCCAGCTTCTCCGTTGACAGCGCGAGCCGCACTTTTCCTGCGGTTCATCACTCTCTCTTTTAAAGCGCCTCATAGCGCTTCATCCAGGGCAGCGCCTGGTCCGGCGGTTTCGTGAGTCGAAATTGAAACGCGCCCACTCCCAAAAGCTTTCCGCCGTAAGCCCCGCTTTCTTGCTGCGCCGCTGCGCGCCCGGCATAGACAAAAGAGCCCACCGGCAACTCGCTTTCCAGGTAGTAATCCAGCCGGTTCCACTCTAGTTTGATCGCCGAATTGGCTCGATGTTCCGCCCGATGAAGGTCGGCCAACTTCAGATTGTCTATCTCCATGCTCGGCCGGCTCGGCGTCCACCCCAACCCATCGGGCTTTCCTGGCCGCCGTTGTGAAACCAATCCCTCAAAGTAGCTCGGATGATCTTTTCCAAAAGGCGCCGCTTAGCCGGCCGTCTCGTAACCTCTATAGATTCTGATCGGGCGCGTCGTCACCAGCGATGCGTACACTTGATTGACAAAGGTGCTCGCCAGATCATGGGATAACGCCGTCATCGGAAGTCCACCGCCAACTTTTTGCGTGCTGTTCTTGTAAATCTCTTGCGGCCCCCGCCACCCTATCTGGACCGCCCCATAACCGGTAATCGGCGCGCCTATATCTTCTGTTAAGGTCTTCTCGTACGGAGTCATCATCGGTTCACCTCAGTGCAGCATCCTGACATTCCAAAAAACTACGCGCAATCGATAGCCCAAACCACCCGGTCCTGACCACTCTCAACCGCGTTTTCTTCCGAGATCCCTGAAACCTTATCCTTTTTTTACGCCTCTATCTCAATCAACTCGTTGCAGACGCCACGCCGTCGCCTCTCGCCGAGCCAAATCCTTAAAATGAGTCACCAACTTTCCTTTCGCCTCACTAACCGGTGTAGTCTGGATTACGATCCACCCACCCGTGGAGCCCTGCTCCCTTATCCCGGAATTATCCTATTTGGTCTACCATTAACGTGATGGGTATGCCAAACTCTACAGTTTCCGGCTCCGGCTCACCGGCCCCCTGCCACTTCTGTAGTAAAGTATTTGAAAGTAAAGATCTTATCTGAGTATGAGGTGGCTTACACACACTGCCGAAGTTTTGGCCGCAACCGTGCACTATTACTGGGCGTAGAGACATGAGCTTCGCTCTGCTAGCTGTGCAAATCCAACGAGTTGCCCCCGGGAACTCTGATAAGATTCGAAAACGTGAAAATTCTCACGATGGAGCAAATCCGTCGTCGCAAGTTTCAAGTAAAGAAGGCTGAGGTAAAAAGTATGGCTGGCAGAGAAAGTATCCAAAAAAAACTATCACGTGTTCGTCCTCCCCGCGTTCAAATTTCTTATGAAGTCGAAACCGGGTCAGCGATCCAACTCAAGCAGCTTCCGTTCGTATTGGGTGTTGTCGGCGATTTCACCGGCCAGCCCGTCGAACCTTTGGAAGAACTCAAGAAACGCCGCTTCGTTGACGTCACTCCCGAAAATTTTGACGGCGTTCTCGAAAGCATGAAGCCCCACCTGTCTTTCGCCGTCGCCAACAAACTCGATCCCAACTCTGCTGGCGATCTCAAAGTCGATCTGCACTTCCGCAGCATGGATGATTTCGAGCCCGAACAAGTCGCCCGGCAAATTGGCCCAACGCGGCAATTGCTGGAACTCCGCACCAAACTCAGTGATCTGCGCGGCACGTTGCAAACCAACGACCAACTGGATAGAGCGTTGAGTGAGATTGTCGGCAATAGTGATTCGCTCGCCAAAATTCGCGGCGAACTCGCTCCCAAAGATGAAAAACCAGGAGACGGCAAAAAATGAGTGATCCGAAGAAAACTGCCGCCGCTGCACCGGCTGCTGCTGCCACCACAACTGTTGTTAAAGAAGCTGAGCCCAGTCTCCTCGATCAGATCGTCTCCAAAGGTCGCTTCGGCGAAGAACCCGCCGCCCAACAGCGCGGCCGCGATCTGATTACCCAGTTCCTTGAACAGGTCATGAAGGGGGAAGTTACCCCATCTCGCGACGCCGAGCAGATGATCAACGCGCGCATCGCGCAAGTCGATCACCTCATCTCTCAGCAAATCAACGAAGTTCTGCACCATCCGTCGTTCCAAAAGTTGGAAGCGTCCTGGCGCGGTCTGAAATACGTTCTCGACAACAGCGAAATGACGCCCATGCTCAAGGTGCGCGTCCTCAACGCTACTAAGAAAGAAGTCCTCCGCGATCTGCAAAAGGCGCCCGAGTTTGATCAAAGCGCCATGTTTAAGAAGGTCTACGAAGAGGAATACGGCGTTTTCGGTGGCGAGCCTTTCGGCGCTCTCGTAGGTGATTTCGAATTCACCAAACATCCGGAAGATATTGAGCTCCTTGAAAAGATCTCCCACGTCGCAGCTGCTGCTCACGCTCCGTTCCTCACCTCGGCTGGCCCCGAAATGCTCAGCCTCGACAGCCACGCCAGCCTCGGCAACCCGCGCGACATCGGCCGCATCTTCGACAGCACCGAATTCGCCAAATGGAAGGGTTTCCGCGAAAGCGAAGATTCCCGCTATGTTGGCCTCTGTCTCCCGCACATCTTAATGCGCTTGCCCTATGGCAAAGAATCGAAGACAGTCGACGGTTTTGATTACGAAGAAGCGGTAGACGGCACCGATCACAGCAAATATCTGTGGGGCAACGCGGCCTACGCTTTGGCCACTCGTCTCACCAATGCCTTCTCTCTCTACGGCTGGTGCGCTGCCATTCGTGGTGTCGAAGGCGGTGGCTTGGTGGAAGGTCTCCCCACTCACAACTTCCGGACCGACGAAGGCGATGTTGCCCTCAAGTGTCCAACGGAAATCGCCATTACCGATCGCCGTGAAAAAGAACTGGCCGATAACGGTTTCATACCGCTCGTTCACTGCAAGGGCGCGGATTACGCCGCTTTCTTCAGTGTCCAATCCGCGCAGAAGCCGAAGCTCTACAACAAAGACGAGGCCAACGCCAATGCTCGTCTCTCCGCTCAACTGCCCTATATCCTAGCCGTCTCTCGTTTCGCTCACTACCTGAAAGCCATGATGCGCGACAAAATCGGCTCTTTCACCTCTCGTAGCGATTGCGAGCGTTTCCTGACCCAATGGATCAAAACCTACGTCATTAATGATGATGAAGCCAGCCAAGCTGTCAAGGCCTCTCATCCGCTTCGCGAAGCTCGTATCGATGTTGTCGACGTCGAAGGCAAGCCCGGTGCTTACCGCGCCATTGCTTATCTCCGGCCTCACTTCCAACTCGATGAGCTCTCAGTCTCTCTTCGTCTAGTCGCAGACCTCCCGCCACCCGCTGGGGGCTGAGTTCCGACAAATTATTAACCCCCAACCGGGTCTTCAAAACCCGTGTGCTAGAACTGTGTCTAAATTTAAGGAGAAGCAAATATGGCCCTAGAAATCTACGCAACATTTGACGGTGTTTCCGGCGAAGCCCAGAAGTCCGGTGTGGAAGGCTGGATCGAAATGTTCAGCTTCAGCATGGGTTCCAGCAACCATTCGGGAGTCGCCACCGGTACCGGTAGCGGTACTGGTAAGGTTGAATTCACTTCCATTTCCTGCACCACCCAGCTGGAAGTGTCCACTCCCAAGCTATTCAGCTTCAACTGGTCTGGTAAGCATATTGCTACCGGTACCATTATCGTTCGCGAATCCACTGGTGACACCACCACCCAGCCCTTCTATCAATACGTTTTGAAGGAAGTCTTCGTCGATAGCGTCAGCGTCGGCGGTGCCGGCGGCGGTGGCAAGCCGAGCGTGAACTATTCGTTCTCGTTTAACTTCCTCGAAGTCAAGTACTGGCAACAGGCTAACGACGGTACGCTCACTCTTGCGGGCGATTACGGTTGGAACCTCACCACCAACAAAGCAATGTAGTCTGTCCTCTGTAGTAACCTCATCTGATGGACGCACAACAACTGTTCAAGGCCGGGAAGCTTACCGAAGCTATCCCGGCTTTGAATTCTCATCTTCGCGACAATCCGTCCGACCTGCGCAGCCGCACGTTCTTGTTTGAACTGCTCTGTTTCGCCGGTGACTACGATCGCGCCGAAAAACAGCTCACCATCCTTCAGCAAGAAGGCAAGCAAGATTCCATGTTCGGAGCCCTGCTCTATCGCTCCGCTCTCGCCGCCGAACGCATCCGCCAAGATATGTTTGAGAAAAAGTCCTTCCCCAAACAGAACCAGGCCATTAACGGTTCCGCGCCCGCGCCCATTTCCGGCAAGCTAAACGGTAAGCCCTTCAAATCCCTTTCTGATGCCGATCCACGCATCGGTACCAAACTCGAAGTCTTTGCCGCTGGCGATTATGTCTGGATTTCTTATTCCGACATCGCCTCCATAAAGATGGAGCAACCTGCCAGCTTGCGCGATCTCATTTGGGCTCCCGCCAAAGTTGTGGCGGGTCCGGCTTACGACTCCCGCGAACTCGGCCAAGCCCTGCTTCCCGTCATTTCTCCTCTTTCCTGGCAGCATCAAGATGATGATATTCGTCTCGGCCGCGCCACTGAATGGTGTGCCGACGAAGAGGGCAACGAAGCTCCTTACGGCCTCAAAACCCTCCTTGTCGACGATGAGGAAATTCCGTTTCTCGAAATTAGGCTTCTCGAAATTGACTCCGCCTCCCAGTCCCAGCCGGCTTCCGCCTAAAGGTGTCTGTCTATGGCTGATTTCGGAAAGCTTCTCGAACCCATTTCTCCCGACCAGCCCGCCGGTGTCGATCTTTACTACGAAAAAGATTTTGAAACTATAAAAGAGGCGCGCCGCCAAGAAGACGCCGCCCCTCAGGGGCTTTGGGAACGTGAGATCAAGACCGCCGATTACAAACTGGTCGCGCGTCTTATCGAAAGCGCACTTACTACCAAAACCAAAGATCTCCGTCTCGCCGCTTGGTTAGCGGAGGCATGGATTTACCAGGAGGGCTCTTCCGGTCTGGTCGCCGGCATGCAGTTACTGCAAAGCTTCCTTGAAAAATTCTGGGATTCCCTTTACCCTCTTATCGACGGCGATGATATGGAACTGCGCGCCGGACCTCTCGAATGGTTTGGCTCCTATTTCGATCCCACCAAAGGGTCGTCTCCTAAACTCGCAATCTGCCGCTCCCCACTTGTGAAAGGTAAATTCGATTTCTTTGTTTATCAGGAATCGCGCAAGGTCGGTTACGAAGCTGAAGTGAAAGATAGTGAGCCTCGCAAAAAGGCCCGGCTCGCTCTCATCGCCGAAGGCAAAATCTCCGCCGAAAAATTCGACCACGACTTCGACGAGACTCCAAAGGCCTTCTACAAGAAACTCGCTGCCGACTACAAGCAGTCCCTCGAAGAACTAAACAAGCTCGATGCTCTCTGCCGCGAAAAGTTTACCAATTCGCCGCCTTCCTTTCTTGCCTTGCGCAAAACCATCGAGGAGGTCGCTAATTCCGTTCACATCCTCCTCACCCGCAAACTCAAAACTGATCCCGACCCTGTGGAGGCATCGCCAGCCACCGAAGAACAGACTGCTGCCGATACCGCTCCCTCCCAAGTGCAGTCTGCTGCCCCCACCATTGACCTATCCAAACTCAGCGGCGGCCCCATCAACAGCGCCGACCAAGCCACTCTCCACGTCTTGGCATCGGCCCAATTCCTGCGCCGCAACAGTCCGGCCAGCCCGCTCTCCTATCTCCTCTTGCGCGCCCTGCGTTGGGGGGAGGTCCGCGAACTGGGCGAAATAAAATCCACTGAACTCTTCGCCCCGTCTGGCGATATCCGCATGTCGCTCCGTGCAGCAGCAGCCGCCAATAATTGGAAGCTCGTCCTCGATATCGCCGAAACGGCCATGAGTAACTTCACCGGCCGCGGCTGGCTTGATCTGCAGCGCTACTCTGTCAAGGCCTGTGAAGAGCTCGGCTACACCGCCGCGGCCAAAGCCCTTCGCTCTGAACTCAAATGCTTTCTCGCTGATTTTCCCCAGCTTCCCAAAGCGATACTGGATGATGATACCGGCGCTGCCAATCCCGAAACCTTGGCCTGGTTGGAAAAGGAGGGCTTACTGACCCCGGTCAAGTAGTTCATCGCTATGGCTACCAGATCCCGTAACGAAGGCCCCGTCGCTTATTCCATCCTCGATCGTTTGATTGACGATCCCGATGCCCCTCTGCCTACCAACCGCTTCGCGTCCACCAGGTTTTTCAAGGAATCCGTCCGCCGCGATCTGGAGTGGCTCCTCAATACCCGCATTCCGCTCCAGCCTCCTCACGGCAAGCAATCCGAACGCTCTCTCTACACCTATGGTCTGCCCGATACCACCTCTTTTACTTTGCTTAGCTACGGCGATCGCATGATCCTTACCAAAGCCATTCAAGCAGCCGTCGTCAGGTTCGAGCCGCGTATTCGCAACCCACGCGTCGTTCTGGTCACTGCTAATGATCAGCGTGTCCGCAGTCTGCGCTTCATCATCGAAGGCATTCTTCACATGGAACCCAATCCCGAACCCGTTGCCTTCGATACCATCCTCGATTTGTCCAGCGGCCAATATCAGTTGCCAGGAGACGACGTTGCGGGATGAGCTCCTAGATTATTACGAAAGCGAACTCTCGTTCTTGCGCCAAATGGGCGCTGAGTTTGCCGAAAAATATCCAAAGGTCGCCTCGCGCCTCGTCCTCGGCCCTAACATCAGTGAAGACCCGCACGTCGAGCGCCTCATTGAGGCTTTCGCCTTTCTCGCCGCCCGCGTCCATCTCAAAGTCGACGACGATTTTCCT
>Ga0302319_10007727_pt1 | contig 21111 bp, 21 predicted proteins | sample Bog_T0_2_FD_203319 | JGI IMG/M metagenome (GOLD analysis project Ga0302319, IMG submission 203319) | Peat permafrost microbial communities from Stordalen Mire near Abisko, Sweden - Bog_T0_2 | ecosystem: Environmental > Terrestrial > Soil > Wetlands > Peat | place: Sweden: Abisko, Stordalen Mire... | reverse complement strand
CCCTTCGGGTTGCGCCAGAATGCGCTCCCGCGGCGTTGTGTTGGGAGGGGATAGCCTCTGTGAGGATTGCGCACTCGGCCGCCCGCAGGGCGCCCACCGAGTGCGTCCATGCGGACTCGGCTTCGCCCCGCCATCTTCGCGCTGGCGCGCTGCGTCCCCCTCCCAACCCGCCTTGCGGAGAGCCCATTCTGATCGCAACGACGGCTCATCGTAGTTTTTCAACACCCTGCTAGAACGGCCTTGTGGCCGCGGCGGAAGACCAGCAGGAACGCGAAGACAACGATAAGCAGGACCGGCAGCAGCGCCACCTGCCCGAGGATGTGAAGCCCGGCTTCCGCCTGGACCCTGCTCCAGAGCGCGGCGAGGTCGGTCCCGGCCTGCGCGGCCGCAAGCTCGACCCTGTCGTGTCCGGCGGGGATGCGAAGGTCGATTCCCTTGTCGTAATAGCGCCCCATGAGAGGCAGCACGCAGCTCGAGCTCAGCATGCCCGCCCCGCCCATCACGGCCAGCCCGAGCGCCCCCGTGCGCGGGAAACTCTCATTCACATACCCGAGCATGGTGGGCCAGAAGAAGCACACGCCAAAGGCGAAGATCGTCGCCGCCACATAGAGCATGCCGCCCGTGGAGTGGCTCATCGTCCAGAGGCCGACGACACTGAGGATGGCGCTGCCGAACAGGGTGCCCAGCGGCGACAGGCGGTGGACAAACGGTCCCGCGCACTGGCGTCCGACCGCCATCAGGCCCGTGATCCAGGCGAGGACCAGGAGTCCGGGAACGCCGGCATTCGTGAGGATGTTCGGGATCCACTGTTCGGGACCGAACTCGGTCGAAGCCGTGAGCAGCATGCAGACCACCATGAGGAGAAACCAGGGATCCGCGCATGCCAGGAACATCTGGCCCGCGGACACGCCCTTTGCCACTCGCTCCGTTTTCGGGAACGCCTGTCCGCGGAACATGAATCCGTAGACCACGAGCGGAAGCAGCATGCTCGCGAACGCGACGGTCCAGCCGAAACCCGCCCGGCCGAGCGCATAGTAGACCAGGCTGCCGATTACGATTCCGCCCGGAAACCAGACATGGAAATGGTTGAGCTTGGTGGTCTTTTCCGTCGGGTAGAGCGTTGCGATCAGCGGATTGCACGCGGCCTCCACGGATCCGTTCGCAATGCCGAAAAGGAGCGTCCCCGCGAAAAGGCTGTAGAAATTCCAGGCGAAGATCGTGAGCAGGATGCCGCCCAGGTGCCCAACGAATGCGAGCCCGATAATCCGTCTCATGCCGATGACATCGCACAGGCTGCCGCCGATCACGACTGCCAGCGTGAAACCCCAGAACGCCGTTCCGTCTATCCAGCCTATCTGCTCATTATTGAGGTGGAATTGGGCGGCCCAGGAGGCCGCCGCTCCGCCGCGGATGGCGAAGGACATTGCGGTGACGACAAGCGCCACGCGACTCGCCGCGAAAAGACGGGAGGGATTCATTCAGGGGTGGGGTTGTTTTGGGGTTCGGAAAGACCGCCCGAAGCGCTCAGAGGTCGAGCGACTTAACATAGGCGACGCTCAGCGGGATATTGTCGAGCGGGGAGACCGATTCATCCTCGATGAAGTACCACTCCACGCCGATCGCCCTTGCCTCCTTGAAGACCGCGGGCCAGTCGACCTGTCCGGTGCCCACCGCAACGTCGTCGGTGGCCGGCGCTCGACCGGTGAAGAAGCCCGTGGGCGCGCCTTTGCGGATGTCCTTTACATGAAGCATCTTCCATCTGTCCGGGTATTTGGCGAGAAGCTTGGCGGGATCCTGGCCGGCATGCGTCGCCCAGAAGACATCCATCTCGAAGCACACGAGCTCGGGCTGCGTGGACCGCACGATGAGGTCGAAAAGAGTGCCTCCGTCCGGTCCGGGGCGAAACTCAAATCCATGGGGGTGGTAGCCGTACTTGATTCCAGCCGCCTTGAACGCGGCCCCCCAGGTGTTGAAGTTCTCCGCGGCCTTTTGAGCGTCCTCGAGGGTGAAGTCATCCTTGTGGTGGGTGATCCACGGAGTGATGACGTACTCGACCCCGAGCGCCTTGGCCTCGGCCACGGCGCCAGGCAGGTCAGCGGCCAGCCTGTCGTAGCCCATGTGCATGCTGACCATTTTCAGGCCCAGCGAGGCCAACTTGGCATTGTAGTCCTCCGGGCTTGCCGCCGCCGGCTTGAGATCCCCGAGGGACCCGCCCTCGACGTACGTGAATCCAAGCTCCTTTGACTGGTTGAGGGTGGCGATCCATCCCTTCTGCATTGACGTCAGGCGCAGGCTCCAGAGCTGGAGGCCGAGATGGTCGGAGACCGGTGTGGCGGCGGCCACCGCGGCCGTGATCAGGAAAATCAGCGGGGTTTTCATACGGATTGTCCGGAGCCGCCCCGGCCGCGAGAATGCGGACCAAGTGGCGGCTTTTCGGGGTGGGGCGCCCGAAAACAATCCAACGCAGCCGCGAAGTCAACACCCTGCTAGCCACCTGCGGCCAGGGCCGCGGCGGGCTCGTGCGCGCTGCGGCCGCGCTGCCCTGCGGCGTACTCCGTCAGGTTGACCACGCGCATCGCGTAGTCGCGCGTCGAACGCGGAATCCGTCCCGAGAGGACCGCGCGGACCCCGCTGTTCCAGGCCGCGGCCAGATTCCACGCCGTCGCCTCGATGCCGTGGCTCTTCAGCCGCTCGACCGTCCGCCAGAAGTGCCGCACGGCCACCTCATCGGCCATTGGAGTGCGTGCCCCGGAAAACGGGGCGTCCGTGTACTGGCGCCACACGCCGCGCCCGAATTGATAGGGGCCCAGCTCTCCGGCGCGTCCAACGGGTCCGTCATAGCGATCGCCCGACTCAACCTGGCGGATCGCATAAAGAAAATCTTCGACTGCGGGCGGCGACGTCATAACGGTCCCCGCGTTGAGCGTGGCGCTGAAGGGAATCATCAGCATGAGCCATTTTGTGTTCATTGGTTGGTCCGGGTGGTGGCTTTGGGAACCCCTGGATTGCCGCGCTGTTCCCCAGGGATCCTCGGGCGGGGGCTCCTGGGACCTCCCTGCAGTCGCCGGCTCCCGAGACAGTGTTTGCAAGACATTGATGGCCATAATAATGGGAAATCGTTGCGTCCATGGGCGATATTGTTCCCCGAAAAGTGCATATAATTGCGTTCGACCCTGGGAAGGCTCCGCCGCTTAGTGGCTGCCTGCCTTCGCGGGCCCCAGCGTGAGCATCGCACACACCAAGCACCTCCTCGTCGACGGCTCGAACATCATGCATGCATGGCCCGAGCTCCGGGCGCTGCTTCCCGGAGACCGCGAAGCGGCCCGGTCCCGGCTTTCGCAGGCGCTGGCGGCGTTGCACGACGCGGAGCACATGAGGGTGACAATAGTCTTTGACGGCCGCGGCGCGGAGCTGACCGTCGACCGCCCCTCCGGCCACGCCAGCTTCGCCCACGTGCACACGCCGACCGGCACGACCGCCGACGAGGTGATCATCCAGCTTGTGAGGAAGGCAAGGGAGGCCGCGGATTGCGTTGTGGCCACGGACGACCGCGGGGAAAGGGAGGCGGTCGAGGCCCTGGGCGCGGCATGCGTGACCGCCGCGGACCTGGCCTCATGGGCGAGGAGGGCGGCCGAGCGCCAGGTTGCGCGGATCGCGAGGCACCGCGCCGAGAACGACAGCCGGTGGCGGGGCAGGTGAGGCGCGGGCAAAAAAGCCGCTCCTCAGGAGGCCGGGCTCAATTCGGTCGAATCGGAGAAAATCTTCCGGACGGTCTCGAATGCCATCTTGGTCTCGGCGGTGCAGAGGGCGAATTCACCCTCGTCAATCTGCGCGCGGGTGAGCTTGGTGTCCAGGGATCCCCAGTAAGTTTCCTCGCCCGCAAGTCCATAGCCTAGGTCCTGCGCGATCGTGCCGGCCAGGTTGAGGACATAGGCCGGAAGATCCCCCTCGGAGTCGCCCTCGGGAAAATAGTGGCCGCGTATGGCCGAGATGGAATCTTCGCTGAGGTTCCATTCCTTCATAAGGAGTGCGGCGACAAAGGTGTTGTCGCAGCCGAAGACCTGCCTTTCCCAGTCGCAAAGCGGGGTCGAGCCGTCGGCCGGAAAGGCCGCGTCCGCCACGCCGACCTCGGCGGCCAGGCGGTCCAGAACAATCTTGCCGATCGATCTCATGAGCCCGGAAGTGTAGGCCGAGCGGGGATTGATGCCGGCAAACTGGGCGAGCGATTCCATCGCCAGCGCAGTGCACAGGATGTTCTCCCAGAGCCTGTCGGCCTGGTAGCCATACGACCGCAGGTCGCAGTTGAACAGCTGGGAGGTGACGGTCAGGCCCACGACCTTGTAGATTTCGTTGAATCCCACGCATCCGACCGCCTCTTCCAGCGAGGTGTGGGGGTTCGATGAGCCGTAAAAGGGGCTATTGCTGATCCGGAGAATCCTCACGGAAAGGGCCAGGTCCCGCTTCAGGAGCTTGCAGACCTCCTCAAGATCGGAGTCCGTGTTTGCGAGAAGGCGCTGCAGCTTTCCGAGAACGGCTGGAGTGGTCGGGAGCCTTTGGGCTAGCCGAAGGATTGTGACCCGGGACGGGGCAATGGCGGGCATTAGGTTCCAGCATCGGATATCCGGCCCCGAACTTTAGGGTGCTGAAACCCTCTGCCTGCTAGGGAGCAACCCCCATGTTTGAGCTAAAGTCGAATAGCGGACGTCCGATAGCTGCAAGGAGTTAAGAATATATCAGCAGTTCCACGAAAAGCCCCCCCCGTCCCAGCAACTCGACCAAATTATCCTGGAATACGAGAGCTCCCCACGTACGAAAACCCCGATGGTGTTTTCAACCAGTAAGATACCCATGAAGACGTCCCCCAGCCAAAGATTCAATTGCCGCAGGCGCGACGAATCCGGCTTCAGCTTGATAGAAATGATCGGCGTGCTCGCTATCATCGCCGTGCTCGCCGTAGCAATCGTACCGAAGGTATTCTCAACGATTGCCACATCGCGGGTTACGAGCGCCGTGAGCGCGGTCACCTCCATCCAGAGCTCGGCGGCCGACTTCTCGGGCAAGTACGGCCCGATTCCGGTAACCGGCGCAAATGCACGGGTGGACGACCTTCTTCTTACTTCGGGTTATCTCGACAGCCGTTTCAAGGTCAAGATAGGGACGCCTCCGGCAAATCCTGCCATCGCGGGCGCTGCCTGGACCTACGCCAATGGAGCGTGGACTTCGGCCGGCGGCGCCAACCAGGCCACCCAGTCCAGGATCATATGCCTGACGTCGACAGCGACGGCGCCCGCCGCCGCAGCCGGTTCCAATTTTCAGCTCGATGGAGCGACGAATCTTCCCACAGGCGTGCTTGTCATCTCGGCGGTCATGCCGAACGTGACGGGCACCCAGGCCCAGCAGCTCAGCGAGGCGATCGACGGCGACGCCCTTTCGGCGGCCAACGCGACCGCCGCCGACAATGCCGGCAAGGTTGTCTACGCGGCTCCGAATGCCCAGGGCCTCACAACGGTCTACATCTACATCGCTCAGCAATAACCCGGCCCATCCGGCCCAGACCTGGCGGACTCGGTCAGCCGGGCGGTATCCCCCGGCAGAAACGAGCCGCGTCCCATGCCGTCCGCCACGCCAGCATCCGCCCCCCGCCTCGGTGACCGGCTACTCGACGCCGGGCTGATCAGCCGCAACCAGCTTGAGCTGGCGCTGAAGGAACAGAAGAGAACCGGCCGCCTGATTGGCGCGGTGCTTCACGACCTCGGATTCGTCTCCGAGCAGGGCTTGGCGTCGTTCCTGGCCCAGGATTCGCAGACCCTCAGCGTAGACGTCTCCCAAATAGAGATCGAGCCCGGGGTTTCCGGCCTCGTCCCGTATGAATTCTGCAAGGAGGCCGCGCTCGTCCCCGTCAACAGGAGGAACGGCACCCTCCGCATCGTCATGGCCGACCCGTTCAATGTCGTGGCTGTCGACCGGGTCGAGCAGCTCACCGGACTGAAGGTCGAGGTGATGGCCGCCCCGCAGGCCGAGATCCTGGAGCGGCTTGCCACGATCAACGACCGCGAAGCCTCGCTGGACCAGACCATAGACGAACTGATGAAGATCGGCGGCCGGCGCAGCGGCGACGAAGCCACGGCGCCCGTCATCCGGGCGATCGAGCAGATCGTGGCCGCGGCCGTGCGCAAGTCAGCCAGCGACATCCACCTCGAGCCCGACGAGAAGTCCTTCCGGATCAGGATGCGGCACGACGGCATCCTGGAGCCGTTTGTCATCGTGCCCAAGGATCTCCAGGAGCCCTTCACGGCGCGCCTCAAGGTCATGGCCAACCTCGACGTCTCCGAGACGCGCCTTCCCCAGGACGGGCGCTTCAGCTTCAAGCTCGGGCATCGGGAACTGAACATCCGCATGTCCTGCCTGCCGACAAATTTCGGCGAAAGCATCGTGCTGCGCATCCTCGACGGCGGGAGCCTTCTCCTCGAGACGAGGTCCCTGGGCCTTCGCAAGGAGGACGAGGACGGCCTCGCCGAGGCCGTCCTGCGCCCGCACGGCGTGGTCCTTGTGACCGGTCCGACGGGAAGCGGCAAGACGACAACCCTCTACACCGCGCTCAACAGCGTGAACCGGCTCGAGCGGGCCGTCTTCACCCTCGAGGACCCCATCGAGTACAGGCTTCCCCACATCAGGCAGACCCAGGTCAACGACAAGATAGGACTGACCTTTGGATCCGGCCTGCGGACGCTCCTGCGCCAGGACCCCGACGTGCTCCTTGTCGGCGAGACCCGCGACAAGGAAACCGCACAGCTTATGGTACGGGCGGCCCTCACAGGGCATCTGGTCTTCAGCTCCCTGCACACCAACGATTCATTCAGCGCCATCCCCCGGCTGATCGACCTCGGAGTGGAGCCGTTCCTGCTGCCGGCCACGCTTCACCTGGTCGTCGCCCAGCGCCTCGTCCGGCGGCTGTGCAGGATGTGCCGGGAGCCGATCGCCAACCCCGGCGCCCATCTGAAGGCCTTCAATGTGCCCGCCCCCGCGGACGCCGAACCGACGCTCTGGAAGGCATGCGGTTGCCCCGAGTGCCGGAACCAGGGCTTCAAGGGACGCATCGCGATCTTCGAGATGCTCTTCCTCGACGACGACTACCATCCCGCCCTGCACAACGGCAGCGTGGACGAATTGAAGAAGGTCGCCCGGGCAAAGGGCATGCCGACGCTCTTCGACGACGGACTGAGGAGGGCGTTCAAGGGCGACACGACCATCGAGGAGGTCTTCAGGGTGGCCTTCGCAAGCTGAGATGAGCCTCTACCACTACAGGGCCAGCAACGCCGCCGGCGAAACCATCACGGGTGCGCTCGAGGCCGACAGCTTTTCCGCGCTGGAGCACTCCCTGCGCAGGTCGGGCGTGTGGCTCCTCGACGCGAAGGAGAGCGCGCGCGCCGGCGCGGCGACGGCCCGCCGATCCAGGATTAGGCGCGGGGACCTTGTCGAATTCTTCGTCCAGATGACGCTCCTGCTGAGGGCCCGGATCAATCTTCCCACGGCCCTTGAGCGGGTGGCCGGGGATTTCAAGGAACGCCGGCTTGGGATCGTGGTGACGGAGCTGCACGGCCTGGTGACCTCGGGAATACCCATGCACCAGGCGATGGCCGCCCAACCCGGGGTGTTTTCCCCGCAGGTTGTGGCAATCGTGCAGGCGGGCGAGATGAGCGGCACCCTGCCGGATGTCTTCGAGAGCCTGACAGGCTATTACCAGTGGCTCGACCAGCTTGCCGGCGACGTCCGGCAGGCACTCATCTACCCGATGATGGTCACGGGCGCGACCCTCGCGCTCGTCGTGGGCCTGTTCACCTTTATCGTGCCCAGGTTCGTCGAGCTGCTCCAGGGTCTTTCGCTGCATATCCCCGTGCCGACCCAGGTCGTGATCGCCATCAGCCGGTTCCTGACCCGGGACTGGCCCGTGCTTCTCGGGCTGATCATCGGGGTTCCCATCGCGGCAAAGCTCGCCCTGCGGGTGGAGAGCGTCGCCCAGGCATTCGACCGCGCGCTTATGAAGCTGCCGGTCTTTGGCAGCCTCATCTCGATGTTCGCGCTTTCACGTTTCACCCAGAATCTCGGCATGCTCTACAAGTCCGGCATTCCGCTTGTCCGCGGCCTTGAGATCTGCCGGCACCTCGCCGGCAACCGAGCCATCGGCAACGCGCTGGAGGAGGTCCGCCAGGGCGTTTCGGAGGGCGTGCCCCTGAGCCGCTGCCTCGGCCGGTACGAATTCTTTCCGGCGACGCTGGTCACGATGATTTCAACGGGGGAGACGTCAGGCCGGCTCGACTTTGCGCTCCAAAGCGTGTCGGACTATTACAACAAGATCATCCCGCGGCGGATCAAGGCGATCTTCTCGATCTTCGACCCCGTGGTGATGATGGTGCTCATCGGCACCGTCGGCGGCGTGGCCCTGGCCGTGGTCCTGCCGATCCTCCAGCTCTGGCAGGTGCGATGAAGAACCCCGGCACACACCCCAGCCCCCGGGCCCGCGCCGGCTTCAGCCTGATCGAGGTGATCGGTGTCCTCGCCATCATGGCGATCATGGCGAGCGTGATCGTGCCGAGCGCGATCAAGTCGATCCAACAGGCTGCGATCACCGCCGAGCAGCAGACGCTGGGCAACCTCGGGACGGAACTGACGCTTTACCTGAGGGACCAGGGTTCGGTGCCCACCGCCGCCAACTGGACGACGGCGCTTGCCGCCTATGCGAACCTCAGCCCGGCGAACCTGGCGACAAACAGCCGGAATGTGGCCCGTGTCTACATCGCCGACCCGGCGACGACCCCGAGCCAGCGCGTGCTCCTGCTCTCGAGCATGAGGAAGAATCTTGCCCTGCCGACAGCCGCCAACATCGGGACGGCCGCCAAGTTCCAGCAGATCTGGCAGACCACGGACGGGGCGGTTCCGCCCGCCTCGAGCTGGGCCGGCTGGGGCGCCTGGGGCACCGTGGCCAACAGCGGCGGATATCTCATCATCGAGCGGGTCAACCTGCTCCCCACCTACGACACCGACCTGGAAAACCTGACGCTCACGCTCAACAACCACTCGGGTGCGACCGCGAGCTACAAGGTGACGCAGGTGAGCGGAACGGTGGTGGGCCCGGTCAATGTCGCGGCCGGGAAAACGGTGTCGCTGGGCAACGAGATACCCCGCGTCGTGCTCACGCTCTACTCGATGGCCGGGGGACAGTCCCCGAACTACACCTACGTGGTCAGCAATTCCGGCAAGACCTTCGACTTCGACGGCACCAACTGGACCCCGCAATGATCGCTCCCCTTGCACAGGAAAGGCCGGCTGCTCCGGCTCCGCTTCCGACCCGTTCCGGGGCCGGGAACGCGCATTCGCGCAAGGCGGCACTCGCCATCGCCTGGCTGGGCCAGTCGGTCGAGGCGGCCGTCTTCCGGGGCGCCGCCAGGGTGGGCGGGTGGGCATCCTCCGGCGCGGTCGCCACGGTGTCCGATTTCGAGGCCGTGCTGGGAGACATGCTCGCGGCGCTGGAGTTCAAGGGGACCGACACGCTGCTGCTGCTCGAGCATGAACAGTTCATCCACCGGGTGGAATCGGCCCCGTCGTTCTCCGAAGCCGCGGCACGCTCCTACCTGCAGGCCCGCGTGGCCCGGCATGAGCGCGAATGCGGCGAGCCGGTGTGGTGCGCCCAGCGCACGGTTTCCGCCCGACAGGACGCCTCGTTCATGCTTCACCTCCTTCCGACCGCCTTCTTCGACCACCTGAACCAGGTGCTCGCCTCCCGCGGTCTCACCCTCTCGAGGGTGTATCCGCTCATCGTGCCCCTGCAGTACGAGGTCGACGCGGTTGCGGGGGCGGCGGACGAACCCGTGCTGGTCGCCGCGGAAATGTCGGGCGTCACCACGATACTTGTCGGCCGCTCGGGTGGGCGCCTCACGTTTGCCAGGACGATCAGGGCCTCGTGGGCGGACGAGCCCGTCAGGGTGGGCGTCGAGGTCAACCGCTCGCTCCTCTACGCCAAGCAGCAGCTCGGCATTGTCGTCCGGAAGGTCCGCCTGTTCGGCGCGGATGCGGGGGTGGAGGCCGTGCGGGCAAGATGCAGCGAGGGGCGCGAGATCGCGGCCGCAGACCCGCACCCGCTGGATTGGCTCCAGTCGATCGCGGGGCTGGCGCCTCACGATCCCCTGAATCTGGTCGCGGGCCACCTCCGGCGAAACCGCCGCCGCAGACTCCTGCGCGCCGGGGTCGCGGCCGCGCTATGGCTCGGGCTCGCATCGATGGCGGTATCGGCCTGGTCTGACGGGCTTGCCCGCCGGGCCGGAGCCCAAAGCTTTGCGGCGCTCCGCTCCCGCGAGGTCGCGCTGCGCGCCGACCTCGATCGGCTCACGCGCCGCAGGGAGGCCATGGAGCGCGACAGGAAATTCATCAGCGAGGCAACCGGCCTTCGGATGCCGCCGGTGCCGGAGAGGGCGTTGGGGTACCTGGCGGCCATGCTTCCCAAGAGCGCGAGGCTCGCTGAATTCAAGGTTGCCTGGGATCCGTCGGAGTCGCGCTGGGCCTTCCACGCGGCGGGGACGATCGAGGGTGACGAGGACGACGCGCATGCCGCGCTCGACCAGGTGCAGCAGCAGCTCGAGCGCAGTCCGCTGCGCGCCCACTTCAACGAGACGCCGCGGGTGCTCGCCGCCCTGCCAGTGCCGCCGGACAGCCCGAGCCTTTTCGGGTTCAACATGGGAGGAACCTTCTTTGAAGATTGAATCCGCCAAGCTGTTCCGCAGGGGCTGGTCGCTTCTGACCGAGGTGCCGGGCTGGCCGAATGCGCCCATCGCTGTCCGCTGGAGAAGGGCGCTTCCGATCGCGCTCCCGGCGGTCGGGATGCTTGTCCTCACGGGTTGGAAGTTTGCCATTTCCAATCCCGGCGTTGAGCGCGAGCTCGCCAGCCGCCAGCCGCTCATCGGGCTGGAAGCGAAGGTGGCCGGGCTACGGATCTCCTGCACCACCCGCGCGGCGACGGATCTGCGGGACAGGGCCTCCGGGGCGGCCGGTGCATTGATGGACGGTGCCCAAGACCTCGACGGTCGACTTGCGGAGCTCGGGCGGAATGCGTCCGCACAGGGGTGGGAGGCCACCTTTCAGGGCGTCGGCAACAGGGGAAACCAGGCTCCTGCGGCCACCTACGTGGGTTGCGTCCCCGAAAAGGCGAACTTCCGCCCGGCGGCAGGGAATCCGCACGCCTGGGACACGCTACTGCTTATCCTCGATCGGCTTTCGGTGCCCGAACAGCCAATAGATTTAACGAGTTTGACCATTCGTGCCGATGAAGAGGGGCACATCTCTGTGGACGCTGGCCTCAGGGTTTTGTATCTTATTGCAGATGAGAAAATTACTAAATAAACCATGGTTTGTTGGCGCCCTTGGCGCAAGCGCCGTGCTTTTCGCCGTCCTGAGGTCGGGATTGATGGCCGGTGTCGGCGACGCCCAGCCTGCCGCTTCCGACACATCTGCTGAACATTCAATCTCAGAGAGTGTTGCGGAGGCCCAGCCGCAGGCAATTGGCGCCGCGCTTCATTCGCTGCCCGCCCCCAGGACTATCTCCGATCCCTTCGCCCTCAGGCCCGGCAAGGTCGTCATCCACACCGCCACCGAATCAGTCCGCCTCTCGGCGATCTGGACGGAGGGAGGAGCCACGCTCGTGCTCATCAACGACTCGATACTTCGCGCCGGCCAAACGATCGGCTCCATGACAATCGACTCGGCGACACAGGACGGGGTCTGGATGAGCCACGCCGGAAAGCGCGACTTCATATCCCTCGGGGAGACCCATTCCTTCAGCTTTCCCGTCCCCCAGACAGTGTCCCCGCTGCTCTAAATGAACCGAAACCTCACAGTCGTGATGGGTCTTTTCTGGGCCTGTGCCGCCTCCGCCCAGCAGGCGGGATTGCCCGCGTCGACGCTCCCCGCCGCCGTCCCATCGACCAACTTCAGCTTCAGGGCCGACGGCGTGCCGATCAAACAGGCGCTGGCACTTTTTGCGCGGTCCAACAACCTGACCATCGTCCCGGACCTGGACGTCCAGGGGACGGTGACCGTGGATTTTCACGATCTTCCTCTGGACCTGGCGATGAGCGCCCTCCTCGAGGCCAATGGCTACTACTGCGTGCAGTCCGGCAGGCTGCTCCGCGTGCGCAACCAGGAGACACGCATCTTCCAGATCGACTACATCCGGGTGACCAGGACGAGCCAGGGATCCAACGAGGTGCAGATCAGCTCGGCGGGCACCACGGGGGGCTCCTCCTCGGGCGGCGGAAGCACCGCCGGTTCGTCGTCGTCGGGGGGCAGTGGGAACGAAGGCTCGGAAATGACCGTGACCAACGAGTCTAACGTCAATTTCTGGGCTGACCTGGGCGAGCAGCTCAAGTCGATGCTCACCAGCAAGGGCACGTTCACGATCAACAGCCTGGCGGGGACCGTCATGGTCAGGGACAGCCACCAGAACATCGAGTCGATCGCGCAGTTCCTGTCCGCCGTCTCGAGCAACATCGTGCGGCAGATCGACATCGACGTGGAGATCTACGAGGTCGAGCTGAGCAACTCAAACGAGCTGGGCATAAACTGGCAGTCCGTGTCCAACAGCCTCAACCTGACGACCATCCCCGGAAACCTGGGCCTGAGCAGCTCGGGCGGCCTCGTCGTGCAGAATTCCATCTTCGGCAACACGCCACCGGCGGCGGCCCTCCAGGTGCAATACCAGCACAGCGGCATCACCGGCGTGCTCGACGCTCTCAAGCAGCAGGGCACCCTCAAGGTGGTGTCGCGGCCCCGCCTGCGCACGCTGAACAACCAGCCCGCCGTCGTGAGGGTGGGCGAGGACCTGCCCGTCTTCAGCAAGCAGGTCACCCAGTCGCCGGGAAACCCTCCCGTGATCACGACCAACGAGACCGTCCAGACCATCACTGTCGGAACCGTCCTGTCCATCACGCCGCAGATCGCCTCCGACGGCCTGATCACCCTCGACATCACACCTGCGGTGAGCCGGCTCGTCAGCACCCAGGTTTCTCCGGATGGCAGCGTCAGCGCCCCGGTAATAGACATCCGGCAGGCCTCCTCGCTCGTGCGGGTCCGCGACGGCGTCACCGTGGTGATGGGCGGCCTTGTGCAGGACAGCAAAACCACCACCAGGAATACCGTCCCGATCCTCGGGGACATACCCCTGCTCGGGAAGCTCTTCTCCGGGAACTACACCGACAGGGAGCGCACGGAGCTGGTCTTTTTCGTCACCCCCCGCGTGGTCACGGACGGCGGGCCCGCCGAGGAGACCGTCGCCAGGCGCGATTGACGGGAAGCTGCGACGAGCCATGACCCGCAAGAGCTACAACGTGCTTCTGATCGAGGACGTCGCCCTGCTGGCGAAGATCACGGAGCAGATGCTCAGGAAGGCTCCGTCCAACCGCTACACGCTCACCCACAAGACATCGCTCGCCGAAGCCACCTCGGTCCTGAAGACCGACGAGTTCGACATCGTCCTGCTCGACCTGAACCTGCCGGACAGCAACGAGCTGGCCACCCTGAGCGCCGCCCTGGAGGCGGCGCCCGACGTGCCCATCATCGTGATGACGGCAAGCCAGTCCCACGAGACGGGATTCCGCGCCATCAAGATGGGGGCCCAGGATTTTCTCCTGAAGGGGGACTTCAACTACCTGGTCCTGGACAGGGCGATCGTCTACAGCATCGAGCGGCACAGGCTGCAGCGGACGATCCGGCAGCTGGCGGTGGTCGACGAGCTGACCGGGCTCTACAACCGGCGCGGCTTCAACACGCTCCACCCCGACATCATGCAGCAGGTGAAGCAGTCGGAGGCCCGGGGCTACCTTTGCTTCTTTGACCTCGACCGGTTCAAGCAGATCAACGACGAGCTGGGCCATCAGAAGGGAGACGAGGCGCTCGTGGAATTCTCCGGCAATCTGCGGAGCATCTTTCGGAAGGACGCGCTCCTTGTGCGGCTGGGCGGCGACGAGTTCGTGTCCATGGGAGTGGAGCGCGAACCCAACCAGGTGAACGAGGCGCTCCAGGCCCTGGAAATCGTGCTGTCCGTGCGCAACGGGATGCCCGGGACCCAGTTCAACCTGGAGGCCAGCTCGGGTGTCGCATTTTTCAACAGGGACGGCCCGGACTCGCTTGAGGAATTGAAGGCGGTCGCCGACGCGGCCCTCTATAGGAGCAAGGAGAGCCGCCGGCACGCGCGCGTTGCGGCGGGAATCCAGCTCCAGGAGCAGAGGGCATGAACACCGCGACGATAACCGAAGGCATCGAGGTTGCGGCCCGCCTGAGGCTCGCCTGCGAGGCCCACGATCCCTCCATAGGGGCGCACCTGGACCGGGTGACGACCTATGCCTGCGAGATCGGCCGCCTGATGAACCTCCCCGAGGAGAGCATCGTCGATCTCAGGCACGCGGTTCCCCTGCACGACATCGGCAAGATCGGCCTTCCCCTGGCGCTCCTGAACAAGCCGGGCAAGCTCGATGTCATGGAGATGGAGACGATCAAGACCCACACTCTCATCGGTTACAGGATCCTCGAGGGGAGCTCCCTTCCCGTGGTGCAATGCTGCGCCCGGATAGCCCTGAGCCACCACGAGGACTGGAACGGGGGCGGCTATCCCCACGGCTGGGCGGGAACCCGGATTCCCCTTGAGGCGAGAATAACCTCGGTGGCCGACGTCTACGATGCGCTTTGCTCCTCAAGGGCCTACAAACCCGCCTGGGACATAGGGAACGTGATCGGGGAGATGCGCCGCCTCAGGGAGCGGAAGTTCGATCCGGCGATCCTGGACCTTTTCCTCGAGCACCTGCCGGCGTTCGCCGAGACGGTCGTCTGACTAGCAGGGTGTTGAAAAACTACGGTGAGCCGGCCATCGTAGTTCTTCAACACCCTGCTAGGTCCCGCGCGCGGTCAGCCCAGGTTCACCACGAGATTGCCGTCGAGGCGCTTGGACAGGTCGAGCGGATCGCCCACGGAGACCTCGCCGGCACGAACCTGATAGGCCCAGACCTCGAAGTAGGACAGGACCGCCCCGCCGTAGATCGTGGAAAAGGCGCCGTCGACGGCGTCCTGACCGCGGGACAGCCGTATTCTCCCGATTCGCGGGGCATTGTAGCGCGCGTCGTAGACGCACCAGGCTCCGCCCAGGTAGACCTCGACGTAGGCGTGGAAGTCCATGGGGGACCCCGGATCGATCCAGCCGATGTCGGGGAGATGCCCGGTGACGTACCTTGCGGGTATGTTCACGGTCCGGCAGAGGGCGATGACGACGTGGGAAAGGTCGCGGCAAACCCCATAGCCCCTGGCGATGATCTCCGAAGCTGTGATGTCGGAGCGCCCGGAACCAAACCGGTACTCGATGTTGTCGTGGACCCAGGTGCAGATTGCCTGCACCCGCACCCGGCCCTGGGGAAACCGGTGGAATTTCTCCCAGGCGAAGTTCAGCAGGCGGTCGGAGTCGCAGTAGCGGCTCGGCAGCGTGTAGCGAAGCAGGCCCGGGGGGAGGGAGGCGACCGGGATCTGCTCCCCGCCGGCGTGGTCGGTGGGGTCGGGCGCCGAGGGAACCGAGATGATGGCGTCGTGCCGGATTTCGTTGGGCCCGGGAGGGAGGACGACGCGGCTGAGGGTGTTCCCGTGACTGTCCTGGAATTCCTCGGCCCGCAGCCCGGCCCCGATCACAAGGAGCTCCTGGAGGACGGCCTGCGACGGGTCCGCAGCCGGCCTCAGGTTGAGGAGCATGGGCGTCTCGGCGGAGGCGGTGTATCTGAGGAGGCAGCCCACCCTTACGGTCAGGCGGGATTCTTTGTTGTGCGGTGTTCGCATTCGGTTCCGGAATGGATGCAGGATCCGGGCCGGACTCAGGGCACGCCACCTCTATTTTGTCGGCTTCGACCAGCGGGTGCTTGCGGGACGGCGATTCCCGATGTAGACGGTGAAACGGTTCCATGAAAACATTTGAAAGTCTCTCGGAGGCCGAGGTCCTCGCGCTGGCGATTTCGCTGGAGGAGGAGGATGCCAGGATCTACGACGGCTTTGCCGACGGCCTTCGCAAGGGCAGGCCGGAAGAGGCGGCCGACTTTGAGCGGATGCGACAGGAGGAGAACGACCACAGGCACCGCCTCACCGAGCTCTACCGGGCCCGATTCGGCGAACATATTCCGTTGATCCGCCGCCAGGATGTGAAGGGCTTCATCCAGCGGAAACCCCTCTGGCTGTCCCGCCCGCTGGGCCTGAAGGGCGCCAGGGAGATGGCTGAGACGATGGAGGTGGAATCGAAAAGGTTCTATGAGGCGGCGGCCCGCCGGACGACGGATGCCGGCGTGCGCCAGCTGCTCGGCGACCTGGTCGAGGAGGAGCGCAGGCATGTGGCGGTCGCCGCCGCCATGGGAACGAAGCCGGCGGGAGAAGCCGAAATCGACGAAAAGGCCAGCCGCCGGCTCTTTGTGCTGCAGGTGGTCCAGCCCGGCCTCGCGGGGCTGATGGACGGGTCCGTGTCGACGCTCGCCCCCCTTTTTGCCACCGTCTTTGCGACGCATAGCAGCCACGACACCTTTGTGGTCGGCATGGCGGCCAGCATCGGCGCCGGGATCAGCATGGGGTTTGCCGAGGCGATGTCGGACGACGGCAGCCTTACCGGGCGGGGACGGCCGTGGACGCGGGGGGCCGTTTGCGGTGTGATGACGACGGCCGGCGGCCTGGGGCATACCCTCCCTTTTCTCATTCCCGCCGTGCACACGGCCACCGCGGTCGCCGTCTGTGTTGTGGTCGTGGAGCTCGGAGTCATCGCCTGGATCCGGAGGCGCTATATGGACACCCCCCTGCTTTCAGCCGTGTTCCAGGTCGTGCTCGGCGGTTTCCTTGTCTTCCTGGCCGGAATCCTGATCGGAAGCTCCTGATCTCTTGCGCCGGCGGACGGAGCCGGGTGTCATCGGTTTATGGTCAGGATCCTGAAGTCAAAGGTGAAGGCGGTCGGGGCGCAGATGCGCGAGGTGATGTTCGGAGACCTTCCCTGGGACGCCTGGTGCGGGAGGGAGGGCCCGCAGGAGGCCCCGTGGCCCCTCTTCCGGGCCGCCTGGACCGCAAGGAAGGTCGGTGATATCGACGGATCTGTCGCCTGCCTCGAGCAGGTGGTCAGCCAGCTGGGCTACGACACCCGGCATTACGCCCAGGCATGGCATTACCTGCGGGAGCTCGGACGGTCTCCGTCAGGGGAGGAGGAAAGGGACGTTCTCGGGGTCATCATAGAAAGCGGAAATCCCGGCGGACTCGACGTGCTTGGCGCCTATGAGGACCACACTGCCCGCTATTGGAGCCACCGCGGGACGGGCTATCTCTGGGACCGGCCCGACGACGGACTCGACGCCGAGATCGATGCGCTGTTCTCTGCGGCAAGGGAAGCCGTGCGGAAGACCAGGCCAAGGAAGGGACCGCGGCCCGAAAGGCCCCCAAAGGGGGAATTCCAGATTTCGTTTCTTACCCCGGGAGGCATCCACTCGGGCCGCGGACCCGCCGAGTTGCTCGATGGGGATGCGCTTGCGGAAAGGGTGGTCGAGTGCGGAACAGCGCTCATGAGGAAGCTGACCGCCTCCAAGAGGGCGCCTTGAGCGGTCATGCCGCCGTCCAACGGGCGCCGATGTCCCCGGCGGACAGGCCCTCGACCTGGACAATCTTGTGCCGGGACTTTCCGCCGCGGATGACCGCCACGGACCGCCGCGGCACCGCGAGCTCTCCGGAGAGGAGTTCGCAGAGGGCCTCGTTGGCACGGCCTTCCAGGGCCGGAGCGCACAGCTTGACGCGCAATTCGCCCGCCGCCCATCCAACGACGGCGTTGCGCGAGGCGCCCGGGATCGCCTTGACCGAGATTCTGCAGAAAGTCGGCATGCGGCGAGATTCGCAAAAGGCGCCATGGACTTCAATTCTCATTATAGGGGCTGAGCCGGATGCCGCGCCGAAGCGGGCGCCTTGAGGACGCATCGCCGGCTGAGACGAATCAGACCCTATCATTATAGTGCCGATCAAATCATATTGCAGCCGAAATGATGATGGGCTCGTATGTACAGCCATGTATTTTGAAAGGCTCCATAGTTTCTACAGGCACCACCCCCACCGCGCGCCGATCCTGATGGCCCTGCTCGTGGTTTTTGTGATCGCGATTGTGTTCAGCCTCCTCCGTTCCGACCGGAGGTAGCAGGGAAATCCCTGGCGCCCGTCGGCCGCGGTTGTGGTTTCTGCGATTTCTGCTATCGCTGGCGCCCGATGAAACCAGAGATCCGCGATGCCATTCCGGCCGACGTGCCGGCCATACTTGATCTCGTGCGCGGGTTGGCCGCGTTCGAAAAGCTGACCCATGAGGTTTCGGCCACAGAAAAACTCCTCGGCGACGCCCTTTTCCCGGCCCACGGGACGCCGGATGCCAAATGCGCCCTCGCTGTGGTGGACGGCGAGCCTGCCGGGTACGCGCTTTGGTTTCCTACATTTTCGACCTTTCTCGCCAAGCCGGGACTCTACCTTGAGGATATCTTTGTGAAACCGGAGCTGCGCAGGCGGGGAATCGGCCGGGCGCTCCTGCTTCACGTCGCCGCACTGGCGAGCAGCCGCGGCTGCGGCCGTCTCGAATGGACGGTTCTCGACTGGAACCGGCCCGCCATCGAATTCTACGCCTCCCTGGGGGCGACCACGCTGCCCGACTGGCGGATCTGCCGGCTGACCGGCGGGGCGCTTGCCCGGTATGCGGGCCATGAAGCCGGCGCCTGATCCCGCTTGCGGAAACGGCCCTGGTTAAAAGTACAACATGGTGGAATGGAAGCACTCACAAGGATTTTAGGGTGCTCGAAGATAGCGTGGTGACAGGTGTCGCACAACCTTACGCTTTTCATCGTCTGTATATAACATCTTCGAGCAAAGAGTGTTAAGAAATATTTCTGCCGGCTATTAGCAATCTCCGTGCGGAAACGTCGGATTCCCATACGTATTTTTCCTTAGGGGCAGTCGGAGTCCCTCTTAGATCTGGTTTTTAGATAATATACATATCATATTCTTTGTTAATGAAATAAAGAATAGATTGGCAGTGGCCACGATTGAAATCGCGCCTTTTTGGCCCGACCGATGCTAGAGGGACAAAAACTCTCAGGACATTATTCCGTCCATGTTTTTCCCGATCGGCTTTCCGATGCGAAAATCGTTCAGCGCCCCACCGCACACAACATTGCAATGATGACCTTCAATTTCTCAGCCCGGAGCAAAGCCTCTTTGCTTCTCGTCCTGTCGCTCGCCTTCCCGGCACTCGTAGGCTACGCCCAGACGACCTGGGTGGGGACCACTGGCGATTACAATAACGGCGCAAACTGGAACAACGGCGCTCCCGCCGGGGGGACGACCGCAATCGTTCCGAACGGGACCGCGCTCAACTATAGCGTGCTGACCCTTTCGCCTGGAGAAACCGGAAGCTTCGAAAACCTGACGCTGGGTACCTATGACCAGTTCATCCTCACCGCAGGATCGAACGCCAACACCTATCTGAACCTCTACAACAGCGGAACCCTGGACGGCAACGGCACCCTGACCCTGGCCTACAACGGGTCCGGCGCCGGGGTGTCCTATATCGAGCAGGCCGCGGGCGGAGTCACCCTCACGAACAAGAGCACGATCAATGGCGCGGGTGTGATCGGCAATAGCGGACTAGCCGTTTCCAACGTCGGAATCATCAATGCAAACACCTCCGGACAAGCCCTGACCCTCAACGGCTCGGGCGGAGTCACCAACACCGGGCTTCTAGAGGCAACGTCCGGTGGCACGCTCAGCCTCCAGAATGTCTACGTGGGCAATGCCACCGGAAACATCACGGCGGGCAACGGGAGCACGGTGAACCTGGTCAACTCCACGATAGTGGGGGGCACCCTCAACAACACCGGCACGGGCACGCTTCAGACGGTTGGCTCATCGACGGCGGTGCTGGACGGCAGCACGAGCGGCTCGGTGACCATCAACGGCACATTTTCGACCGCTGTGGGAGGCGCGACAGACGCACAGGGGACGATTGTGAACAACGGCACGCTGCTCTTCACGTCTGGCAGCAATGCCAACGCCTTTTTTGGCCTAAACGCCAACACAACCCTTCAGGGCGGCACGGTAGACCTGACCTACAATGGGTCCGGCGCCGGTGCGTCCTATATTCAGCAGACCGCCGGCGGCGTCACCCTCACGAACAAGGGCACAATCGAGGGCGCGGGGGTGATCGGCAATGGCGGACTTGCCTTGGCGAACGATGGCACGATCAACGCAAACACGTCGGGGCAGACGCTCACGATCAACGGCTCCGGCGGCACCACAAATTCCGGGCTGTTCGAGGCCACCGGCGGTGGAACACTCAATCTCCTGAGCATCAGTGTGGGCAATGCCGGAGCGAACATCACGGCGGGCAGCGGCAGCACCGTGAATCTGACCAATTCCACGATCGTGGGTGGAACGTTGAACAACAACAGCGGAACCCTTGAGACGATAAACAGCGCCACCCTGGACGGCAGCACCGCCGGAACCCTTACGATCAACGGGACCTACTCGACCGGCGTCGGCGCCTCGACGGCCCTCCTGGGCACCATTGCGAACAATGGCACCCTCCTTCTGACTGCGGGCAGCAACGCGAACGCCTTCCTGAACCTGAACGCCAACACGACCCTTCAGGGCGGCACGGTTGACCTCACCTACAATGGCTCCGGGGCGGGGGCGTCCTATATCCAGCAGACCGTGGGCGGAGTCACCCTTACAAACAACGCCACGATCGAGGGCGCGGGTGTGATCGGCAACGGCGGCCTCGCGCTGGTCAACAATGCCACGATCACAGCAAACACCTCCGGGCAGACCCTGACGATCAACGGCTCCGGCGGCACCACCAACTCCGGGCTGTTCGAGGCCACCGGCGGCGGCACGCTCGATCTCCAGGGCATCATCGTGGCCAATGCCGGGCACAACATCACTGCGGGCAGCGGCAGCACCGTGGATCTGACCAATTCCACGATTGTCGGCGGCACGCTGAACAACAACGGTGGAACGCTCGAGACGATAAACAGCGCCACCCTG
>Ga0302319_10007726_pt1 | contig 21113 bp, 16 predicted proteins | sample Bog_T0_2_FD_203319 | JGI IMG/M metagenome (GOLD analysis project Ga0302319, IMG submission 203319) | Peat permafrost microbial communities from Stordalen Mire near Abisko, Sweden - Bog_T0_2 | ecosystem: Environmental > Terrestrial > Soil > Wetlands > Peat | place: Sweden: Abisko, Stordalen Mire... | reverse complement strand
ACTAAGTCCGCGGTGAAGACTTTCATCATCCTTCTCGCTGTGCCGTTTTCGGCGATCGGAGCGATCTGGTTCCTCTACCTTTTGAACTACAACATGAGTATTGCGGTATGGGTCGGGCTGATCGCGCTGCTGGGAGTAGACGCGGAGACGGCTGTCTTCATGTTGTTATACCTCGATCTTGCCTACCACGATGCCATCCGCAAGGGACGGATGAACAGCTGGGATGATCTGCGGGAAGCCATCGTGGTGGGGGCCGTCAAACGTCTCCGCCCGAAGGTGATGACGGTGTCCTGCATGCTGTTTGGGCTGCTGCCGATCATGTGGTCTATCGGCACCGGTGGTGACGTGATGAAGCGCATTGCCGCCCCCATGATCGGCGGGATCATCACCTCGTTCCTGATGGAACTGATCATTTATCCGCCGGTCTTCGCCATCTGGAAGTGGAACTTCGAGGTAAAGCCGAAACTGAAACAGACTGCTCAGAATCAACTGGAGCCACAGAAAATAGGGGCGCCTGTAAATGCTTGAGAGCAGTCGGCAACTCGAAAGCTCGGTCGTATCGGCCTTGGTCCACTTAAGCTCCGTATTAAGCTCCGTAACTGCAGGCACACTGCCTGTATCGCTATAATGGTTCCCTCACGCGATTGAATATGCTTTTGATTACTGGCGCTTCCGGACGCGTCGGACGACGAACTGCTGTATTACTGGCGCAAGAAGGATATAGTTTGCGCCTGATGACTCGCACTCCAGAACAAGCGCCGAAACTGGATGGTGCGGAAGTGGTTCGGGGCGACTTCGCAGAGCCGGCAACGCTCGATAACGGCTTCGCAGGCGTGTCCACGGCGCTGGTGATCTCGGGGTCTGGGAAACCAGGAGAACGTGCGCTGCTGCATCGGAATGCATTCGAAGCCGCCGCGCGAGCGCATGTGAAACACGTGGTCTATTTGTCGCTCCAGGGCGCTTCTCCGACCTCGAAGTATCCCTTCTCTCGCGATCATGCTTTGAGCGAACTGTACCTTGAGGAGACCGGTCTTCCGTATACGGTGCTCCGAAACGCGTTCTATTTGGACATGTTTCCGGATAAGTTCGATGCTGATGGAGTGATGAGCGGTCCGGCGAAAGAGACGCGCGGCGCCTTCGTTTCCCGCGAGGACGCTGCGCGGACCGCAGCTGCAGTGCTGGCGGATCCGCCGGGTGGTACGCACGATGTTACCGGGCGCGAAGCACTGAGCCTTGACGATGTGGCCCGTCGTTTCTCCGCCCTGACCCGCCAGCCGCTTCGCTATCAGGCAGAGTCCGCTAAATCCGCACGCGACCGATTGTGCAAACGGGAGCCGCCCTCGTGGCGCGTCGATCTATCCGTAGGATGGTTTGAGGCGATCGCGGCCGGGGAATTGGAGCACACCAGCAACGCGGTTTTCCGTTTCACCGGAAAGAAGCCGATGAATCTGGAAGAGTATTTCACCTTGTTCCCCGAACTGTTGCAACCGTTCCGGCGAGCGCAGGATCACGCTTCAGGAAGCTGACAGCTGGGATGCGCGCCACCACACCCGAGACAACGTGACTACGATGGGAGTCCGGTCCGGAACCGCGTTGCGTCATGCATCAAGGTAGATCTGAATCGTTTTTCAAACCGAGAAATTGTGAACCTCGCGCCAACCTCCGCAAGGCGCCTCATCTCTGATAGGGTAGGGATTGTGGGTGGAGCAGCGAAGCCGATTGCGGCGGCGGTCGGCGTGGCCCCCGCAGCTCCTTATTCGACGAGGCCGTTCGGTTAACCCTTGGTCAGCACGCCATTCGGTCTTCGACAACTGAAAGTCCTCAGATCGTTAGCGGAAGGAATCCTGCATGTTGATTCGGGTCGGCTACGAATTAGTTTTTTACTGTCCACAAGAGACGCCGATGATCCTCATGGTCAACGTCCATTACTCCCGAGCCTCGGATATTGTCAGTCCCGATATTCTTATCACCGATCCGGAAACGCCGATCACGGCGTATCGGGACGGCTTCGGAAACTGGTGCACCCGGATTGTGGCGCCGAGCGGGAGGATTCGCCTGACCAGCACCGGGGTAGTTCGAGACTCGGGAAAAACCGACGTGGTGATGGCCTCCGCTCAACAACACTCTTTACAAGAATTGCCGGAGGATACTCTGGTCTTCTTGTTGGGCAGCCGGTATTGCGAGACCGATCTACTGTCATGGGCGGCATGGTCGCGATTCGGCCAGTTGATGCCGGGGTGGTCGCGCGTTCAGGCGATCTGCGATTTTGTCCACAACCATATCGCTTTCGATTATCAGAAAGCATCCCCCACCCGAACCGCTTGGGAGGCGTTCAACGAGGGTGTGGGCGTCTGTCGTGACTACACTCATCTGGCGATCGCGCTCTGCCGCTGCATGAATATTCCGGCGCGGTATTGCACCGGATACCTTGGCGACATGGGAACGCTGCCGCCGTACGGCGTGCCGGACTTTGCAGCTTGGTTTGAAGTCTATCTCGGTGGCGCATGGCACACCTTCGATGCTCGGAACAACGTGCCCAGGATTGGACGAGTGCTGATCGCGCGAGGCCGCGACGCGGCCGATGTCGCCATCGCAACCACGTTCGGGCAAAATACTCTGGAGAGCTTTAAAGTCTGGACCGATGAAATCGCGGAAGATGTGTCCCAGGCGGGCTAGAGCCGGTTGCAAGACTGTCGGGCGATTTAGACCCGGCACAACGCATATACCCCCTGTGTTCTTTCCCCGCGTTCCTCTGTGCCCCCGTGGTCGGTTTCCTTCATCTACCTCAACCCGACAAGGGTAAACCGGACGACACATTAAACCGGACGACACTTCCCTCTGCCGACAACCGGGAGTCGAACTAGGAATCGAGCGGCTCCATGTCAACAGCGACTTTGAGGGTGTGAGCTCCACCGCCAAGGATTAAGCCGCGCAGAGGACTTACGTCACCGTAGTCGCGGCCCCAGGCAAGCGTCACGTGGCCGTTCGAGGGGATAAGGTTGTTGGTGGGATCGAGGTCCAGCCAGCCGATTCCCGGACAATAGGCCGAGACCCAGGCGTGGGATGCATCGGCGCCCACCAATCTTGGCTTGCCGGGAGGTGGATACGTGCGAAGGTATCCGCTGACATAACGCGCGGCGAGATTCAGGGAGCGGAGGCAGGCGATTTGAAAGTGTGCGAAATCCTGGCACACCCCTCTCCGCTTCTTGAAGACCTCTTCGGTTGTCGTGCGGACGTTGGTCGCTTTTGAATCGAAGCGAAAGTCCTGGTGGATACGCGCGGTCAGATCGAGAAGCGCTTCCACCATGGGCCGCCTGGGCGTAAACGACTGGAGCGCATAGGCGGCAAACGCCCGCCGTAGCCGAATGCGTGGCGACTCAAACCTAAATTGGAAGGCGTCGAGTCCCGATGGGCTGTGATCGTCGGGACCCGCTTCGGCTGCGTCTTCCCAAGCGAGCGGAAGTTTCGACCACGGAGCCGTCGTACCGTCCATGACCACTTCGCTCTGCGCCTCCACCACCAGTTCCCGGTGTGGCTCCTGGATGGTGAAAAAGCAGAGACGGTTCCCAAAAAAGTCGACCCGCTCGGTGCGCGTTGCCGGGCGCGGCTGGATATGCAGATCGCTCCGGGACAACTGGTGGTGGGGCAAAGCGCGCGGCTTCAGGCACGCCACGTGGGTTCCGGCGGAGACGGGATATTTGTATTTGTATGTGGTCCGGTGAACGATTTTATAGATCATTGAAAGATCATTCCGCGAAGCATCATTGGCCGATGGTGATCGGCAGCGTGCGGGCGTGGCTGAAGTACCGGCTCGATAAGTTATTCGACCACGAAGGCAGCAATCCTTCCAGCCCCTGGAGAAAACTTGCCAGCCGGGAAATTCCATCGGAACCATTCGCCGACGGGGCGCCCGGTAATGGGTACTTTAGGTTTCGCAAATCGAAACTGCGTAACAATGTCAGTGCGTCCCGCATCGCCTGTAAGTCCACCGGGAGGTGCCGAGGAAGTTTTTGATAGAGATCGGTGAGGTGGCTCAGTTGAAAGTCCAAAGAGCGGGGATTCGTTTCATCCGCCATGAGCACATCGAGCACGGCTAAGGGCTGGAGGGTTGTGTAGTAGCGAGCCCGGTAGGTCATGGAGCTGTCCGCAACCTCGAGCAAGCATTCTAAAAGCGGCCACTCCTGCTCGGTGAGAGGCGTGGCGATCTCGCGCAGTTGGCGGGTCAGATAGATGGCGCGCTCGAGACGCCGGCCGATGGTCATGAAGAACCAGCCCATTCCGCGGTTGATGTTTTCCCGCTCCATTCCGGAGAAGGCGGAAAGCAGTCCCAAACAATCGGTCAGCTGCGCCGGATACTCGAGAAAGGGCGTCATCTGGCGGCTTTGGATTGAGTCGTGCAACTGGCCGATAAGGTACATCATATCGGCCGACAAACGCTCGCGAATATTGCCGCCGATCCGGGAAACCTCCGCCAGCGTGCAAGCCAGACTGTCGGGGCGCTTGGCATCGGTCAACAGTGAGGTCATTTCCTTTTCAAGATCAACCGAGGTCGGCCGCCTGTGTTTAGGCTTTGGCAACTTGCTGTGCCGCGACTCCAGGCACCGGTGCAGGCGGATGAGGCAGACAAGCTCTGCTTCCTCGGCGCGCCGTACGCGAGGAATCATGGCGCGTAAGATCCGAGCAATGTTTTCGGCGCGCTCGACATAGCGGCCCAACCAGAAGGCATTATCAGCGACACGGCTCGGCACAACTCGCGAGACACGGTGCAACTCCACCGGCTCATTCCGCGGTCGCAGCATACTGAAGGTATCGACGGGACTGTCCCACAGGACCCATGCGTCCTTGCTGTGGCCGCCCCGCTGCATAGAGACGACCGACCCTTCCGCTTCGGCAACCCGAACCAGCCCTCCCGGAATCGCAATCCACCCCTTGCCGGTATTGAGCACGTAGGTGCGCAGCACTACGCTGCGCGAGTTGAGACATCCGTTATCCCACACCGGCGCCGTGGACAAAGCGACCTGCTCCTGCGCGACATACTCGTGCGGGCGAGATCGCAACTGCTCGGCAAACTTGCCCTTCTCGGCTTGCGGGATTTCGGCCCCGAACACCGGTTCCATATTGCGTGAGGGAAACGCCGGTTTCACTACCACCGAGTCGAGATGGTCGAGCACCCAATCGAGCGCGGACGTCTGCCCGCACCACCAGGTCGCGACGGACGGAAGTTTGAGCTTTTCGCCCAGCAATTGGGTGCAGAGGCCGGGTAGAAATGGCATGATCGCGGCCGTCTCAATCAGACCGCTTCCTAGGGCGTTGGCCACCTTCACATTTCCAGCGACGATAGCGTCGACGAGGCCGGGCACGCCCAGCAGGGAATCACCGCGCAGTTCGAGAGGATCGCAAAAGCTATCATCCACACGGCGCAGGATGACATCGACCTTCTCCAGTCCGTCGACGGTCTTGAGGTAGACGCGGCGTTTGCGCACCGTCAGGTCCGCGCCCTGGACGAGGGTGAATCCGAGATAGCGCGCGATATAGGAGTGTTCGAAGTAAGTCTCGTTGAGCGGGCCGGGGGTTAACAATACGATTCGCGGATTGTCGCGCTGGGCGAAGTTGGTGAGCGCTTCGCGTTGCGCGCGGAAAAATGGAGCGAGGCGCAACACGTTCGAAGTCCGGAAGAGATCGGGTAGAACGTCGGAGACGATGGTGCGGTTCTCGAGTGCATAGCCGCTGCCCGAAGGCGCCTGAGTGCGATCGGCCAGCACCCACCACTGGCCGTCGGGCGAGCGGGCAAGATCGACGGCCAGCATATGCAGGTAGCTGTGGGCGGGAACTCGCACGCCCACGAGCGGCCGGAGAAATGCCGGGTTGGCATAGAGAAGGGCGGCGGGGAAGAAGCCGTGCGCCACTAGGTCCTGCGCTCCGTAGAGATCTTCGAGGAGCAGGTTGAGCAACTGGGCGCGCTGAATGATGCCCGCTTGGATATAGCGCCACTCATCCGCCGGAATCAGGAGCGGAACGATGTCGATCTGCCAGGCCCGGCTGGCCCCGAGCGGATCGCCATAAACGTTGTAGGTGATTCCATTCTCACGAATGCGCCGCTCGGCACGAGCCCAGCGTCGTCCCAACTCCTCGGAGCCGATGGCTCGAAGTGATTCCATCAGGTATGCCCAGTGCGGGCGAGGAGTGACGCCATCGGCGGACAATTCGTCGTACGAAGCTCCGTAGCGGAGCGGTGGCTGATATAAATCAACAGTCATGGGACAAGCCCCGGCTTCTCGGTGGAGGTCTTTTGCCCGGGCGGAAGCAAGCGCAGGTCCAACGTCATAGGAAAGATCGAATTGGATTCTTCCAGCGGCGCGGCAATCGGCCCGGGCACGGGCTCGGATATTTGAAAGCGCTGACGGCGGCGGTCGGCGGCCTCGGTTGCGTTCGCGGGGCGGCCTGCATAGGAGCGACCGTCGGGTGATCCCACATGGTAGGTGCATCGGCCAATCGAACGCGCTTCCCAGCGATCAATCATGTCGAAGATCAGGGGCGCCTGCACGGGAATTGTTGGATGTAACATTTCCGACAACTGGCGGGCGCGATAACGTACGCCAGCGACGCTCTTTTCCGGTTCACCAGGGGACACTTCGCCCGTAGAAAAGAGTGGCACCCTGCGCCCGTTACACGCAACTAAGTAGCGGGATTCCGTGGTGAACCCAGACAGCTTCACCTGGATCCGCTCGAACGATGAGTCCACAGTGCGAGCGGTGCGGCCGGAAGTAGTCTCTTCCGCGAGCACGTTCCAGGGCTCGAGGGCCGCACGCAGCTCGAGTTCGACTCCCTCCGCGGCGATCGATCCGATCTTCGGAAAGCGAAACTCCAGTTGCGCGGCAAACCACTTCTCCTCGAAATCGTAGCCGGATGCGCGCAAGCAGCTGAGCACATCGGAAAAATCGCGCCTGACAAAATGCGGCAGCATAAAACGGTCATGGAGGGCTGTGCCCCAACGGACCAGGCCGCCGTCAAATGGCCGTTTCCAAAACATGCATACCAGCGCGCGGGTGAGGAGCATCTCCACAAGACCCATTCTGACATGCGGAGCCATTTCAAAGGCACGTAATTCGAGCAAGCCGAGGCGCAACCCGAGACCTTCGGGCGGATAAAGCTTGTCGATGCAAAACTCGGCGCGATGCGCGTTTCCGGTGACATCGACGAGCAGGTTGCGGAACAATCCGTCGACCATGTTGGGCGGGCAATCGCGCGCGGGCAAATTGCTAAAGGCGACCTCCAGCTCATACAAGGCATCCATGCGCGCTTCATCGACGCGCGGAGACTGGCTCGTCGGGCCGACATACATGCCGCCGAACAGATAGGAGAGCGACGGATGATTTTGCCAGAATGCCAGCATGCTGCGCAGGAGGTCGGGACGGCGCAGAAAAGGGCTGTCGAGCACGGTTGCTCCGCCGATGACGATATGGCTGCCACCGCCGGTAGCGAGATGGCTGCCGTTATAGGCAAATTTTTCTGCCGTCAACCGATTCTTGCGCGCTTCCTCGAAGAGCACGGTGTTGATCTGTTCGAGTTCGTCCCAATTGCTCGCGGGCGGCAGGTTTACTTCCAGAACGCCGGGATCGGGAGTGATGCTGAATGATCGCAACCGCGGATCGGAAGGAGGAGGGTAGCCCTCCAGCCACACCGGCATGTGCAGATGCTGGCACGTATCCTCGACGGCGGAGACCAAGTCGAGATAGTCCGCGAGCTTGGACGCATATGGCAAGAACACGTGCAGGCGGCATTCTCGAGCCTGCACGCAGAGCGATGGACGGATCAGTTCCGGCGCAGTTTCAGCGGTGCTCGAGAGAGCGGGCAGCGGATCGGCCACGGGATTTTTCTGGAAGAGATCCATCCGCCGGCTCGGGCGCGATGGAAGCTTGATCCGGGCTTCAAATTGCGCGGCGAAAGGCGCAGCCTCGTACTCGTATTCGAGTTCATCCGGCGCCACCCATGGCATCGACGCGGTCGGGATGCGGTAGCCGATGGGGGAATCGCCCGGCGACAACAACAGACGTTCCGAGCGAGGGAACCACAACTGGCTTGACCAACACAAGCGGCCCGCCGGTTGACGGCGGCGAATGGGCAAAACGTATCCGGCCGGCTCCGTGTCAGATTCGCCGTTGTAGGCTGGCAGCACGTTTTCGAAGCTCACCTGAAGACGGTGCGAGAGCGCTTCTATGAACTTAAGAGCATCGGCTGCGCCGAGGCTGTAGTCCTGATCTTCGCGAGCGATGAGGTCAACATTCTCCCAGACGGGGACGCGGTCGGCGCGCCACGAACAGCCCAGCGCCCAACGCGGCAGCGGCTCGCCCGGATACCATTTGCCCTGTCCGTAGTGAAGCAGTCCGCCGGGCGCCACTTTCTCACGCAGGCAACGGATGAGAGCCAGGCCGCGGGTTCTTTTTATTGGTCCCAGAGCATCAATGTTCCACTGCGGGCTCTCGGGCTCGTCGATGCCGACGAACGTAGGCTCGCCGCCCATGGTCAGGCGCACATCCTGCGCTTCCAGATTTGCGTCTACGTGGTGTGCCACCTGCTCGACCTTCAGCCAATCCTCCTCGGTGAAGGGCTTGGATGGCCGTGGTGCGTCATTCAATCGGCGAATGGACATGGAGAAGCTGAAGTCCACCTTGGCCAGCTCGACCGTCCCCTCGACGGGCGCGGCACTCGAAGCGTTCGGGGTGCAGACCAGCGGGATGTGGCCCTCGCCCGCGAGCAGGCCCGAGGTCGGATCCATCCCAATCCAGCCCGCACCCGGCAAGAATACTTCTGCCCAGGCATGGAAGTCGGCGGAGTCGGCTTGGGTGCCACCCGGACCCTCCGGCGCGTTCTGGTCCGCCGCCAACTGAATCAAATACCCGGAGACAAAGCGTGCCGCGATCCCCAAATGCCGGAGAATCTGCACCAGCAGCCAGGCCGAGTCACGGCAGGACCCGGTGCACTTTTCAATGGTCTGCTCGCATGTCTGGACGCCCGGATCCAGCCGTGTCACATATTCAATTTCGTCTCGCACCCTCCGATTCAAGTCAACCAAAAAGCTGATCGTTCCTCGCCTCTCGCGGGAAAGCTTCCTAAGAAAAGTCTGGAGCAGGGGTCCGGCCGGCTCGACCGAAAGATAAGGTGCAAGATCCTTAGCCAGATCCGGAGCATACCCGAAGGGATAGTTTTCGACCCCTGGTTCCAGAAAAAAATCGAATGGATTGAAAGGGATTAGTTCCGCGACGAGGTCCACCTCAACCACAAACTCGTTGGTCTTGTTCGGGAAAAGAACGCGCGCCAGATAATTGTTGTGGGCATCGAGTTGCCAGTTTAGAAAGTGCCCGGTGGGAGTGACGTGAAGCGAGTAGCTGAGGATCGGCGTTCGACAATGCGGTGCCGGACGCAAGCGTATAACCTGTGGACCGACTGAGACCGCTTTGTCGTAACGGTACCGTGTCCAATGATTGAGAGCAACCTGTATGCTCATCCACCCTTCATGCGGCTCACGCCTGGAGTTTCTGGTTGTTCTTGCTTCGCTACTGTTGCTGTTGCTGCTGTGCAGCGACCAACTGCAATTGCTGGGTCTCGTCAAGAAATTGGGACCACTCTTGGTCCGCCGCAAAGTCCTCATCGTGAGGCAGCAAGGCTTCGGACGGCGTGACCCGAACTCGAACTTGGAGCTGCGTGTCCGCTTTTCCCTTCATAGCACCCATGGTGGGCGGAACGTCGGCAGAATCGCGGCCGATGGCGGTGCGAATGTGCCCCTCCCCTACGAGCAGGTTCGTCGTCGGATCGAAACCTACCCAGCCTACGCCGGGGAGAAGAGCTTCCACCCATGCATGCGAAGCGCCTTCCGGCGAGGGCACATTTTCGCCGCCGTGGTAAATGTATCCGCTGACATAGCGACAGGGAATGTTGGCATTTCGAACCAGCGCGATCATGACATGAACGAAATCCTGACATACGGCCTGTCTCGACAGGAGAGCATGCTCAATCGGCAAACTGGCAGTGCGGCTCTTCTTCAGGTAGCTAAAACTGCGGTGCACACCGGCGGCCAGATCCTGCAGAAATGCCAAAGGGCTCCGGCCGTCTCTTTCCGTCGCGCCGATCTCTTTTGCCAACTCTTCAAGCTCTGGGGATGGGCGGGCATAATGACTCGGCATCAGCATGTCCCAGTAATCTTTTTTCTCGACGATCTGTTCCAGATCAGCCCACCTTTCGTATTCCATAGTTTCGGGAACTGCGGCCTGACCGTCAATATTTACCAAAGCGTCCGAGATGATCGTGAGCTGGTCATGGCGGGAAGGCAAGTCGAAGTGGTGCACCAGATTGCCATGGGAATCGGTATAACCGAAAATGCGGGCTCGCGGGTTGACCGAGAGCTGAAAAACAAAACAGCGCTGGTTACCTTCGCTTCTGGGGTGCATGCGAACTTCCATCATGCTCTGCCAGACGGCATGGCTGTAGCGATAGCGCGTGAAATGGCGAATGGCATAGAGCATTAGCTTGGGAAAGCAACCTCAATCGGATACTCGATATACAGTTCCTGAACCGCCGCATGCAGTGCGCGACATTGGTCGATGATTGCCGCAAGATATTGGTGCAATTCGGCAATGATTTCGTCAACCTGTACGTAGGCGACCATCGATCGCAAACGCCCGATCAATCTTTCCACCTTTTCGGTCCTGCGGCTCAAAGAAAGATTGCTGATTGCGGTCAAAGCCTCGTGCATTCGGTCCAACGAATAACGGACTGAATAAGGGAACTCGGGCTTCAGCAGGAGGAAATTCGCTATCCGTTCCGGTTTGAGTTCGGCAGTACATGCCTTGCAATAAGCTTCAAACGCGGCGCAACTGCTTAACAGGCCCACCCAATCCAAATCATCCGCATGCTTGTCGATGACAAAATAAGCGTCCAGCAGGACGCAGAGATTGCAGGCCCTCTCGATATATTTGCCGAGCTGGATAAAATGCCAGGCCTCGTCGTGATTTATAGTGGCGGCGGTAATTCCATTAAACCGGTAGGTGCCTTCGCGAACCAGGCTCACCACTCGCATGGCGCCTGCATCGTCATCGGGTTGCAGCTCAAAGCCAGTCACGTCGTGGAAAAGACGATTCAGATGCTCCCACATATCCGAACTGATCTCCTCGCGAACTTGCCGGGCATTTTCGCGGGCCCCGCTGATGCATTTCACAATGGAAAAATCCCCTTCCGGATCCGCTACTAACAAAAACAGAGCACGCTGCGGGTCGACGTTGTTGGTAGCGGCACCGGGGGCTAGCGAGGAAACGGCGCGAAACCAGCGCTCTTCCGTGGAAAACTTTGCGGGATTCAGAATCAAGCTGTAAGTCGCCTTCAGCACGCGCGAGGCATTATCCGCCCGCTCGAAATAGCGGCTCATCCAGTAGAGACTGTCGGCTACGCGGGAAAGCATGGCGCTTTGTCACCCAATTCTTCGAACTTTCAATTCTACAAGACCCACGTGTCCTTCGAGCCCCCACCTTGAGACGAATTGACCACCAGGGAGCCCTTTCGCAGCGCCACTCGCGTAAGGCCACCGGGAACAATGGTAATTTTTTCGCCGTAAAGCACATAAGGTCGGAGATCGACGTGACGAGGCTCGATGGTTCCGTCCACAAAACATGGCGCGGTCGAAAGATTGATGGTCGGTTGTGCGATGTAGTTTCGCGGCTCCGCGTTAATCTTTTCTCGAAATTCCGAGCGCTCTTGTTCCGTGCTGTGCGGACCGATCAACATGCCGTAACCACCCGACTCGCCCACAGCTTTTACCACGTATTCCTCCAGGTGCTGGCAGACGTGGTCCCGTTGCGCTGGGTCGGACATCAACAGGGTTTCGACGTTTTCCAGAATCGGGTCTTGGTCGAGATAGTAGCGAATGATTTTGGGCACATAGGCATAGATAGCCTTGTCGTCGGCGACTCCCGTCCCCAGCGCATTTGCGAAGGCTATGTTTCCGGCGCGATAGGCATTGAAGAGACCCACAGCACCGAGCGCGGAACCGCTTTCGAATACCAGGGGGTCGAGATAATCGTCGTCGATTCGCCGATAGATCACATCGACGCGTTGCAGGCCGAAGGTGGTTCGCATATAAACGACATTATCGTGGACCACTAGATCTCGTCCCTCGACGAGTTCAATGCCCATCCGCCGTGCCAGGTAAGTATGTTCGAAGTAAGCCGAGTTGTACGCGCCCGGAGTCAGCAAAACGACGGTTGGCTCGGGGCGGCCTTCGGGGGCCAGGAATCGCAGAGTCGAGAGCAGTTCCTGGCTGTACTGCTCAATCGGCCGCACCCGGCATTTTTGAAACAACCCGGGAAATATTTGCTTCATCACTCTGCGGCTCGTGAGCATGTAAGAAACCCCACTGGGGACGCGGAGATTGTCCTCCAAAACCACAAAGTTCCCCTCCGGAGTTCGTATCAAATCCGTACCGACCACCGTGATGTAGACGTCGCGCGGCACTTTGATGCCGCGCATTTCCCGGCGGTAATGTTTGCAGGTGTAAACGATCTTACCGGGCACGACGCCGTCTTCAATGATTTTTCCCTCATGATATACATCTTTGAGGAAGAGATTCAGTGCCGTGATCCGCTGCGTGAGGCCGCGCTCGATCCTTTCCCATTCCGCCGCGGTAATAATCCGGGGCAGCAGATCGTGAGGAAAAATCCGCTCCGTGCCTTTATCGTTTCCATATACGGTAAAGGTGATCCCCTGGTTGAAGAACGACTGGTCCGCCTCGTGTTTGCTGCGTCGCAGTTCGCCCGGACCCAGGCTCAAAAGCAGGTTGTAAAGCTGACGATATTGTTTTCGCGGATGATCCACGGCGCGGAACATCTCGTCATAAGCGCCATTGAGTTCGTACCGGCGGAGGGTTTCTGCACCACCGCGATCAGACGCATCCGTGTCTATAATCATGATGGCCGCGCTTGTTTCCCCTGCCAGCATAGCGTATCAGACGGGCAGCTGATGATCGGGAAAAGCGATTCGCGTCATTGAAAGAATCGCGCGGAGCGCTCTAGCATGGTTTGTATTCGGCGAGAAGGAAACCGTGAGAGAAGTGCGGCGGAGAAACCGCTCGTGCAGAACGCCATTACGCCAGCTTGCCCCCCTCGCAACTTCCCGGTTGCCTGTGATCCGACCAGAATCGATGCCGAATGCGGAGATCACGTCCTACAAGCCGATTTCCCATTACTATCTCGCTGGAGCCAAACCACTTCCTTTTGGCGGGCAACACGCTCTCTACCGAGCGTGCGATGCAGCCTCTTCGATCAACGCCGCAACCTCCTTTGGGTGTGAAACGTAGACCGAGTGGCTGGCTCCGGGGACTTCGACCTTGTGGCTGCCGGCCCTCGTGGCGTACCAACGTTCGAGATCGGGGTTGATCGTTCTGTCGCCTCCAGCCACCAACATCCAGCTTGGTTTACTTCTCCATGCAGGCGTGGTGATGACTCCTTTGAAATTCTCAGCCTTGTTCATCACCTGGGATCGTGCCATGAAGGCGGCCTGCTCCGCCGAAAGATCGGCGGCGAAGTATTCACGAAACTGCGCCGGGTCGAGATAGGTGAAGCCGTCGGCTGTCTTCTTTATCGCGTTAGACTTGCTGAGGTCGCTGGGGAAGCGCTTTCCGTCGTCAGACTCATTCTCTCCCGCGTCTGGCATGTGGGCCGCGATGTACACCAAACCGACGACGGATGAGTCCGTACCCGCTTCGGTGATTACGGCTCCTCCATAACTGTGAGCGACAAGAATGCAGGGTCCGTCCTGGAGGGCAAGGGCACGCTTCGTTGCGGCGACATCTTCCTGGAAGGTTGTCTCCGGTTCCTGCACGATGGTGACGTTGTAGCCGTCTTTGACGAGAATGTCGTGGACGCCTTTCCAGCCAGAGCCGTCCGCCCATGCGCCATGAACCAGCACGACGTTTTTCACGGGACTATTCTGCGCCTGGATGGTTGTTACAGCTAGCGCTGCAAGCAATACCACGTAAACAAAACCGACTCTGAGTGTGGTGCGAAACATGCGAATTCTCCTTTACATTCGGATCACGGCCTTTGGCAAGGTCCTGTCGATGCAGTCAGCATGACTTAAAAGCCAGGTAGCGCCCACGGACGGAAAGCGCAAACTTATTTTGCAGCCGTCGCCAAAATCTGTTCGATCTTCGCGTCAAGATCTCGCGCCACTCTGAGAGCGTCGCTATTCCCATAAGGAGCAAGATAGGAGGCCATCCTGTCATAAGAGATGCGTACGCCATCTGGGCGCTCCTCAATCAGCATGGTTATGGGCGCATACGAGCCAGCGTCAGGAACATGCTTAACCATCTCCTTCATGATCAGCGGATTTCCTGCAACGATGCGTAGGATTTTTGGCGTACTGGATCCACTCTCCTTCCTGAGAACCTCCCCGAGGTCAAAGCGTATAAACTCCATAATGCCGTTCGGTTGGGTCGCCGGATCGACAACTTTTTCCATTTCAGTTTCATTTTGTGCAGCTGAAAAAGTCTTGCGGAATGCAGCCATATCCGGATGACCGATCTGCGCGTCAATGCTGGCGATAACTGTGTCAAAAGGCTCGGTGGAAACCAGAGTGACTCGTTGGACTTGAACTTCTCGAACGCTCATATGCTTTGCTTTTCCTTTTGTTGTTGTAGTCTGACCTGATACTCCGACGCACGTGACTAAGCCGAGTGCAAGGCCGAAGACCATCCTAACGTTTCGGGAAAAACTCATGTCCCTCTCCTGCAATAAAAACTGCGCATCAGCGAACTGCGGTTGCAGGACTTGTTTTGAATCCGTTCATGATGCTCTACGCCTTTGGGGTGCTCAGAGGCGGGCCGACTGTGGGATAACCAACAGAGCAGCCCGCCTCTTGCTTGCCAGTTTCGTTCAATCCATGTGTGATTCGTGTGCTGCGCGCTCGATGAAGTCCGCGACTTCGACGGGGTGCGAGAGCATAACAACGTGACTGGAGGAAATCGTGATCGATTTCGCCTTCATCTTCTGTGCTTCAGCCTCTTCAAGCTTCGGTGAGATCATGCGATCGTCGCCGGCGATCACAAACCAGGATGGCTTGTTCCTCCATGCCGGCGTACTTATCGGCACCCCAAGTGCTGCACCCGCGATCGGATCTTGCGTTGCGATCAAAACCTTCTGCGCCGCTTCGGGCAAATCCGGAGCGAAGTCTTCCACAATCCCCTTATCAGACAGCTTAAAGAACCCGGAAGCGTCAGGCCTGAGCTCCGCGCCCACAGGGGTTGGGTTCGCCTTGATTTGATCGAGGGTCGATTCGCCTTTACCGGGTGCGAAAGCGGCCACGTAAACCAGGCCCGCAACCTTAGGATCATTCCCGGCTTCGGTAATGACGGAGCCACCATAGGAATGACCCACCAGCAGGAAAGGACCATCTTCTAGCGCGAAGGCCCGCTTGAGAGTTGCGGCGTCATCCGCGAGTGAAGTGAGAGGAAGTTGCACCGCGGTGACCTTCAAGCCCCTTGCTTCGAGCAGTGGAATTACTTTCGACCAATTCGACCCATCAGCCCAGGCGCCGTGCACAAGGATGACGTCTCTGACCCCTTGGGATTCACTGCTTTGCGCGAGGACGCGATGTGCTGACGAGAAATACAACACCGTTGCGAGAAGTGCGCATGCAAGGCCGCAGTACGTGAAATAGGCCGAGAGGCTGGACTTTCGTGTGAGTGGCGTAAGGCTCGGTTTGGACCCCCGATTTGTAGCTCCGATAACTGCTTTTTCTGGCTTCATCTGTGTCTCCTTTATTTTGTTCTTCTGAAATTTACAAAGACCGTCATCCTTCTCTGTCCTGTTCTCTATCCATCCATTCGCATATGTAAGGCGAACAATGCCGGAGTTCTATTCCCTCCGCCTGGCGCTTTCTCAGGAAATTGATCGCGTCCACGTCGACCTGCGTGATCTCGTCCAGGTCAAGCACGACTGCCGGACTGCTGTCCGCAATCAGCGACTTCAGCTCCGCAAGATGCTCAGAGCACAGACGGCCACTAAGTCGTAGAGCGATGTACTCTCCGTCAAGAATCCTTTCGATTTTTAGAGTCATCTCTGATTCCGGAATGGCAGATTTGCTATTGCAAGACTTGTGCCACCTCTCAAACTCCGGATCGCCGTCAGATTTCGCTTAATTTCTGAGTATTTGCACGGAGCCGCATGCTGGAACTACAGAAATTGCTGAACTCTCAGCATGGCAACGAGAGCATGGGAAAGATTGTTTAGTGAGCGCGGCTCTCGGTTTCGAGCTTTGTTACGCGATCAGCCCAGTTCGCAAGTGTTGGGCACCTGGATTGCTGGCTTCCGTTGAAGCGTGGGAGCGGTCTGTTGGCGTCTTGGAGATGACGAGGACGCCCTAAGGATCTCGGAAAAATGAGTGGGGAGGCGATCACAGACAACATCTCTATCTCAATGCATTCGTTGCTGGTGCCCAGTCTTTACCCGAGGATTCCGGCGGCTCATGCGTTGACTCGGACGTAGGAGGATCGTCGCTCAACTCGTGGCGATGGTGATTTTCGTGGCGATGGGCATTTTTGCGGCCAAGAGATTCCGCATCGAACGATTGTCCGCCCCGACAGCATGGAAGAGTTCTAAGGCGTCTTGAACCGGTGTTTGTTGATGTTCAGAGCTTTGATTCTTGAGTCGAGGGTCTGTCGCGGTATTGCAAGTCTCGCAGCTGCGCCGAACGGGCCAGAGACTCGGCCCTTGCACGCGGCCAACGCAGCTTCGATCATTTCTTTTTCACGCTGGGCAAGTGCGCGCTGGCCCTCGGCCAACACGCTCGGGGATGCAGCAGTCGGACCGGAAGGCTGGTGCGACTCCGGCTTCAACCAGCTCTCGTCAACCGCGAACTCTTCTCCATCGCACAGGATCACCGCTCTCTCAACCACGTTCTGCAACTCGCGAATGTTGCCGGGCCAAGGGTAGCGCTGAAACAGTTCCAGGGTTTTCTTCTTGATGTGCCTGATCTTTTTCCCAGCTTTCTTCGCGTAGCGGTCAATCAGATACTCAACAAGCAGCGGGATGTCATCCACTCGGTCCCGCAGAGATGGAATTTCTATGGGGAAGACATTCAATCGATAGAATAGATCCGCGCGAAATGTCCCCGCCGATACGGCTGCTTTCAAGTCCCGGTGCGTGGCGGCCACCACGCGCACATCCACGGCGATTGGCTGGTTGCTCCCGATGCGTTCAAATTCTCTCTCCTGGAGCACTCGCAACAGCGCAAGCTGAGTCTCCCCAGGCAGGTCACCGATCTCGTCCAGGAATATCGTACCGCCGGCGGCAGCTTCAAACCTCCCCAAGCGCCGCTGCAAAGCACCCGTAAAGGCGCCCTTTTCGTGCCCGAACAGTTCGGAGGCGATCAGCGAAGACGGAATCGCCGCACAGTTCACCCGAATGAAGGCACGGGAGGAGCGATTTGACCGCTTGTGTATGGCACTGGCGATGAGTTCTTTTCCCGTTCCGGTTTCTCCTAAAATGAGAACAGTGGAATCGGTTCGCGCCACTTTCGCTACCCTCGCCTGCGGAATCGGCTCCGTCACCGGCGATCTAGTCCTTTTCTCTATGGTCCTCGTCGGGGGTCATTACCTCTTTTCCGATCTGTCCAACCCGACGCTCCAGAACGTCCTGGCGGCCATCGGCGTAATTGTTCTGCTTCCCCTGGGGATCTACTTCCTTGTCCGCGCCGTCAAGGACCCCCTGCGGGTCTATGCCAGCGCTCGCCAACACTGGGACGAAGGCACCGTCCCCGCGCATCTGGTCGCCGAAGTCGCCGACTGTACCGCTCTGACCATCTTCAACCCCTTAACCATAGTTTACTGGGTTGGTGTTACCTCCAACTGGCTCCCGTTCGCTCATACAGTCCTGGGCTACAGCGCCCCCGGGTGGGGAATCCTGATGGCCGCCGCCGGCCTGATGACCTGGTTCACCGTGCTGATCGTCCTCGTACGCTTCATCCCCCAACGCATCGGCCCCTTCTTCTTCCGCCTCGTCAACGCCATTCTCGGCCTTATTCTCCTTGGCTTCGCCACGCTCTGCGCAATAGTTCTGTCCCACCGTTTCCTGCACTGAAACGCGGGGTTCCCAACACTTGTAGTTCGCCAGAAGATCATCGGCTCCGGGGAAGTCTTTGTAGTTTTGCTCAGGACTTAGGCGAGGCGTCGCCGTCCCGTCAGCGCCTCGAAGCCGGAGATCACGTCGAACAGCTCTTCATCGATGGATTCCTGGCGAACGCGGCGGAAGGTGCGGTTTAAATCTTCCAAAATGTCTGCGATGTTCTTTTCCGCGCGTTGCATGGCCGCCAGACGGCTGGCGTTTTCGCTAGCAAGGGATTCGGCGCAGGCCTGAAAGAGCAGAACAAAGAGGTATCCTCGGACGAAAGCCCGAAGCGCCGACTCGGCTCCTTCGATGACCTCCGGCAAATTCTTTGTCGGCCACGCCATTGCGGCGAGCTTGTTTTGCCAGGTGTGATCCAGCGGCACCAGTCGCTCGCTGACCGGCTCGTAAACGGCTCCGAACCTCGGGTGGTTGTGGAAGACATAGACCTCACCGACATTGCCGTGCTCGAGAGCCGCTTCGATTTCGATGAGAATCTGTCCGACAAGGGAAGTGATGGCATTCACCGAGGTCGGAACCGATAGCAGGTCGACTGGGGCCACGCCGGTGTCCGCCAAGAGCGCGTGAGCGCGATCGCCGACGGCCCAGATTTTCGCTATTTTGCCGGGTAACGTTTTGAGTTCGTGCACAGCAAATTCCACGATTACTTCATTAAACCTGCCGACAAGACCCTGGTCCGAACCGAACACGACAGCGCCGATCTTTCCTTCATTCGTCCGCTCGTGCGGCGGCCGTTTTCCCTCGGCGAGCGAAACCGCGTCGGCCTGATGGAGACACGCGACCAATGCGAGTTCCACGGTACGATAGTAGTCGTCGAGCGATTGCACTGCTTTCTCGTATTGCCCAATGCTGGATGCCGCCAGCGCCTTCATCGAACGAACCACACCTTCGAGATCCCCCGCGCCGTCGATTTTTCGACGTAGACTCTCCAATGTGCCGCTCATGGCGAAGCCTTGGCCGCGGGTTTCGGCTTCGCAGTGGATTTGGGTGCGGCGTCGTGTTTGGGTTCGGGTTCGGCTGGTTTCGGTTTAGGCGCGGGCTGGAACGGAGCAAGCGCCCGCGTGGCAACTTCCAGAACCGCCTTTCGGTCGGCGTCACTCAATTTGTCAGCTGACGTTAGCCGCCCCGCTATGTCCGCCGGGATGTCCGACGTCGCCTTCTGTATCGCCTGCTCCGCATCGCTCACCCTTTCGATAGGCACCGCGTCAAACAGGTTCGCCGTCAAAGCCAGCAGCACAACGATCTGCTCGATCATCGATACCGGCTGCGATTCCGGCTGTTTGAGGCAAGCTCGAATGCGCTGTCCGTGATCGATAATCTTGCGCGTGGACTCATCCAGACGAGTCCCGAACTTCGCGAATGTTTCCAATTCCTCGAACTGCGAGTAGGCGAGCTTAAGGTTGCCGGCGACAGCGCGATACGCGGCTCGTTGCGCCGCTCCGCCCACGCGCGAAACGGATTTACCAACGTTGACCGCGGGAAGGATCCCCAGTTCGAAAAGCGTGGGCGAGAGGTAGATTTGGCCGTCCGTGATGGAGATGAGATTAGTCGGGATGTAAGCGGAGATATCCTGCGCCTCGGTCTCGATGATGGGAAGCGCGGTGAGAGAACCACCTCCGCGCTCCTTACTAAGATGCGTCGCCCGTTCCAACATTCGCGAATGAATGTAGAAAATGTCGCCGGGAAACGCTTCGCGTCCGGGCGGACGGCGGAGCAGCAGGGAAAGCTCGCGATACGCGCGTGCGTGCTGCGTGAGATCGTCGTAAACAATGAGCACATCGCGGCCCTTTTCCATGAAGTATTCGGCGATGCTCGTCGCGGCGTAGGGCGTGATATAGACAAGGCCGGGCGCGTCATTGCCTTCAGCGACGACCACCACGGTGTAATCCATTGCGCCCTTTTCGCGGAGGTTGGCCACGACCTTGGCGACGGCGGAAGCGCGCTGACCGATTGCACAATAAACGCAGAGCACATTTTGCCCGCGCTGGTTCAAAATGGCGTCGATCGCGATGGCCGTTTTGCCCGTCTGTCGATCGCCGAGAATCAATTCGCGCTGCCCACGTCCGATAGGAATAAGCGCATCGACAACCTTCAGTCCCGTCTGCAAAGGCACGACTACGGGCGCGCGGTCCATGATGGGCGGTGCTGGGCGCTCGACCGGCAGGCGCTCGTCACCGGCAATCACACCTTTGCCATCGAGCGGTTTGCCCAACGGGTCGATCACCCGTCCCAGCAAACCGTCTCCCACCGCTATGTCCATGACCCGCCCGGTGCGTTCGACTTCGTCGCCCGCGTGCAGATCCTGATATTCGCCGAGCAGGATCACGCCGATTTCGTCCTCATCCACGTTGAATGCGATGCCCAACAGATCGCCACGGAATCTCACCAACTCCTCATACCCCACGCCGGGTAAGCCTGAAAGCGTGGCGATTCCGGTAGAGACATTGGTGACGATGCCCACTTCGCGCAGCGTGAGTCGCGGCTTGAAGGCTTCGCACGCCTGCCTTATTCCTGCGAACACGCTGTCGAAATCGTGCTGGAGGCTCTCCGGTTCCATATTCATGCGCTCACAGTTTCGGGCTTCGGTGTTTCGGGCTTGTCCGCTTTCGCTTCAGGCTTCGGATCGGCTTTCACTTCCGGCTTTGTTTCGATTTTCGCTTCCGGCTTCGGCTCCGTTTTTGCCTCTGCCTTGGGCTCGGGTTTCACTTCCGGCTTGGTCTCGGCTTTCGCTTCGAGCGTCGGCTCAGCTTTCACTTCAGGCTTCGGTTGGGCCTTTGCTTCCGGCTTTGGCTCCGTTTTTGCCTTTGCCCTGGGCTCGGCTTTCACTTCCGGATCGGTGTGGGCTTTCGCTTCTACCGCTGCAGCTTCGTCCCTCTTCTTCAGGAGTTCATCGACGCCTTTTCCCAGCGAGGCCAGATAATCCGCGATGCTCCACGCCACTTTTTG
>Ga0302319_10007725_pt1 | contig 21113 bp, 15 predicted proteins | sample Bog_T0_2_FD_203319 | JGI IMG/M metagenome (GOLD analysis project Ga0302319, IMG submission 203319) | Peat permafrost microbial communities from Stordalen Mire near Abisko, Sweden - Bog_T0_2 | ecosystem: Environmental > Terrestrial > Soil > Wetlands > Peat | place: Sweden: Abisko, Stordalen Mire... | reverse complement strand
GCCGTAAGACAAGCCGGATTCTGTGGGGCTTTTGCAGAAGCCCATTCTCGTGATGTACGCCCGACTCGCACCCGCTCCCGCAGCCCTTGGCCCACACCTAAGTTCCTGCTAAAATAAGACTTAAATCCCAAAAAAATGGCCGATCAGGATAATCCCGCACAGGGTCCACCCCCGCCCCCTCCGTCCAACGACGGTCCACCCGCTCCGCGCGAACCGCGCAAGGCTGCCAACCCCGATGGCGGCACCATGGTTCCCGTCAACATCGAAGACGAGATGAAACGCTCGTACCTCGATTACGCCATGAGCGTGATCGTGGGACGCGCCCTGCCCGACGTTCGCGACGGCCTCAAGCCCGTCCATCGCCGCATCCTTTTCGGCATGAACGAAATGGGCCTGACGTCCAACCGGCCTACGCGCAAATGCGCCAAGATCGTCGGCGAAGTGCTCGGCAAGTTCCACCCGCATGGCGACGCGCCGGTCTACGATTCATTGGTCCGCATGGCGCAGCCTTTTTCCATGCGCTATCCGCTGGTCGATGGCCAGGGCAACTTCGGCTCGGTCGACGGCGACCCGCCCGCGGCCATGCGGTACACCGAAGCCCGCCTCTCGAAGATCGCCGGTGCGCTGCTCGAAGATATCGACAAAGAGACCGTCGACTTCCGCCCCAACTACGACGAGAGCGAAGTCGAGCCGGACGTCCTCCCCACGCGCGTTCCGAACCTGCTGGTGAACGGTTCGGAGGGCATCGCCGTCGGCATGGCGACGCGCATTCCGCCGCACAACCTGACCGAGATCGTCGAAGCGACCATTCTGCTGATCCGACATCCGGAGACGCAGTTGCCGAAGATTCTGGAAATCGTTCAGGGCCCGGATTTTCCCACCGGCGCTTATATTCTGGGCCGCCAGGGAATTATCGACGCCTATACAAAGGGCCGCGGGTCGCTGAAGATTCGCGCGAAGGCATTCACCGAAAAGATGGGCAAGGGCGACCGCGAGCAGATCGTCGTCACCGAAATCCCGTATCAGGTGAACAAGTCGCGGCTCATCGAACACGCCGCCGCGCTGGTCAACGAGAAAAAGATCGAGGGCATTTCGGAAATCCGCGACGAGAGCGATCGCGACGGCATGCGCATCGTCTTCGAACTGAAGCGCGGCGAACAGGCCGAGGTCATTCTCAACAACCTGTACAAGAACACGCAGCTGCAGATCAGCTTCGGCATCATCAACCTGTCGATCGTGCACGGGCAGCCCCGCGAGCTGAGCCTGATCCAGACGATCAAGTACTTCATCGAGCATCGCGCCGATGTGGTGCGGCGCCGCACGGATTACGAACTGCGCAAAGCGCGCGAGCGGGAGCATATTCTGCTGGGCTTCCGCCTGGCGCTCGATAATATCGACGAAGTGATCCGGTTGATCCGCGCGTCGAAGTCGCCGAAGGAAGCGCGCGAGTCTCTGATTGAAGCGTCGGTGCGGTTCACGTTTAACGGCGTTTACCTGATGGCGGCCGGCGCGGCCGAACCTTTGAGGCAGTTGAGCGAAAGGCAGGCCCAGGCCATCATCGAACTGCAGCTGCAGCGATTGACCGGCATGGAGCAGGAAAAGATCGCCAACGAACTGGCCGATATTCAGCGCCGCATCGGCGAGTACCTGGAGATTCTGGGGTCGGAGAAGGTTCTGCGTGAGCTCATCATCAAGGAGCTGAAGGAAGTCCAGAAGGAATTCGGCGACGAGCGGCGCACGCAGATTATCGAAGACACCGGCGAGATCAACCTGGAGGATCTGGTTCAGGTCGAAGACGTCGCGGTGACTGTGACTCACGGCGGTTATCTGAAGCGGACGGCTGTCGATACTTACCGGCGGCAGACGCGTGGCGGCAAGGGCCGCATCGGGATGGGAACGCGGAACGAGGACTTTGTCGAGTACTTCCTGGTGGCGTCGACCCACGCTTATCTGCTCATCTTTACCAATAAAGGCCGGGTCTACTGGCTCAAGATTTATGAGATTCCCGATGCCGGTACGGTGGGCAAGGGCAAGCACATCAGCAATCTGATCAATCTGCAGCCGGATGAAACGGTGAAGGCGTTCCTGCCGGTGAAGGCGTTTGTGCCGGACCAGTTTGTCGTGATGGTGACCAAATTCGGCGTGATCAAGAAGTGCGAACTGACCGAATTCGACAACCCGATGTCGCGCGGCATTATCGCGCTGGGTGTGGACGACGGCGACGAGTTAATCGCGGCGCGTCTGACTTCCGGCAAGGACTACATTTTCCTCGGCTCGCATGACGGGCAGGCGATCCGGTTCCAGGAAGACAAGGTGCGTCCGATGGGTAGGCCCGCGCGTGGAGTGCGCGGAATGGATCTGGGGGCGGACGATTTCATCGTGGGCGCGGAAGTAATCCAGGAAGACGGCCTGGTGCTCTCGATCTCGGAACACGGTTACGGAAAACGGACGAAGGTGAAGGATTACCGGCTGACCAATCGCGGCGTCAAAGGCGTCATCAATATGAAGACCACGAAGAAGACCGGTAAAGTGATCGGGATTCTTTCGGTGAAGGAAGATTCGGAGCTGATGATTGTGACGCGCGACGGGAAGATGATTCGCATCGATTCGGGCGAGATCCGTCAGGCAGGCCGGTCGACGCAGGGCGTGCGCCTGGTCAGAATGGAAGAGCCGGACAGCGTGGCCGCGGCGTGTCTGATTCCCGAGTCTGAAGCCAAGGATGACAAGGGCGAAGACGGCCAGGGCAACCTGACGTTGCAGTAATGGTGGGCTCCCCCTCGTGTGAACGCGGACCCTTCAGAGCCGCGACTGTGAAGGAGCGGTGGCGGATTGTAGCTATGGCGGTAAACATGAACACCAAACAGGAAACGCTGATCGCAACACTGCGCGCCATGGGCCGCGTGATCGTAGCCTATTCCGGCGGCGCCGATTCGGCCTACCTGGCGTGGGCGGCGACGCAGGCGCTCGGGGACGACGCGATCGCTGTGACGGCGGATTCTGCGTCGATCCCGGAATCGCACAAACGCGACGCGGAAGCCTTCGCTCGGCAGTTCGGGATTCGTCACGAGTATGTGACGACGAATGAATTCGAGAACCCCGATTACGCGAAGAACGGGCCGGACCGCTGCTTCCACTGCAAAGACGAACTGTTCGCGGTACTGGAAGAGTTCGGGCGCGCCCGAGGCATCGCACACATCGTTTACGGCGTGAATCAGGACGACCTCGGCGATTACCGGCCTGGCCAGCGTGCGGCGAAGCTGCACGCTGTGGAAGCCCCGCTGGTAGCCGCGGGCTTGACGAAAGCCGAGATTCGCGAGCTCTCGAAGCAGGCGGGATTGCCGACCTGGGATCGTCCGGCGGCGGCCTGTCTGAGTTCGCGCATACCCTACGGGACGCCGGTGACGATTCAGAACGTCAGGCAGGTGGAACTGGGCGAGGAAGAGATGAAGGCGCTGGGCTTCCGCCAGTTCCGCACACGGTTCCACGGCGAGATCGTGCGCATCGAGATTGCCCGCGAAGAGTTGCCGCGGGCCATGACGCTGGAGATGGCGGACCGTCTGACGGCCATCTTCAAGCGCCTGGGATACAAGTATGTCGCGCTGGATCTGGAAGGCTACCGGCAGGGCTCGCTGAACGAGGTGCTGCCGGTGTTTGGAACGCCGGTTGCACGCGGGTAATGAATGACCCGGCGTGACTTTCTGGCGGGAGCGGCGTTCGCGGCTTCGGCTCGCGCGCAGGAACCAGGCTCTTCTGCCGACGTATTCAAACTGCGCATCGCACCGGTCACTATCGATCTGGGCCGGAGGCGCACTGCGCGGACCGTCGCTTACAACGGCCAGTCGCCGGGTCCGCTGTTTCGCTGGAAAGAAGGCCAAAAGGTAATCGTCGAAGTTACCAACGACACTGCCGAGGCCGATCTGGTTCACTGGCATGGCTTCCACATACCGCCGGAAGTGGATGGCGCGATGGAAGAAGGCACGCCGATGGTGGACGCGCATGGCAGCAGGAGTTACTCCTTCACCGTAACTCCCGCGGGAACGCGCTGGTACCACTCGCACGTTATGGGAGGCCGCAATTACCAGCGTGGAACTTACACCGGCCAGTTCGGAGTCGTGATCGTGGAGGCCGCGAACGAACCCGGAGCCTACGACCTCGACGTTCCGATCGTGCTCCACGAATGGGAGCCATCGCTCGTGCAGGATGAGATCGAGTACAGGGTCCAGTCGATCAACGGCAAGATGCTCGGCGCGGGCGAACCGGTTCGGGTCAAGGCCGGGCAGAAGGTGCTTTTCCGCATCGTGAACGCTTCGGCTACTGCGACGCATCGGATCGCGCTCGCGGGACATGCGCTGACCGTGGTGGCGCTCGACGGCAACGCGGTGGCGACGCCGCGCAAGGTGCCGGTGGTCGAATTGGGTCCGGCGGAACGCGCCGATTGCATCGTCGAGATGACAAGCCCCGGCGTCTGGATCATGGGTGAAACGCGCGACGCGCAGAGGCTCGCGGGGATGGGTATCGTGATCGAGTATGCGGGCGCGCAGGGTGCTCCGCGATGGCTCCGCATGCCCAACCACGACTGGGATTACACGGAATTCGGCACGCCGATACAGAAGGCAACCGTGCCCGATGGCGTGTTCCCCCTGCAGTTCAAGTCCGTCGGCGAGCATAGCTGGACGATCAATGGCAAGTCGTGGCCGAAGACCGATCCCGTGGTGGTCAAGAGTGGCGGGCGCTACCGGCTGATCTTCGATAACCAGAGCTCGATGGCGCATCCGGTTCATCTGCACCGGCACACGTTCGAGATCACGAAGTTCGCCGATCGGCCGACGGGCGGCGTTTTCAAGGACGTGGTGGTGGTGCCTGGATGGAAGGAAGTCGAGGTCGAGCTGGTGGCGCGGAACCCTGGCCCCAGCCTGTTTCATTGCCACCACCAGTTCCACATGGATCAGGGCTTCATGACCCTTCTGCGGTACTCACAGCCGTACTCATAGACGATGCTGCCATACGCGCAGTTGCTGCGCGTAAAGACCCCGGTGATATGCCAGCGCGCGCTGGAATGAGCCTGGCGGGGGCGGTCCCGCGCCGCGAACCGGTTTGGCGCGGGAAATGCTTACAGGGTGAGGCCTGAGTAATGCCTCCGATTTCGAGCGGCCCCGATGCCGCACAAATCTGTAAGGAGATAGTATGACACTACGTAGATTAGTCGCTTCTCTCGGCATGCTGGGACTGGCGGCGACGGGCGCAGTTGCCCAGCCAAAGATCGAGAAGGTTCCGGTTGCCTATACCTCGCCGGCTTCCGGACAGGCAATGTTCAACGAGTATTGCGCCGTTTGTCACGGCACCAGTGGAAAGGGCGACGGTCCCGCTGCCAGCGCCCTGAAGAAGGCTCCGGCAAATCTGACTCAACTGGCCGCGAAGAACGGAGGCAAGTTCCCCGCCGACGTCGTTTCCCACTACATCGCCGGATCCGAAACTGTGGCCTCGCACGGAACCCGCGATATGCCCATATGGGGATCGGTATTCCACTCGATGGAGAACAACCCGTCGCTGGACCAACTCCGTATCAGCAATCTCACCGACTACGTGAAAACGCTGCAGGCCAAATGAAGCGGTAGCGGGCTTTGTCCGGCGCTCAGGCCGCGGCGAGTTTGTCCGCGGCCTCGGGGTGCCGGCATGGTGACGCGAAGTGTCACTGACAACTAGTGGCGCGAAGCGTCACTGACAACTGTCGATGAGCGGCTCGGAAGGCAAACCCAGCATCTGGATTTCGGTGGTTTCCTCAGCCTGGAACGTGGCCTGTTCGCCGTCCTCGAGATAGGCGGCGGTGAACCTGCGCATCGGTTCACTCACGGCGGAGGTGCCGGACAATACGCCTTTGCCGGACAAGACAAGGAACAGTCCGCGTCCTCTACCGATGAAGCTGGCGCCAGCCGCAACCCGGTAACGCGCACAACCGATCTGGCAGTCGGTGAAGGTGCCGAACGTCTTCACCTCCACGCCGTTCGCGCCGGGCAATGGCATCCAGCGGAAGTGCGCGGGGTTCATCAGGATCGGGTCGGCATACTGCGGCTTCGGATAAAGCATCTCGCGCTGGTTCGCATATTCCCAGGTCGCCTGGAAACTGTCCATGTTCTTCTTGCCGGGCACGCCTTCGTTGCGCCGAAACACGCCCTTGTCGAAAACGCCGAACTTCTTCATTTCATCGTAGGCGGCGTTGACCTGCCGCTGCGAGAGATAACCCGATCCGCTCGGTCCGCCAAACTGAACGACCGCCACGACGTTGGATCCGGTGGAGCTCTGCGGGCCGTAGTGCGCGCCTTCCGGGAAATAGCCGATGGAATCGGGGAGCATCGTCCCGTTGCGGTCGAAGCTGGCGTCGCCCTCGATCTGGAAACGGAACTGATCGAAATTGTGCCGATGCCGGGGCGAAAAGAAATCGCCGGTCTGGTAGAACAAGCCGAATTTGAAGTTGCCCGGCGTGCCCTCGTTGCCGGTCAGGAAAACCTGTTTCTTCAGTTTGCCGGTGCGTACATTGCTGGCGTCCTCGTCGATCGGCATCTGGTCGCCCTGAACGATCTTCATCGTCGCTCTCCTCCTCCTGATAAGTATCGATTCATGTCGGGGAATCGACTATATTACACTCCCGCTCCCGGCGCCCAGGACTTCAGCTTAGCGATTCAGCCTCACTCCTGCAGAGTCAGGGCGGCACTATGCGACCCAGCGCAATTCCGGCGACAGTAGCCCGTCGTAAAACAGTGACCATCGGCATCATCTTCCTCGATCCGATGCGTTCTGGTTGTCGACTCGCAGGCCGGCGAGCCTCATCAAATGGCGTTGCAGGCCGAATTTGAGCGTTCGACGGCGGAGTGATGAGGGAGAATATAGGCGAGTGCCAATGACGTTGCCGGGAGGGTGGGATGGACTGGACTGGATGTGAGCTGATCGAAGTGGTGCCTGGAAAGACGGGTGGAAGGCGGTCGTGAAGGGTACGCGCATCGAGCCGCAGACGATCGGAAAGCTGCTGGCCTTCGCGCATCGGCGTCAGTTCGTATCGTGAAGATTCTCCTCGATGAAAACATCCCTCACGCACTTCGCCGCCATCTTCGAAATCACGAAACGGCGACGTCGGCCTATATGGGATTCGGCGGCTGCAAGAACGGTGCCCTGTTGAAGGCAGCTGAAGACGCTGGTTTCGATGTGCTGGTGACGGGGGATCGGTCGCTTGAATACGAGCGGAATTTGTCGGGCGGAAGACTGGCGGTTGTGGCGCTCTCGGCGAATAGCTGGAACATCGTCAGGCACTATACCGCGACGATTGCAGCGGCGGTTCACGGCGCGAAGGCCGGCGAAATTACCACGGGTCGAGTGCGGCGCGTTTTCACGAACGGTGCGAAAGCGGACTGGACGATCTCCCGGGTGAACCCGAGTTGCCAGGTCTTAGCCTCACACCAAATGCTCTGAAATTTGCTGTATGCGCCCCCGCCGGGTTACATCTTCTTTTTCTTTCCCTGCGCTTCCTTCATCTGCTCGCGATCCGCCGCAGCGCCGGCGGTGTCGCCCGACGCCTGCTCGGCCATGGCACGCAGCCGGTACGCATTCTTATCGTTCGGCTGGAGCCGGATGGCTTCCGTGAAATCGCGAATCGCCTTATCGTACTGTTTCAGGTTGCTGTACGCTTCGCCGCGTCTCGCCAGGAACAGCGGATTCCGCGGCGCCAGGCGGATGGCCTGCGTGTAATCCTGAACGGCGCGATCATACTGTCGGAGCAGGGTGTAGGTGGTGCCACGATGCTCGTAAGCGATGATGAAATTCGGGTTCAGCCGGATCGCCTGATCGAAGTCGGTCAGCGCGGCGTCCGGCTGTTTGAGCATCTGGCGGGCGAAACCGCGGCAGTTGTATCCTCTTGGATCGTCGGCGTTGAGCTGAATGATTTTGTTGCAGTCCGGCAGACTCAACTCCCATTGTTCCAGAAGCCGCCGGGCCTCGGCGCGGCCCACGTAGCTCTCGATGTAGTCCGGTTGCGCGCGCACCGCATCGTCGAAATGGCGAATGGCCTCGGCCGCCTTGTTCTCCCCGACCAGCCGCATGCCCTCGTCGTACGCGGCTTTGGCTTCGGGCGAAGCGGCCGTCGATGAGGCCGCAGCCAAAGCCGCTTTGCGTTCGCCTTTTCGCCCCGCCTTGACATCCTGAGGCGCGGCTGCGGGCGCCGTCTCCGCCGGAGCGGTTGCCTGGGGTTCCGGTTTGGCCGCGTTCGCGTCGGCGGTCCCGGTAGCTGGTTTCGGTGCTGCGGGGACTGATGGGGATGCGGGCGTCGGAACGCTGATCTGTGCGCTGTTCTGTGCCTGGGCGGCCGGCTGTGCATTGACGACCGTGGGCGGCGGAGCGGGCGATCCCGAGAAGCGCATCACAACAACCACGGCGGCAGCCGCCACTGCAATGCCGGCAACCAGCCACGGAGCCCATCCGCTCTTTGACGCGCGGGCGCTCGGCGCGGTGCCGCCGGTCGCGGCCGCCGGGCCGGGAGTGGGCGCGACGCCGATCTTAGGCACTGGCTTTGCCGTGATGGCTTGCCCATCCGGATTCGCGACTGTCGGCTCCCGCTTTTCCGAGCCTGGCGACGCCAGGTGATAGACGGTATGTTCGCGGACGTGTTTATCGGTCTCGACGCCCTTCAGCTGGAACAGAAGTTTGTAATCGTCGTCGAGGCAACTGACCACTTCGTAGAACGACTGCGAAACCAGGATCTGGTTGGCCTGCGCGAAGCTCATGATCCGTTGCCCGGCGTTGATGCCGTCGCCGATCGCGTTCAGGGCGCCGTTGATATCTTTGACCAGTTTGACCGGGCCGAGATTAATCCCCAGCCGGACACGCAGTCCGGGTTGCTGTTCGCGCTCGTCGACCGCAAAGGACCGGCACAGCTCGAGCGATTTGAACATCGCCACTTCCGGCGCTCCCAGAAAACAAACGGCCGCGCCGTCGCCGGTGTCGAGAATCACGCGATCGCCCTCGGGGACGTCCTGGATCGCCTCCGCGAGGTAAGTGTTAAACCTCTGCTTCCATTTCATCTGCAGACCGACCGACTGCGATGAATAATTGGCGATGTCCATGAACAGCACGCTGCATAGCCATGTGCGGTCCATTTTGTTTGTTTCAGCCATGTTATCCGCCCGGTTTTTCCACCAAGCTATAACGTACTACGTTTTGAGTCGCCGCTGACGGACGTCCGGCCCGCGGTCGCGCGTTAGTTCTCTTTTTCCTCGAAACCGAATGCGTGGATCGAATTGTCGTAAGTCGCCACGTAGACCTGCCCCGTCGACATGGCGAGTCCCGACGAGTGCGGCGCGAAAGACGTAATCGTTGTTCCGCTGTTCCAGAGCTCTTTGCCGGTAAACGCATCGAGCGCATAGAGCACGGCAGGTTGCGAGCGCTGCGCTCTTTGAGCGGCTGTCAGGGCGGAATCGCCCGAGTGGAATTCGCCGCCCGATAATGCGAAAACCACTCCGTTTACAACCAGCGCCGGCAGCGGCGACACCAGATCCCGCGACGCCCACGCAGGCGTCAAAGACAGGTTTCCTCCCTGATCCGCCATCCGGAACGCCACCACGGCGCCGTTCGCGATGGCGCCGTTGGAATCCGCAAAACCCGAACCGGCGGCCAACGGCCCGGTCATCGGCGCGAGTACCCATCTTGTCCCCGATGAATCCACCCAGCTGGCCAGCGCTCCCGGCGCATAATCGGTGGTGTTGCCGGTGAACTTCGCCGAAGTGGCGAGAGGTGTCTTGTGATCCGCGCCTCCGAGCGACGAGCTGTCGAGAAGATACAGCCTGCCATCCCGGTTCGACGCCACCACAAGGTCATGGCCTCTGTATGAAAAGACCACCGGCGACGCGTTGAATTCCGATTTTCCCGGAGTAAAGAAATCGCGCAGCTTCAGGGTTTTCGGCTCCAGCGAGACGACGGAATCGGAGAAGCTGGCCGGCGTATAGTCGCCATCGCCCGTCGCCGCATAGAGCGTTCCATCGGTTCCGAACGCGGCGCCCGCGGTACCGGCCACACTGCCGCCGTTGGTCTTCCAGCTGGTCACCGTCTTCGCGGCGCCGGCGAGATCGAGCGACCAGACGCCGTTCGGCACTCCTCCGCAGTTGCCGGACGTCGCCGCATACGCGACGTTATCCACCAGAATCAGGCCGGAGGCGTTCGCATTCGGCGGCAGAAATGCCACAGGCTGCATGGCAACGTCGAAGCCCTGTTGCATGCTCAGCTGGTGCAGCACGCCGTCCGTGCCAAGCGCATAAACTCCCGATGTTCCGCGTCCCCCGCCGCCACCTCCGCGGCCCGAACCGCCGCGCCCACCGCCCGCCGGCACTGCGCCCGCTCTCTCCAGCGCCGCGACGATCGGTGCTCCCGTTCCTGGCGCTCCCACGGCCGTCCCGGACCTGCGTGCGCTCGGAAGGTTCTCCGGCGCCACGCCGCGGCCGGCTTCCGTGTCCGTCACATTGGCAATCACCAGAGGGGTCGGCCGGGCCAGCCCCATCGTCAATCCGCCTGGGCACCCGAGAGTTCCGTTTGCGGGCAACGCGGCGGAGGCCAGCGCAGTCTTCCAAAGCACCTGGCTCGTGTCGTAGTCGAATCCAAACGCGGTTCCGCCGCTGCCCGCGACAAATCCCATGGACTTGAATCCGGTGAGCCCTCGCGCCGTCTGAATCAGAACTGGCTGCGAGAGCGAGTTCATCTGTCTCGACGTATTCGGCAGCGCGATCTTATACACGAGCCTCGGCCCTGGTTTGGTTACTGTAGCCCGCGAGATCCAGCGGTCGTTCCGCACCGACGAACTGCGTTGCGCGTCGCCGCCGGCGGTCAGCCAGTCCCATCCCCACACGCCGAAGGCTCCGGGTGCGTAGGGCATGGGCTCATCCTGCGCGGCCAGCCGCCGGCCCGCTGAGAAGAAGCAGACCGCGGAAATCGCCAGCGCGATGCATGTGAGAATCGCATTCTTTGCCGTCGGTGTCTTCATGCGCGGAATCCCCTATTTGCCCAAACCGAAACAGTACTCGTACCCGTCGTACGTGCCGATGTACACGCGGCCATTCGCCACGGTCAGCCCCGAGTAATGATTCCAGGAAACGATCTGATCGCCGCTCGACCAAAGCGTCTTGCCTGTCTGGCCATCCAGCGCAAAGAGAACGGCGTGAGTGGATGCCTCGATCCTGCTCTTGCCCGGCGGCCCTGTCACGCCGACCGGAGTATCGCCAACTTCCTGCGTCGTGTCCTCTCCGCTCCCGTAGCCAAAGACGATTCCGTTGGCGATCACCGGCGGATCGGCGCGGTTCATATCTTCCGAGATCCACGCCGGCGTCAGTTGCGCGCGCTCGCCGGGCGTCTTGCCGTCCTCCATCCTGAATGCGGCGACGGCGCCGTGGGTCACCGTACCGTTCTCGATCGGCGCGCTGAACTTCGGATGCTTCGGTCCCCAGAATGGCGATACGACCCACTGGGTGCCTTTCGCATCCACCCAGCCGGATATCGCGCCCCACACGCCGGCAGCGGCGTAGTTGTAGAACTCGTTGCAGAACTGCGGCGTCCGGAACGTCGCGGTCTGGTGATCGTCGCCGCCGAAATCGGACGTATCGAGCAGCCAGATCCGGCACTCCTTGCCGGTCGCGGCCATATACTCTCTGCCTTTGTAATGGAAAATCGTCGGCGTGGTCTGAACGTCCAGATCGCGCTTGAACAGCCACATCACGTTGGGCGGCGCGTAGTATTTGGTCAGATTCAGAGCATCCGTTTTCGGGTCGATCTTCACGCCGATCACCCCGTTTCCATAAACCCTGATGGCGGGATCCCAGACTCCGTCGCCTGTGCCCGTATAAACGGTACCATCGGCTCCGCTGGCCGTGCCGCGCGTTCCCCACATTCCGGCGCCTCCCGGCGAATACATCGATGCGACGTTCGTTGCCAGATCGAAGGAATAGAGGTAATTCGGATTACCGCCGCACTGCTGCGCCGTCATGGTGTAGATGACGCCGTTCACCAGATTCAACGCATACGGCTTTCCGTTCGGCGGCATAAATTTAGCGAGCGGCGCGACATCTTCGCCATCGGCCACGTTCAGTTGGTGCAGCATGCCGTCCCATGACGCCGCGTAGATGGTGTACCTTCCCGCCGTCTTCGTCGGCGCTATGACCGGAGTTGCCGTTTGTCCGCCAGGGCAAAGAATGCCGCCGCCGCGCCCTCCTGTGGGCGCCTGAAACGAAGATTCGAAGTGCTTCTTCCAGATCATCTCGCCCTTCTGCACGTCGATTGCATAGATGTTATCCGAGACGCCGGCGAGAATAGCGATCTCGCGCGGCACGCCCTTCACCATCGCCTTGCCGACGATGAGAGGAGGGAACAGCGCATGCATCTGGCGAGGCTGGTTATCGGTCTTCAGCTTCCACAGCAGCTTCAGCTTGCCCACGTTGGCGACGGTGAGAGTCTTCTCGTCCTTCTGCCAGCCCGTGCGCTGGGGATCGTGTCCATCGGTGAGCCAGTCGGCGCCCCAGCCGAGTGCACAGCCGCCGAGCACACAAGAGAAGATCGTCAACGTCGCCGGCAGAGTCTTTCTCATCGGGTGATTCTCCAGGCGGGGATATTCAGCATGAGTTTGCTGTGTGAAGCATATCCCGGCTCCTGGCGAATCGCAAGATACAGGCAAAGACTTATTGCCTTCATTTACAAAGAATTGGTACGACCTGTACGATCTTAACGGCCGTGGCAGAAGTTCCGTTTGCCGGAAATCGCATGCGAAAACGCCTCCTTGTGGAGTAGGCCTTTGGCCTGCGCCGGATTCTGCCAGGGGCCGCCACTAAAGCGGTTTGCGGAATTTCCGACTTAACGCCAGTCGTCGATGACATACGCGTCGGCCCGATTGAACCCTTCGCCATGTGGACGCTGCATGGCGACACCCTGACTAGTCGCGCGGTATCCGCGGGCGCACATGCGCCGGAAGGCGTCCTCGCGAGCCAGGTTCACGCCGGCTTCTATATTGACTCCGGCGCCGCGCGACGCCGCAAACGCGTCGCAAGCGGCGAGAAGTTTGTCGAAACGCTCGCCTGCGCCCGCGCCGCGGCGGGCCGCTCCGAACTTCAGGTAACAGACCTTTTCGCCGCCTTCCGATCCGGGTCCGGTCAGGCAAATCGCGAAGCCATCCAGATGGCCGCGCGATTGCGAGAGAACGACGTCGCCTGTGCGCTGAGCGAGCACAGCCTGGATTTCGCCGGAGAGATCCAGCCCCTTGTCGATTCCGTCAGTGAGCTTCGCGCATGCCTCAACGGCGTGTCGACGCTGGCTCCTGTCGAGCGCCGAAAGCAGCACCAGCGGTCCCGCAGTTCCCGCTTCCGGGGTACGGGTCATCAATGCCGTGAGGTACCGCGGCCAGTAGCCGAACTTCCGATACAAGGCGCCGTGTTTGGCGCTCTGTGCGAACGTGTATAGTCCAGTGTGCCGCACGCCCCATCCGTCGAAGATCTTCATCGTCGCTTCCAGCAGCCGCTGCCCGGCGCCGCGATTCCAGTATTCCGGCAGCACCGTCAGCGGTCCGAAAAAACCGAACGACCCCCAGCGCGTGATCACATTCGATCCGATCAGCCGGCCGTCTTCACGCGCCGCGATCGTTTTGACGTGCGGCGAACGCCAGCGCGGCGTCATGAAGTTGCGATCGCCCATGAACGCGAGCGGATCGGGCATGCCGAGAAAAGTCCCGAATGCCAGGCTGACAATGCGCTCCGCCTCGGCGAGTTCGCCTTCTCTCAGCGGGCCGATTTTGATGGAGGGATGAGTCGGCATGTGTGTTACCCCGGGCCGAATAGTTCCGCGCTGTCGGTTTCTTCGAGCAGCAGCGCCTGGAGCCTCACGATTCGGCCGGCTCGCCGGAACAGCAGGTCGCCCTGGCCGAGAAGCGACTCGGCGCCGTTCTGTTCCAGCATCATGCGCGACTGCGTGCCGGACGCGGTTCGCAAACAGACTCTCGCGTCGAGATTATTCTTCAGCGCCGGCGTCAGGATCTGAGCGCGCGGGTCCTGCGTCGCGACAATCAGATGAATTCCGGCCGCGCGGGCTTTCGCACCCAACTGGATGATCGCCATTTCGATGGCGAAGCGATCCTTCTTCCGCGAAACCAGATTGCCGTACTCGTCGCAAAACAGAACGATGCGGGGAAGATCGATCTCGGGCCGCTTGCGCCGCAACGCGTCCAGGTCCGCGCAATTGTGCGTGGCGAAGAGCTGATAACGATCCTCCATCGTCTGCATCAGCAGGCCGAATCCACCCACCGCCTCTTCCGGCGTGAACAGCAGAGCCCGCGGGAAAAGCAGAAACGGAGACTCCCGAATCCCGCCGAACGTCACGCGTTTGGGATCGATGAGAACGACGCGCAAAGTTTCGGGAGTGTTGGTGGCGATCAGACTGGCCAGTGCCGTGCGGAGCCATTCGCTTTTTCCGCTGCCCGTCGTCCCGGCCGCCAGAATATGCGGACATCCCGAATTCAGATCGGCAAAGCAAAGTTGCCGGTTCAGATTCATGCCGACCAGCATCTCGGCATTCCCGCGATCTTTGCGCGGAAGGCGATCGCGATAGTCCCTGAACAACACCTTCTCGCGGTCCGGACGCTGCAGATCGATCACCAGCATGCCGTCTTCGAACCGGATAATCGCCGGCCGCGAGAGGCGCAGTTGCACGCCCACATCGTCGCCAAGCGGCAATATCCTGTTGACCTTGACGCCGGGTTTCGGAGTGATGTGAAAGCGGAGAAACGCCGGGCCCACGACCGGGTCGGATTCGAGCGTCACCATGGGGCCGAACTGCTCCAGCACCTTCACCAGCCTCGCGCCGAGTTCGCGGTGCGCCGGGCTGGCGGGCCGCGCATAGCCTTCGCCGGTCACGCCCGCGAGCCTGCCGATCAGCGCGAGCAGCGCCGGCTTCACGGTCTCGATCTGCGCCTCCGACAGCGTATCGTGTCTGAGCTCGGGTTGAAAGTGCAGTAACGACGCCAGTCCCGGGCCGCCGGACGACTTCGACCGCAGCATCTCGTGATAGAGGCAAAGCTGCGCCAGGTCCGCGCCGCTCGAACCCGCGCCCAGCTTCATTTCGACGGCGCACCAGCGCTTCGTTGCGGGATTGCGCCAGACGCCGTCCACCACGCCGGCCACCAGCACCGGCCCCGACCAGCTGACATCGTCGGCCAGCCAGGTCAGCTCCTCCTCGGTCGAAAACTGTTCCGCTCCCGGCCAATCGTGCGTGACGGGATCGTACTTCAGGACTTTCCGCTCAACGCTGTTCTGCAACAGCTGGCAGATGTAGCGGCAAAGGTGGCCCGTCGCTTTCCACAGCGCGAGCACTTCGCTCGCCGAGGACTGGAGCGCCGCCTGATTCTCCCGCAGATTCGGACCGACGATGTTGTTATACGCGTGTTCCCGCAGGCGCTCATGGTCGGTGAGCGTTTCCGCGTCAAGCACCGTGGGCCAGCCCAGTTCGGATTTCGCGTCCATGACCGACCGGAACACGCGATGGAAAAGAGTTCCCAGTAAGCTGGTGCTCGGTTGCCCGTCGCCGGCGGCGAATCCGGAAGCGCTGTAGATCTCGCGCCGCACTTCGGAAACGCTCAGCCGGACTGGTTCAGGCATGAGAGGTTTCCCGCGCGGGTCCTTCGATCGCCTGGAAGAGTACCAACGGAGGGCCTGCCAGCAAACCAAACCGCATAGGATGACGACGCGCACAGGCACTTACTTCCTCCGGGTTCAACTTTAACTCGATGGCCGCCGCTTCCGCTTCCATCACTTTCCGCTCCGCGAGCAGCGCCGCCAGTTTCTCCAGCGTCGGGTCGTCGTCGGTCGGCTCGGCGCCGCTCCGGCCGGTCAGATCGTCGAGCAGTTGTTCCAGTTGCGGAGGCAGGTTCGCAAGCGACCATTGCATAACCTCCGCTTCGCCGATCCCCTGGCCATCCTGCCTCAGGTCGCCGGAACGTGCCATGGCGATCATGTTGTGAATCGCCTGGAGCGCGGCCAACGCTTCGGGAAGAGGGTGGATCTCCTTCGCGCCCCGGGCCTTGATGGTGGCGAGCAGTTCCGCGCCCTTCGCGCCGGGCTTGACCGAAGCGTCGCGCAGGATCTTCAGGGCCAGTGCTTGCGGCTTCCACAGACGCTCGATTCTCTTCAGGCGGTTTGTCAGTTCGATGCCGCCGCTGTAACACAGGGACACGGCGAAGTCGCCGCTCTCACCGCGGAACGCGAGGTTCGCATACTGCGAGCGCTCGCGGTCCTGACCGATGGGCGAACAGCCGCTGTTCTGCAGAAGCCACGGAAGAGACTCGCTGAGCGTCTTATCGCCGCCCTGCCGCCCGACGATGTTCCGCGCTTGTTTGAGGTTCTTTTCGTATTCCTGCTGGAGGAAGTTCTCGCGGCTGAGTTTAGGAGGACGTTGCACCGCGTCGTCGCCGAAGAGGCTTTCAAAGCGCGTCTTGCAGGTCTGGATCAGAGTGCGCGGAAGACACAATCCGGTGGTCTCGAAAAGCGGTTTCAGGTCTTCCGCGTGCAGCGGGTAGAGCGGGTCTTCGGGATGTTCGCGCCGGGACGCCGCGAGTTCCGGCGAGCTATCGAGTCTCCCTTTCACCAGTCTGACCGCATCATTCCAGTCGATCGGTCTCAGCGTGATCTGGTTCTCACGCCAGCGGTCCCGATCTGGCTTGTTGGCCAACTGCTCGAAGACATGTTCGAAGTCGGAAACGATGCAGGAAACCATCAGAAGGTGTCCGTGCTCGTGGTAAAGCTCCGCGATCAACGCGCCCATGGTATGAAAGCCATCCCGGTCGCCCCGGTACGTTTCGAGCGCTTCCACCTGGTCGAAGCAAAGCAGGGTCGGATCGGGAGCGAGGAAGTTCAGGAGACCGTTGACAACTTTCCGGGCTTCGGTCTCGCGACTGCGATCCTCATCGTCTTTTTCGGTGCCGATGCCGAGAGCGTCCAGATCGGAATCCGGCAGCGCTTCGCCGCCCAGCCAGGCCGACGCCGCGTGGACGTGCCGTCCCTCCGCGTAGCAATGGAGCGCTCGCCTTAAACTCAAACCGCGCATGTTGTCGACCCGGCCGGGGTCCCGGCGCAGAATCGATTGCAACCGCGAGGGCTCGCCGGCTTCCTGTTTGAGAAGATCCGCCGCAACGGCCGCCTGCACATGTCGCCAGAGCGTGGCCGCGCTTGCGTTGCATCGCACATAGATGTACGCGACGTCCTGCGCGATCGTTCGCCTCAGCCGGCCCAGCAGATGTGTCTTCCCGCTCCCCGGCTCGCCGGTGACGACAATGGATGACCTGCCTCCCCTGCGCACTTGGTCCAGTTCGGACAGCAGTTTCCGGAACGCAGTTTCATTGATCGACGCTACATCGGCCGGCATCTCATTCCACGGTGAGCCCAATGCGGATTCTCCAAACGGATTCCACTGGGCCGGAATGCGGCGGCGCTTAGCGGGCATAGATGGAGACATAGTAAGTTCCCAGACCGTCCGTCACAAGTTTCTCTCGTTCATCCGCCGGAAGAGCGGGTGCGTGCCCATGCAGACTGAGCAGCGCTTTCCGCTCCCGCTGCAGCAGCAGCGCGGCTTCGTCGAAAACCGCCTTGGTGACATGCGCCAGTTCCGGCTGCTGGCGCAGACGATAGAAGGTTACAGTGGTCCCGGGCGAAAACGCGATCCGGTTCATGGCGTCGAACATCTTCTCCGCAACTTCCTGAACGGTCGCAGTAGCGACCTGCGCTTCCGCCGCCGGTTCATCCGATATGAGAGCCCTGATCCGGCTGGCGGGCCGTTCCCGCCCGAACGACTGGAGCAGCCGCGCGATTTCGGCCTCCAGGTATGGTTCGGGATGCTGCGTGTCCACAACGACCTTGGTTTTCGAACCGGGCGGGGAAGTCAGCAAGCTAAGGCGTTGTTCACTCGCGAGCTTCGCCCGCGCGTCTTTGATCGCCCCGGCCGGGAGTTTTGGCGGACCGATGGCCGCGCGCCCGATCAGTTCCTTATCGGTAACCAGCTCCTTAGCTGCGATCGAAAGCAAACGCTCCCGCGCCTGGGTCTGCCGATCGCTGCGCCAGTACGCGGGCGTCGCGTTCGAGCCCCAGTTGAATATCGCGCCTGCCCCGAGATCCTCGTCGAGAAACGCCTGCAGGGCCTTTGCCGTGATCCCTTTCGCCAGTCCGGCCGACTTGATCAGCGCGGCGGCTTTCACGGGCTCACTCGCTTCGCGGATCAGCCTGAGAATCGCCGGTCTGGTCTCGGGGGGGATGACGGGTGGCGCGCGCTTGGTCCTGGGGCTCACGGTTGCAGAATTCAGGCTAACACGATCGGCGGATGAGAACCTTCGGAAGCCGGTTCAAGGTGCGGAGCGCGCGTACGGCATCGGGTATACCGATCGTCCGGTGAATGGTGGCGCTCGTTACGGCAGTTCCTCAAATTGCGTGATCCGCACTTCCCGATCCCTGAAAACGGCGCGGATTTCCAGCGTCCCGCCCAGGGCTTCGACGTACTCGGCAAGCGTGCTCAGATAAAGATCCGTCCGATGTTCGATTTTCGATACTTCGCCCTGATTCACTCCCAGGCTTTCCGCGAGCCTTGCCTGCGTCATCCGCCGGGCCCGGCGCAGTTCGTCGAGCGGCATCGCGGCAATTGTTTCGCGGACACGCCGGTCTACCCTGTGCCGGCGTTCGGCCGGCATGGCGTCAAGCAATTCACGAAAGTTTCGAGTTGGCATTACATCCCGTCCTCTCTCCGGAGTTCACGCAGATGCCCGTCGTATATGCGGTCAGCCACCGCGACAAATGTCTCATACCACCGGTCATCCCCCGTCTTGTCCCCGCCGATCAGCAAAATAGCGACGCGCAACGGGTCGAATGCGTAAAGCGTTCGCAGGGGTCGGCCCGAGCTCTGGGTTCGCAACTCCCGCATTCCCGAATGACGCGATCCTGTGATCTTCGAACTGTGCGGAAACCCGAGGGCCGGACCGAGTTCGGTGAGAAGACCAACAGACCAGGCAACATCGTCCTGCTGACTCTCCGTCGGGGAATCCCACCATCGGCTGAACTCGTCGGTGTACTCTACTTCCCATGTCACTGACCTGAGTATGCGCCCCGAAGAATATTCTGTCAACAGAATGATACCTGACGGCGGATAAAACGGGCTTGCCGCATGGCCCACGCCCCCGCGGCGCAGCCCTCGCCGGCAGCGCTGACAGCTCGTTCGCTAACATTGCAGTTGTTGGCACGCCACGATGAAACTGGGAATCGATTTTGGCACTACACGAATCGTGGCCGCGGCGGCGGACCGCGGTAACTACCCGCTCGTGAGCTTCGACTCGCCCGACGGGCAGCCGCGGGAGTGGTTTCCCCCTCTGGTCGCGATGCGCGGTAACGAGCGCCGCTTCGGCTGGGCCGCATGGTCCGTGCAGGGCGATCGCGAATGGACCGTCCTGCGTTCGCTCAAGCGGCTGCTGAAACGCGCCGGCCCCGCCACCCGTCTCGACTTCGGCGGCCGCACCATCCCGCTGATCGATCTGGCCACCGAACTCTTGTTGGCGTTCCGCCAGCAACTGCGCCAGAATTCCACGCTCTCGCCCGAACGCGGCGAGCCGATCGAGGCCATGATCGGCGTGCCCGCCAATGCCAACGGCAACCAACGGTATCTGACGGCGGAAGCCTTTCGCGCGGCCGGCTTTCACGTGCTCGGCCTTCTCAACGAGCCCTCCGCCGCGAGCGTGGAGTTCGGCCATCGGGAGCGGGCGCAACGTAAAGGCCAGCCGGCTCAGTCTCTGCTCGTCTACGACCTCGGCGGCGGCACCTTCGACGCGTCTCTGGTCGAAATGGAAGAGGACACGCACACGGTGGTGGCCAGCGCGGGTCTGCCGGATGTGGGCGGCGACGACTTCGACGAGATCCTCGCCACCCTGGCGCTGGAGACAGCCGGCCTCGCGGGCGAACGCGAATCGCTTTCCGACGCCGAGTCCTTCCGCCTTCTCGAAGAGTGCCGCGAGCGCAAGGAGTCGCTGAATCCCAACACGCGCCGCATTGTGGCGGATCTGGAAAGCGTACGCGAAGGCTGGGGCGAGGTTTCGATCGCCGTGGCGCCGTACTACGAGCTATGCCGACCGCTGGTGGAGCGCACGGCGCAGGCGGTGGAGGAACTGCTTGCGGCGCATCCCGGGCAGAAAGCCGAAACGCTCTACGTGACCGGAGGCGGCTCGGAACTTCCCGCCGTGGCGCGCGTGCTGCGGGAGACGTTCGGCCGCGCCGTGAAGCGCTCCGCCTACATGCGTTCGGCCACTGCCATCGGCCTCGCCATCGCCGCCGATGCGCGCTCCGGCTACGTGCTGCGCGACCGGTTCGCGCGTCACTTCGGGGTGTGGCGCGAAGCCGATCACGGCCGCAACGTAACGTTCGATCTGCTCTTCCCGCGCGGTCTGGAACTGCCCCGGCTCGGCGCGGCGCCGCTGCGCGCGGTGCGCACTTACCGGCCCGTCCACAACATCGGTCACTTCCGCTATGCGGAGGCGGCGTGCATCGGCGAGGACGGACAACCGTCGGGCGACCTCACGTTGTGGGACGACATCCAGTTTCCGTTCGACCCTTCTTTGCGCGCAGCCGACGACCTGACGCTGATCGACGTCAGCCGGAAGGGCGAAGGCAACGGTTGCGAAGTCGAGGAAGAATACTCCTGCGATGCGAACGGCATCGTCAGAGTCGCGATCAGTAACCGGTCAGCGTCATACCGTCGCGAATACACGCTCGGCCGCTGGTCGAATCCTGTGCAGGGCACGACGGATGCGATTTCCGCGCGGCACGGCTGGAGACAGCGGCATCGTTAGCAGGATGCGAAACCCGCCGGGCGCGAGTGTGTGCGCCCAGGGAGCGCACGAGCCGCCGGGCCCGGCGCCGGACATCGGAGGAACCACCCGTTCAGCCGGGTCCGGCGGCGTTAACTTGCGCGTTTCCTCAAAAGGATTCACAGCGCGCTCACGATTTTCCGGCGTGATCGCCGTACTCCCAGTCGTAGGGCACGCCGGTGTCGCCGAGAATAAATCTGACCAGTTCGGCGAAGCCCGC
>Ga0302319_10007724_pt1 | contig 21114 bp, 18 predicted proteins | sample Bog_T0_2_FD_203319 | JGI IMG/M metagenome (GOLD analysis project Ga0302319, IMG submission 203319) | Peat permafrost microbial communities from Stordalen Mire near Abisko, Sweden - Bog_T0_2 | ecosystem: Environmental > Terrestrial > Soil > Wetlands > Peat | place: Sweden: Abisko, Stordalen Mire... | reverse complement strand
CCTTCCGGATGCGGCGCATGCGAGCGCCAAGCGACGCAACTTGCCCGGCTACCGATGGTGGGGCGGGCAGTCCCCTGCACGCCGTGGTAGCACGTTGTGGTTCGCGCTACGCGCCTGCGTCAAAGAAAGAGAAAACGGCCATCAGAACGATTGTTCCGAACCTGACCTTCCAGTCTTGGTCTCGATTCCCGCGATTCCTACGACGGCGCGCACGGAGTGAAGCGCCCTACCTTGGGTGATGATCGACCTTGGGTGACACGTTTTCGCTTTGGGTTTTTGCGGGCGTCGCGAAAGCGGCGGGGCTCCGCCGCAGTCCATGACGCTGCGCGAGGACCTAAGTCCGTACGCCGCTTATAAACCGGTCGGGTGGTCGAGGAAGGCCCAGGGGAGTTTGAATTTTCGGGAGAGGTCGGAGGCCAGGGCTTTGACGCCGAAGGTTTCGGTGGCGTAATGGCCGCCGTACAGCAGGTTCACGCCCAATTCCTCGGCGAGGGCGTAGGTCCAGTGCGGTCCTTCGCCCGTGATAAAGGTATCCACCCCCGCATCTACGGCTATTTTGAGCTCGCTGCCAGCGCCACCGGTAACAACTCCAATTCGTCGACAAATCTCCGGTCCAGCGGAAATGAGCTTTGCGCGGTTGCCGATGGCTTTTTCCAATTTTTGGACCAGATCAGTGCGCGATAACTTCGCAACAGATTGAAAACCAATGTCTTGACCATGGCTGGGGAAGAAGGGTTTCAACTTTTTCAGGCCGAGCAACGCGCAGAGCTGCGCATTGTTGCCGAGGCGCGGATGGACGTCGAGCGGCAGGTGGGAGCTGTAAATAGCTAAATTGTTTTCAATGAGCAGCTGGAGCAGTTCATAATTCTTGCCAGTCCAAGGCTGGCGGTTGCTCCAAAACAAGCCGTGGTGGACGATCAGGAGATCGGCTCCGGCGGCAATCGCGAGTTTGATGGTGGGCAGACTGGCGTCGACGGTGGCGGCGATTCGGGAGACTTCGCCGCGATTGGCGACTTGCAAGCCGTTGACCGCGCCGTCGTAATCGCCGACAGCGGCGGTGCGCAAGGTTTTATCGCAATAGGCGGTTACGGTGGCCAGAGAGGTGTTTGGCATGAGGCGATGAAAGCAAAATGGGATGGCGAAGCAAGGAAACAAAACGCAGGGAGGAATTTTGGGAGGAGTCGAGGGAGGATTTGAGGTAGTTTCCGGCAGATTAGGCTAAACCCGGCTAAGAATTAGTCGATGATGAGTCAGCCATGCCAGTGGAACGCATGGAACAATGACACTTGCTTGTGGACCCCGCAACGATGTTGGTGGCGCGAGACAAATCAGCAATGGAATTTTAAAAGCATGAATGCAACCGTATCAACTGGTCAGATTTCCGAGTATTTGTCCCGGCACTTGGGCGACGTATTCGAAATGATGCTCTCCATGAAGGCCGTATCGGCGCCCGCGAATGAGGCCCATCATTTGCATGGGGAAAGGGTGACGGGAACGGTCGGATTGGCGGGCGACGCAGTGACGGGTTCCGTATACTTGCACATCAGCTCGGCATTTTCCTTGCAAGCGACGGCCGCCATGCTGGGCATGCCGGCGGAAGAAATCACGGGGACTGCCGAAATCAATGATGTCGTTGGTGAGGTAACGAACATGCTGGCCGGCGGGTTGAAATCCTGGCTGTGCGATTCGGGCGCTTCGTGTGCGCTGACCACTCCGGCAGTCATCCGGGGCACATCGTTTGAGATCAACCCCAAACCCGGCGTTCAGATCATTTTAATCGGTTTTGATTGTGGCGAGAACAAGGGATTGGTGGAAGTTCACGTCAAGTTTAACTAAGTCATTCAGGTCATTTCGCAGTAACTACCACGTAGTTCTTTTTGCCTTTGCGCAGCAACAGGTGCTTGCCGAATAACAGATCCGCGGTCGTGACCAATTTGGCGGGGGCGGTTTCCCGCAAATTGTTGATATTCACGCCGCCGCCTTCGATATCTTTCCGGGCCTGACCTTTTGACGGGCACAGGCCGGCATGGACCAATAAATCCAGCAGCGGCAGACCGGCGCCCTCGAGCTGTGATCTCTCCACCTCTTTGGTCGGGACTTCGCCGATAATTTCGCCGAACAAACTTTCGCTGATACCGTCAAGATTGCCGCCAAACAAAATCTCGCTCGCGCGGACGGCGTTGTTCAATTCCGTCTCTCCGTGAATCATGCGGGTGACTTCGGCGGCCAGATGACGCTGGGCGGAGCGGGCGCCAGGATTAGCCAATTGGGCCTGCGCGAGTTCTTCAATTTTTTCCGCCGGACTAAACGTGAAGTATTTCAGGTAGGAAATGACATCGCGGTCATCGGTATTGATCCAGAACTGGTAAAAGCGGTAGACGCTGGTCCGTTTTGAATCCAGCCAGATGGCGCCGGCGACGGTTTTGCCGAATTTCGAGCCGTCGGCGTTGGTGATGAGCGGCAAGGTCAGACCGTAGACGTGGCGGGCAAGTTTCTTGCGGGTGAGGTCGATACCCGCGGTGATGTTGCCCCATTGATCGGTGCCGCCGATTTGCAGTTCGCAGTTCAGGTCGCGGCTCAACACCATGAAATCGAAGGCCTGCAGCAACATGTAGCTGAATTCGGTGAAGCTGATGCCGGATTCCCGGTCTTCCATGCGGGCGCGGACGGATTCCTTGGCGACCATTTGGTTGACGGAAAAGTGCTTGCCGATGTCGCGGAGGAACTCGAGAAAGGAGATGCCAACCGTCCAGGAAGCATTATCGACCAGGCGGGCGGGATTTTGCCGGGTCTCGAAATCCAGGAGCCGGGCGAGCTGGACCTTGATGCTGGCGATATTGTAATCAAGGACTTCCTTGGTCAGGAGCTGGCGTTCGGACGTCCGGCCGCTGGGATCGCCGATCGAGCCGGTGGCTCCGCCGGCGACGGCGATGGCATGGTGACCGAGCAATTGAAAGCGGCGCAAAGCGAGCAATGGCACGAGGCTGCCCACATGCAGGGAGTCGGCGGTGGGGTCGAAGCCGCAATACAAGGTCACCGGCGCGGCGAGTTTCTTTTCCAATTCCGCCGCGTCCGTGCAATCGGCAACGAGACCGCGCCATTTTAATTCATCAAGAATGGTCACGGGGCCAGTTTAATTAGAAAGGGGCCGGATGCCAATTTCATTTGGGAGCGGACAGAGGGGGTGGGGCGGGATGGATTTGTCCGGCAGATTTAAATTAAGGCGCCGGTGGCGTAAAGCGAGGCTGCCCGCACCCTGCCTGCTTCCGCGAAACTCAAACATTTCCTGTCAACGACTGACGTGGTCTCACTCCTCACCCCTGCCGCGGACTCGCTCGCGCCCGCTCGCTCGGCCCTAACGGGCCTCCGGCTCCGCCGAATTCCTATTGCTGCTTTCCCAAGCAGCAATAGTCTCCTCGTTGAGAGGAGAGGGCGCCGCGTTGGGATATCCCAGTTTATTTCCGATGTCTCACCGCAATTGTATCAATCAGGTTCAAGGAGCCCACGGTCGACCTTCAACGCAGGGAAATCTTTCCCAGCGGGATGGGCGAGGGTTTCACGTTCGCGGTTGGCCGATGAAACCGGCGGCGAAATTAATCGAATGACGCCGGTGGGAGATCGATTTCGCACACAGGATTAGGGTTTAGTGCGTTTTATCTTTGCCGGGGGGCGACTTTGCTGGAAAATCCGCGCCGATGTCGAAGATGTTGAAAGCCTCCGGGGCCATGGCTATTGCCACGCTGACCAGCCGAATTCTCGGGATGGTGCGGGAAATGGTTTATTATGCGTTCATGGGGAATGGCTGGGTCAATGATGCCTTTCAACTGGCGTTCATGATTCCGAATCTTTTTCGCCGGTTGCTGGGCGAAGGCGCCTTAACGGCGGCGTTCATCCCGGTTTTCAAGGAAAAGGAAAGGCGGCAGGGGGAAAAGGAAATGTGGCGCGCGGCGAACGCCGTCATTTCCGGAGTGGTGGTGGTGTCGTGCGTGCTGGTGGCCGCGGTCATGCTCGGCGTCTCACTGGCGCTTGCCTACGGCGCGCCGCCTGCCGATGCTCCCGTGGCGGTCGTGCCGATGGCGCAGACGTTGACGCATCCGGCGACGACCAACTTGCTGGCGATTGGCCCAGCGACGGTTCATCACTGGGGGCCGGGACAATTTCCCGAGCGGACGGTGCTGATGTTGCGCCTGCTGCGGATGATGTTTCCTTACATGGTCATGGTATGTGTGACGGCGGTAATGATCGGTATTCTAAATGCGCGCGGCCATTTTTTTATACCGGCCATGGGCGCCGCGATGCTAAACGTGGTGATGATCGCATCGGTGCTGTGGCTGGCGCCGCACATGGGACATCAATTGCCGGTGCAGATTTTTGCGCTGGCCGTGGGCGTGCTGCTGGCGGGAGTGGCGCAGGCGGCGTTTCAACTGCCGACGATGTGGAAGGACGGGTTTCACTACCAATGGGTATCGCCTTGGCGAGATGAGACAGTGCATCGGGTGGTGCGGCAAATGGTGCCGGGAACGATCGGCGTGGCGGCATTCCAGATCAACGTGCTGATTGTGCAAGGGGCGGCGTTCATGGTGGGAACGGGGATTGTATCCTCGTTCAATGGGGCCGTGCGCTTGATGGAATTGCCGCAGGGGTTGTTTGGGATATCTTTGGCCACTTATCTGCTGCCGACGCTGGCGGGGCTGGCGGCGGAAAAGAATTATCCGGAATTCCGCAGCACATTGCGGAACGGCCTTTCGACTTTGATTTTTCTGAACCTCATCGCCTCAGTGCTGCTGGTCGTGCTGGCGGAGCCAATTGTCCGGCTGTTGTTTGAGCGCGGGGCCTTTACGGCGTTGTCGACGGAGCATGTCGCTTATGCGCTGATGTGCCTGGCGCCCGGGCTGGTGATGTTTTCGACCGTCAACATTTTGGCCCGGGCCTTTTATGCGTTGGGCGATACGAAGACGCCAATGAAAATCAGCATTGCGTGTTTGGTCATTAATTTTGCGATCGCGTGTGTCCTGCTCAAACCGTTTCGGGAAGGCGCACCGGGAATTGCGAACACCTTGACGTCGGTGGTGAACGTCGGTCTGCTGGCATTTACGTTGCGCAAAAAGCTGGCGCGGCTGGATATGGAGTCGCTGAAGAAAACACTGCTGCCGCTGGGGATTTTGGCGGCGGTGGGCGGGGCGATCGCGTGGGAGAGCTGGCAGTTGTGGGAGCATCAAATTGGCCATGCCACTCTGGTCCGCAAGATTGGAGCCGTGTTTGCCCCGGCGATTTTGGCGGGATTGGTTTACGTGCTGGCGGCGTTTGCCCTGAAAATTGAAGCGGCGAAGGAGCTGCTGGCATTTGCGCTGGTGAAGTTCAAACGCCGCTAATCCGTCACGAGACTGTCGGGCAGGTTGCCTTCCAGACGGGCGGGTCGCCCGGTCCACCCGGAAGAACCAACACTCAGATTGAATGTTTTGCCTGGCGGGTGCGGATGGAGTCAGCCTCCTCGCGGATGGCGACCAACGAGAGTTGGGTGGCCTGAAACAGGGTGAAGCAGCCGCCGATCAAGCCGGCGACGCCGGCAACTCCCAGCAGCAGACCGACGCCGACGACCCAGCGCATGGACACGACATGTTCGAATTCGTCAATATGTCAGCCGCCATTTCGCGTTAAACTAGCCCAAACGATATAAATCTCAAGCATCGGCATGGCTTTTTTCGATCCATGCCGGGCGTTCACCAAGCCCGGGCGTATTGCGGGGGCGGGGGCAGTTTATCCTTTTGGCCCAGGGTGTGCGCCGCATGAGCAGGCCAGTAAGGATCCCGCAGGAGTTGCCGCGCCAGTAATACAATGTCCGCCTGACCGTTGCGAATGATGTCATCCGCCTGCTTCGGCTCAGTGATGAAACCGACGGCGGCGGTGGCAATCCCCGCGTCGCGCCGAACCTTGGCAGCAAAGGGAACCTGATAACCGGGCACGGCGTTAATTTTTGCGTCGGGCATGAGACCGCCGGAGCTGCAATCGATCAGATCGACACCGACATCTTTCACCAGTTTGGCAAGGGCCACACTTTGCTCAATCTCCCAGCCGCCGCGCACCCAATCGATCGCGGAAATGCGCACGGCGAGGGGAAACTTTTCCGGCCAGACCTGCCGGACGGCCTGCGCGGTGTCCAGGAGGAAACGGGTGCGATTTTCAAAGCTGCCACCAAAGCGGTCGGTGCGTTGGTTGGATAGGGGCGAGAGAAATTCGTTGAAGAGATAACCGTGGGCGGCATGAAGCTCGAGCCATTCGAAGCCGGCGGCAAGTGCGCGCCGGGCAGTGGAGACGAAGTCCTGTTGCACGCGGGCAATGTCGGCCTCAGTCATCGCGCGGGGCACCTTGGGCAGGTTGGCACCGAAAGCGATGGCGCTGGGCGCGAGGGTGGGCCACCCGCCGTCGGCATCGGACAAGGAAGCGCCACCTTGCCAGGGAACGGCGGCCGAGGCTTTGCGACCGGCATGGGCAATCTGGATTCCAGGAATGGCCCCGAATTGTTTTACAAAACTGGCGATGCGCGCGAGGGGGGCGATTTGTTCATCGCGCCAAAGACCGAGGCAACCGGGGGTGATCCGGCCTTCGGGCGCCACGCCGGTGGCTTCCACGATGACCAGTCCGGCGCCGCCGACGGCCCGGGAACCGAGATGCACATAATGCCAGTCATTGGCGAAACCGTCGGTGGCCGAGTATTGGCACATGGGCGAGACACCGATGCGATTGCGGAGGGTGACGGACCGGAGTTTGAACGGTTCAAACAAATGCGAGGACGCGGGGGAATTTTCAACCATGAAAAATTAGTAGCCCAGCATGGGGAAAGTGCAAGGAAGGAATGTAAAGTTCTGCGATGTGAGTTTGCTGTGAGTTTGCTTGACCGGGGGAGCGGAGATAAGGATGCTTTCGGCATTCAGCGGGTGTGAACTCGATGCAGATGAAGGCCGTTTCTTATATTTTTAACTCCATTTTCGTTTTTGTGGCAGCCGGGCTGGCTGGTTGCGCGATCGTGCCGCGGACGGTGAGCGTCAGCGGACAGATCCTGGTTGACGACGGGGGGAAAATTCAGCCGACGGGACGGGCGCCGGTTTGGATCTATGACGGGACGGATCCGCAATTCACGACGAAGATTCCCGTGCCGACTTTTGGCGGGCGCTCGCGGGACGATTGGAAGCGGATTGTGACGGATTACCCGAATTCCCTGGCGGTCTATTCGAATTACGAGGCGCTGGTTTTGCTGCCACCGGCGGCGGAAATCAAACGCCTGGCCAAGGCCCAGGAATACCACGAAAAGTTGGTGACGCTCAACAGCCAGAGCAACAGCCCGGATCTGGAAGCGGTGAAGAGGCTGGGAATGGAATGGAAGAAATTACTGGCCGAGGAGGACCGGCTTTGGGATGAGGAGGATGACATGGGGGAGCTGATTGTTTTTTGGTATAATATTAATCCGGGAATACTCTACACCACCGGCTTGCCCCAGCCGCTGGCCACGACCCAAACGGATTCGGCCGGGCGATTTCTTTTTACGATACCAAAGGGCAAACCGGTGCTGATTGCCACCCATATATACGGTACGATCGACGGCGAGGAGGGAAACTATTTCTGGCTCCAGCCGGTGGGTGCGGCGCACCCGGACACCAATGTCGTCGTGTTGAATGGCGGCAATGCGCGACGTAAGCGGACGCAGGCCCGCATGCCGCAGGTGATCCTGCCGGAAACGGATGGATTTATCGGCAACGTCAGTTTTTGGTCGGTCCATCGTTTGCGGGACGACCGAGTGGATACCAAGAGCGAGTTGCCTTAACGGCCTATTTCTTTTCGCGCATGTGGCGGTGGACGAAGAAATAATAGAGGGCGCCGAGCACCAGCATGGCGCCGCCGAGCCAGAGGGTGACCCGATGGAGTTCGCCGCGCATGAGCCGATCATCCTGCCCAGCTTTGATTCCGACGTAGCAGAGCACGCCACACCAGATGCCGGAACCGAGGATGGTGAACAGCGAAAACTTCCAATAGTTTAACCGGACGATTCCGGCCGGTATACCGATCAAGTGCCGCACGACCGGAAGCAGGCGCGAGATGAAAATGCCCATGCCGCCGTAATGCGACGACCAACGCTCAGCTTTTTCAACCTTGTCGGCTGGCACCAGAAAAAAACGGCCGTAACGGAGCACCAGCGGTCGACCCGCCAGGCGCGCCCCCCAATACATGAGCGACGCGCCGATCCATGAACCCAGGATCCCGGCAATGATGATGCTGGTAATGCTGACGGGGATATGGCCGGTATAGGCCCAATATGCGGCCGGGGGGATCACGAGTTCGCTGGGGATGGGCAGGATGGTGCTTTCGAGCGCCATCATCAAGCCGATGGCGGGAGCGCCCCACGATTGGAGCGCGTGTGAATACCAATCGGCCAGGGTCTGAATCAAATGATGCATGCGCGATGGGTTATAGCGGAAAAAAACGCCGGTGCAATCACTTTGGCGGGTGATCGCGGAAATTCTGGATCTCCGCGGGGGTGGCCACCTGGGGCCAGACCCAATCGCGAGCCTGCCGGTCTTGCCAATTGAACGAGGCATCCTTCACACCCGAAGGGACGGTCGGATCACCGCCATCATCAATACCATTTTCACCGACGGAATATGGCAAAAACCTTTCTTTGGATTGGAAGCGGTAATGAAGCGGTTCGCCACTCATGGGGTCGACGGGGATCGGGGCGAGAAACGCTGGAACCAGTTCAGAAAGATTTTGGGGATATTGATCGTGCTTCAGTTGGAATCGTTTAAGGGCGATTGCGGTGATGACGATCCGGCGCGCTGTTTCGGCTGTCACGACTCGTCGAAACGAAAAGCTCAACTCGGAGATTGAGGACGACAGCATGGAAGGTAAATCCGGTTTACCGCCAAAAAGCCAGTCCTCACGATTGGTCAAACCGGCGGCTTCCAAACTCGTTTCTTGGCGCGCCCACGCCCTGAGATAATTTTGGTTGGTGCGGGCAAATTCAAGGCTGTCTTTCAAGACCTTAAAACCCGGCAGACATTTTAATTCATCGGAATAAGTCCACCAATAACGCCACAAAAAAATATCCGCGTGGTCCTTTATTCGCTTAAGTACAGACGGGGGATCGAAATTTCCGCCCATCGCCAAGATGGCATCGTCTCCGACGTGGAGATACTGGTGCAGTTCAGAATTCGAATTGCGACAATTCTCCAGCGAGATTTCTTCACAGAGACGTTCCATATCAAGTGCTTGTCCATGAGTTCTCAACAAGTCCAATTCTTGCAGGCCTCGTTGGAGCTCTGCGAGTTGATGGTCCTTGACAGCAGGTACCTGCAATATTTCCCAAATTGTCCTTTCGGCAACGGAGAGGTCGGCGGAGCCAACAAGTTCAGAAATGACAAGGCGCTGACTATCCACCGCCTTGACCAGCATCGTGTTGGCTTGGGCAAATTTTACGGCCTCAGCCATATTGCCCGTGTGCAAATCCAATAGAATTCCGAAATCGAGGTAGTGGTTGAAGTTTCGAAATTGGACCAAATAAAGATTGGTAAAACTGCCATACGCCTTCCAACCAAGTTCATAATGAAGTTGGAAGTCGTACTCGGGATGTTCGGGCAATTGCGCAAGCAGATCAAGAGCCGGACGCACCGAACCCATCATCGCCTGCAACTGCTCCCACGAATTGGTTGCAGTGGTGGTGCGCAGGTCGGGCTGTTGAAAGGAAATCAAGGCTTTGCCGGGAACCACCATCTGGCAAGCCGGGAAGAAGCCGTAATCATTACTACTTTCGAAAAAAGATTTGTCTCCTTCGACCAACACCGCTGCCTGTCGAAGAATCTCCGTCCCGTTTCTTTCCGGCGCCACCGGTGGCGGAAGTGTCTGGCTAAGTTCCATGATTTCCCCGCTGGCCTTGAGCCCGGCTTTGTAATGGTCAACGGCTGACCGCAATTGATAATGATGAACGATTGAAACCAGCAAAATGGCGGCCATCACCGTGACCACGCCCAAAAAGACTTTTTTGAATGTTTTCATCGGATTACCCGCGGCAACAATCCGTTATTCGCGGGTGGAAGCAGGGTACACCTTGGATGAGCATTTTGAAATTAGAATGGTGGGGCGATTCCGAGTGGCGGGCTGGAATGAATTCGCCGGTCGGTTTACCAGCCCGTCCACGGCAATCGTTCAATGACGGTTTGTGCAGAAGGGCAGCACAACCCCGGTGGGGTTGGTGGATTCATGGATGGGATTCCCAAGGTAGTCCCGTCTCGGGACAACCTTGGGCTTTGGGGCGCAATCCCGTTGGGATTGGGGAGAAGGGACTTTAGATTAGTTAAATGCCCCCCTCCCGATGAACCTCAAAAGTGACTATTTATTATCAACAACTTACGTAATCTCACTCCTCACCCCTGCCGCGGACTCGCTCGCGCCCGCTCGCTCGGCCCTAACGGGCCTCCGGCTCCGCCGAATTCCTATTGCTGCTTCCCCAAGCAGCAATAGTCTCCTCGTTGAGAGGAGGAGGGTGCCGCGTTGGGAAATTGCCAGGTATTTTCGATGACTTTTTGCGGCAACTTCAATCAGGTTCAGGGGTTCAATGCGCGAACTTCGTTTCGGGGAAATCTCACCCTGACCCTCTCCCCGCCGAGGGGCGAGGGAATCCACTGGTTGGCGATGCTGGGTGATTTAACAGGTCTATCGGGACAATGCTAGGAACGACGGCGCGCACGGGAGTGACGCGCCCTACCTTTGGGTTTTCCAGACTCCGAACGGGTTACTTCATCCGGTCGAAATTCTTCTGGAGAATTTGCCAGTCTTTCAGGCCGGTGACTTTTGATGAGAGCGATTTTACTATCTCCGCCTCCCTGGCGTTTTTGGTGGGCTTGGTGGTTTGATAGAAAAGCCCGAAGTAGCCCGGAAATTCGGCGCCCGCCAATTTGTAAGCGGCGAGTTCGTCGGTCACGTCATGGTCCGGGGGAACGGCATTGAAGACGCCGCCTTTGCGCGGGTTGCTGGCATCGAACGCGCCTTCGTAGAATTCCACGCATTCGCTGAGGCATTCGATGAAGCTGAAACCGTCGTGATCCATGGCGGCCTCCATCATTTGCAACACATGGTTGGGATTCGTGTGGGTGGTGCGGGCGACAAAGGTGGCGCCGGCCGCGATGGCCTGTTTCAGGGGGTTGATGGGATAATCCACGGCGCCCCATTGATCGGTCTTGCTCTTGAAACCGAGCGGCGAAGTGGGCGAGGTCTGCTTCTTGGTCAGGCCGTAAACCCAATTATCCATGACGCAATAGGTCAGCTTGATGTTCTTGCGCGCGGTGTGAGTGAAATGATTGCCGCCGATGGAAAAGGCATCGCCGTCGCCACCGAACACAAACACATGCAGGTCGGGCCGGGACAGCGAAATGCCGCTGGCAAACGGCAGAGCGCGGCCGTGAATGTAATGCGCGCCGTGGGCCTGGACGAAATAAGGGAACCGGCTGGAACAGCCGATGCCGGCGACGGTGGTGATTTTCTCGTGATGCAACTTGCGCTTTTCAATCAGCTTGAAATACAGCGCCAGCACGGAGAAGTCGCCGCAGCCGGGGCACCAGGTGGGATGATCGGCGGCGATTTCTTTTTTGGTCAGGCCTTTGCGCTCGCCGTTGGCGGGAGCGGGCGCGTTGACAACGACGGCGGGAGTTTCAGACAAACTTTGGCTCATAAGAAAATTATAATTTGCCCAGGCTGGCGGTGATATTGGTCTGGGCGCGTTCCAGGATTTCCCGGACCTTCCACGTGAGGCCGTCGGTCTTGTTGAGGCCGCGAATCTTGGGATCACAATAGCGGGCGCGCAGCACGGCGCCGAGCTGGCCGAACCCGTACAGCCCTTCGTCATTCATTTCGACCACGAGAACGTGATTGAAACCGGCAAAAATATTTTCCAGCCCGTTTGGCAGCGGATTGATATGGCGCAGGTGGAGAGAGGAAACGCTGTCGCCAGCGGCCCGGGAGCGGTCGACCGCTTCGCGGATGGGACCTTCGGTCGAACCCCAGCCGACGAGCAACACATTGCCCTCGGGGGGGCCGTATATTTTGGGAACGGGCAGTGTCGCCCCGAGCGCCTGCAATTTTTTGCGGCGCTTGGCGGTCATCTTCACGTGCAATTGCGGCGAGCCGGTGGGATGGCCCATTTCGTCGTGTTCCAGACCGGTGACGATGGGATATTTGCCGCTCAGGATCGGCGTGCCGGGCGGGACGTGCGGGGTGACGCCATTGGGCGCCGCCAAGTCGTAGGGCTTGTGGTCGGCTACAGGCTGGAAATCAGGTCCGATGTTCTGGCAAACTTTTTCGAGGTTGGGTTCCACGAAGGCCTCGATGCGCGTGGCGATGCCTTGATCGGTCAAAAGAATGACCGGAACACTATATTGTCGGGCGATGTTGACCGCCTCAATGGCGAGATAAAAACAATCCTCGACATTGGCGGGGGCAATTACTACGCGGGGAGAATCGCCGTGACCGCCGTTGACAGCAATGTTCAGATCCGATTGCTCGATATTCGTCGGCATGCCCGTGGAAGGGCCGCCGCGCTGGACGTCAATGATGACGAGCGGCATTTCGGCCATGATGGCCCAGCCGAGCGCCTCGGTCTTCAGCGAAATACCGGGGCCGCTGGAACCCGTCACCGCCACGCGTCCGGCGTAACTGGCACCAATGGCCATGGAGATCGACGCGATCTCATCCTCGCATTGGATGAAGGAGCCGCCGTACTTGGGCAATTCGCGCCGGAGCAATTCCATGATGTCGGACCACGGGGTGATGGGGTAACCCGCGCCGAAGCGCACGCCGGCGGCAATCAAGCCGTAGCCGATGGCTTCGTTGCCATTCATCACCACCTGGTGACCGTCCTTCTTCTGGCTGTCGACGAATTTGAACGTTTCGAGGAGGCTGCCGAGCGAGTGCGAATAGCCCGCATGGAAGGCCGCCATGGCGTTATTCAAAATGCTGGGATCTTTACCGGTGAAGCGCTCGCCGACCAGTTTTTCCAGCTTGGCAACATTGAGGTCGAACATCTTGGCGATGAGACCGAGGGCATAAATATTTTTGCCCTTGTCCTTGGCGGTCCCGCCGATGGCTTCGACCGTGAGCGAGGAAATGGGGATGGGCACATGGTGATATTTATCCTGCCATTCGGGATTGGGCTGCACGTGATCGGAATCAAACATGACGATGCCGCCTTTTTTCAGCGACCCGATATGGCCCTCGTACGAATGCTGGTAAAAGGCGAGCAACACATCGGCGTCGTCGCCGGAGCTGAGCACTTCGCCGGTGCCGATGCGAACCTGGAAAATGGAAGGTCCTCCGGAGATGGTGGCGGGAATCGTCATGAACGTCATGACCTCCTGCTCGCTGCGGCCAGCGAGACGGGCGAGAAAACCGCCGATGGCCTGAATGCCATCCTGGGAATTTCCGGCGATGCGGATCACCACCTCGTTGATCCGGGAGACATTTTTGGCACCACCCGAAGACGGTGCACCAGCAATTGTATTATTCATGGGACAAAAAACATATTCCTCTGCACCGTGGAAAGGCGGCTGAAGTGAATTATCAGCGCGACGCCCAATGCACCATAACATTAATTCATTGTATCGGAAGATGTCAATTTCCAATCAGCGTTATATAACCTTGACCAGCAAATACTTCCACTAATTAACCGCAAACGCTGGAGTCGCCGATATTCATAATAAGATAGACTGATGCAACTTGGCGGAAGGATCAGGGATTTGGTTGTCGGTTCCGAAGCAGCCAAGAATGCGACCGGCAAACTGAGGGAAGAGACTTTACGCGGGGGCGCCGCGCGGAAAAGCGGCAACCAAAGAAAACATCGCCGCAGAGACCAACCTCATTTTAGGCCACGGATTAAACACGGATCGGCATGCATTCGGCAGGGAACTCCAAAAAATTCACGCGGAGGAGAATCCGGATGGTAGCCGCATCCTCGTTCGCTAAAGCTACGGAGGACAGGGAAAAACACAAAAATAAACGGGGATTTTTTGACAGGATTGAAGGGATGAACCAGATGGGGAGCCAACTGGGAGAGAGCGCAAAGACGGCAAAGAATACGCCCGCTTGCGGAACAGCAGGTTGCTGGAGTAAGTTACGGCTACCAAATGGATTTACAGCAACCATACGACGAGGCGATGTTTGATTTCAGCCGCGGTGAATTTTCCAGCGCCATCACCAAGCTTCAGCAGGTGCTGGAGCAGGACCCGAATCATTTCGAGGCGCAACTGGCGCTGGGCATGGCGTTTTACCGGCAGGGCGATTATCCCGCGGCGATCGCCGCGGGCCATCAGGCGGAAAAATTGCGGCCGAAGGAACAACTGGTGCACACGAACCTGTCGCTGTTTTATCAGAAAGCCGGGGATCGCCCGACGGCGGAGCATCACGGATTGCAGGCGCGAATCGCGGGCTGGCGGGCGGAAAGTATGGCGGCGAAGGAGGGCGTGACACCGCCGGCGGAGGGTGATCCGGAACTCCAAATGGCGAAGCCAAAACCGCCGGCGGTGAAAGTGATTCGGATGCCGGACAAATTTCCGGACCAACCGTGGAAAAAAAAGATTGATAGTTGAACCTCAATGATTTATAAGAACAACATTCAATTCGCCTCGGGCGTGAAGCTCTCTTAAGAAGAACATGAAATCCGCTTACGAACTTGCAATGGAACGGCTGAATAAAGCCGCCCCCGCATCGAAGATAACCGATGCGCAAAAGAAACAGCTGGCCGAACTCGATTCGAAGTATGCCGCGAAGGTTGCCGAACGGGAAATTGGCCTGAATGCGGCGATCAAGCAGGCGGGCGGCGACGCCGGTCAGATTGATGCCTTGCGCGAACAACTCGCCATGGAACGGAAAAAAATTCAGGCGGAACTGGAGGAAAAAAAAGAACTCGTTCGCAAGGGACTTTTCAAGGAGTGACCTGGTGCGATCAAATCATTTGATTTAAATGATCGAACGAAAGACCAACGCCAATGTTGGTCTTTTTCTATTCTGAATTTCGCGGCGGATATGACCGCCGCAGGGTTGAAGCAGGGTTGACTGAAATTAGCGTGGGGGGAAGGATGTTGCGCGCCCTCATCCCGGCCTTGTCCCCCGAGGAGAAGGTGATACATCGTCCGCGTATGTTTGGTTGCGACGCTGATTTTAGTCGCACGACCTTTGAGACAAATAACTAACCAAAAAAATAATCTGGCCGAGGCGGCATTTTCCGGCGGCTCAATTCAGATCGTAGGCGGAATTATCGGGGGAAAGAAAACCGGTGCCGGGGGCGGTGGGGGTGCTTTCGGAATAATTGGTATAGCACAAGGAGGGTGAATCCACATGGCCATCACAAAAGCCCGCATTGGTGCGGCCGTTGTGGCGGAAACCCTGAGTGCCCGCGTAGCGGCCGGCTTGGAAATTGGCGTCGCCGGGATTGGGAAAGGGCGCCCGCATGAATTTGTCCGACCCGCCGGAATATTGGCCATCGCCAAAGACGGCGGTTTTTGCCGGATGGCGCACGGCGGAGCTCTTGGCGGGAATGGGAGGAGCCTGTCCGGTCGGATCGGACTGGCTTTCGCCCGGACCGTGGCCCAGGAAGCTGGTATTATAGTTATAGCCAGTAAAGGGATCGGACCCCCAGTTAGCCGAACCGGTGAAGGACGGGCATTGCTGGATTTTTGGGTTGGTCTGGCCTTGCCATAGCAAACCAGGAACGACGTGGCCATTCGCGTAAGTGGTAAAATCCCAGCAAAGGGAAACACTTTTCGATTCGTCGAAGTAATACGCGTAAGGATAAGAATCCGCATTATCGCCGGTATAAATCTGGGCGGCGAGATCCATCTGCCGCAGATTATTCACACACTGAATGGCCTTCGCGCGGGATTTGGCGCGGCTTAGGGCCGGCAATAATATAGCGGCCAGCAGGGCAACAATGGCCATTACCACCAGGAGTTCAATCAAAGTGAACCCCCGGTGGCGCTGGCTCTTGGCGGGCAGGTGGCCCGCCATGTACGATTTTAGCTGGCGCATGTTTTAGGGCAGCGTTACGACCAGGCGATAAAATGCCTTAGCGGCGGGCGCGGAATTATCCTGCAAAGATAAGGGCGATTCGTTCGTCGGTGTGACAGTGGCAACCGTCGTCCAAGTGATCAAATCGGCGGAGCGCTGCAATGCCTGCTGGCAGTTCGGCACGGGCGAAAAGGCAAACGTCGGTCCGTGGCTAAGCGTCAGAGGCTGGAGGCGCAGGGCGGGCGGGATGATTTGAGAAACCACATACGCCGAAAAGGCCGTCACACCGGTGACCTGAATTTCCTGGTTCGCCGGGTTATAGGTAAAAGCCTGTGCGGCCCAATTGGTGCCGGCCCATTGCCAGAGCCGCAGGTCACTGCCAGTGCCGGAATAACCCGCGGCGGGATGGAGCACCAGGTCCGCCAAGTATCTCACGGTGACCGTGCCACCAATCGGCTTGATGGTTATCTTGTAGGCCCCGGCAACATGGCCGGCGACGGGGGCGAAGGCGGAGAATTCGTGGAGGCTGACGGTGCTGACGTTCGCGATATCGCTGACAAAAGTAAAGTTGAGCGAGATCAAATTTTGACTCGCGTCACCGGGGCTTTGAAAGGCCAGGTTGGTTATGCCTGCCGCCAAATTGTCCGGGGCGATGGCAAGTTGATCACCCACCACGGCCGGATTGGCGGCGGCAATCGCATCGATCACGGTGTAGTTGTTCGTATCCGGAGTAATGCGAACATATTGAATCCAAGGAAGCCCGGATCCTCTCAACGCGAAGCCGGTGCCGCCGGCGGCGCCGGCGAATTGATCCAAGCCACTGGCGACCGTTTGCCCGGCAAAAATATTGGTGCTGATATACGGATTCAAGGGTTTCGTCGGATTCATTGGCTCGTCGGTCCACGAGTCGTTGGCGTCATCCCAACGGTAGGCATTTGCGGGAAAATTGGTAACGGTATTGCAAGTGTACCAATGGGTTCCATCCGGGCTGACGGAAACGACCGCGGTATGCCCGTTCGGGCTGCTGCCGAGCGCGGCGACATTTAAATCCGTCAGGTCGCTGACCGCCCCCGCGGTGCCCGAGACCGAAAAGAAGGAGTTTCCATAAATGATCAAATCGATGCCATAGGGATTATGGGGGTCGTCATAGATTTTGCGGCCCAGTTTGACCGTGATTTGTCCACCGTCCTTGATTTCCGTGATCACATCACTGCCGGACGGGGTCACATTGAAGGGATCGTCGATGATGGAAACGCGGTCAGTGACAGCTCCGTCATAGGGATCAAAAAAGTTCAAGGTGGGACGGCCCAACACCGCGAGCGGGTCGTTATAAGGACTGAAAGAAGCAATATTATTGGTGCTGACGATGGCGACGGCAAAGTCATTGGAATGGCAGACGTAGGCCGTGTAAGTGCCGTCCGGGGAGGGCGGGGCGTGCTTGTGGAGATTGTACGGTGCGCTCGTGTCACTTTCATATTCTCCGGCGGCAACGGAAAAGCCGATCCAGGAACCATTGGTGAGCGTCAAACTGTCCAAGCCAACTTCCGAATATTCCCATTGGCCGTGGGTGCCGGAGTATGGCATGGTCGGATCATCCGCCAGCCAATACGCATTGGCGCCGCGGTTGGGCGATGAGAGGAACCCGCCGGCGTCTCCCGCTTCAGTCCACGGCTCCCAATTGGGACCGTAATAACCGCTCCAGAACAGATCGCCCGGGCTGAGGGGCGCAGCGGCATCGACGTTTACGGTGGCCGTGGTGAGAAAACCGTTGGTAATAAAATTGGTAACGGTTCCGTCGGTAATGCCGATAAGATTATTACCACTGAGGTTGTAGCCGATACCTTCGAGGAAGGTGCCGTAGGTTTCGTCGGCCACGACATAGAGTTTTGGGTCAGTGGCGAGAATGGCCTCCAGCATTTGGGTGCCCGTTGGCGAGCCGTTGAACCGGTAACCCCAGACGAGCGTTTTATCGGCGACGGGGATCGGGACAGAACTGTTGGTTAACGATTCGGGGACACTCCACTCAACGACCAAGGCGGCGCGGTTGGTGCCGGAACCGGTCCAGAGCGGGATGTCATCCAGCGAAATCGCATGGACACGAGGGGAAGCGAACAGGCTGGCCACAGCCAGCCACAGACAGACTTTTTTCACGAACTGATCTTTCAATGTTGTCTCGCCCTGCACGGCAGGGCGGACGGGTTGGGTTGAGAGACCAGAGCGGGATTTGAAAATAAAAAAACCTTCAAACCCCGCAAAACGGAGAATAAAGGCATTCAGGTGTCCGGCCAAATACAGTTTGGTCGGCTGGCCTCATCCTTCTCTTTGCGGAGAAGCTGGCCGAAAAACGTTTTCGGCCACGACGAGCACAGCTAAACCGGTATCCTGACTTCGGCATCAAGCCTCATTCCTGCCTTCCCGACTTTCATCAGTGGCGAGTGGAATTTGTAGCCGTTACAGTGGCGCAACCGTCCCGGTCTCACACCGGGTTCCCTGAATTTAACTGCGTTATCTACTGGCGGTACTACCGCCGGTCAAAGAACTGGCTAAGTGTTAAGGCGTCCGGCGCAAAAAAGCGAGCATGAATTTTTTTAATTCGATACGCCTCTCGTATTGATAAGGTTTTATGAACATAAAATTCCCGCTTAAAGGAATTAAAGTTTTATCCGTTTGAGATCCGCATTGGCCAAATCCACATTAAAACGCTTAGGATCCCATTTGCCGCCCAGCCATTCTTTCATGGATTCGTGCTCCGGATGCTTGGGATCCGCCACCGCCGTGAGCATGTCATAATACCCAAACATGCCGCCACAATCATCGGGAGGGCAGGCGTTCTTCCCGGCCAGACACGTCACATGCTTCAGCGCAGGATCTGGCGGCAGGACTTTTTCCACTACGATCTTATGCTCCCAACCGTCGCCAAAATCATATTCGTAGATGAACGCTGATTTTGGTCCGGGAGCGAGGTCGACCAGAGTATAGCGCTTTTCATTCAAAGTCTCGGTGCCCCCTTCGCCATCGAGAGTCCCGTAAAATACGCCCGCGACTACGAATTGGTGCAAATGGGAATTGGTCCACGGCATGACGGCCTGCAAGACGTCGTGCAGGCGGCTCAGCTTGATATTCGCCGGGACGACAATCCGGCGCCAGATGGGCGGACGCGAATCGCGAAGCGTGATTTTCAGTTGGTAGAGAGGAACGGCGCCGGTGGGTTCAATCAGTCGAAGCATAATGGGGAAATATTTTAATGGCGTTTAATCTGGCAGGCTCAGGATTCAGCCGCCAGTGGATTCGGAATAATTGGGCAGGTTCCGTTATGCATCAAAAAAAAACATACTTAAAATGGCTTAAATTCGCTTAAAGTGGCTTAAAAGTCGCCTCTCATCCTAAAAATCACTCAACTTTGCCCGGGGATGGAAATTGACCATCGCGGTCGATGGCTGCGGGAATGATATTCGGCGGGCGGATTGTTTCTTAGAGTTTGTCTGAAAAATGGGAACTGGCCTGCGGCGGTGCTTTTGCCTGCGCGCTTCTTTGGACCGTTCCTTATCCCGCAGCGCGGAACGGAGATCCATCTTCGCCAAAGGCTACGGTGAACAGGTGCGCGGAAAGTTCCGCCTCGCACACAGCCAAAATCCCTCACCGCCGCCCATTTCCGATTTTGTAGACAGACTCTTATATTTTTCAGGTTCAATTTAATATTTTCAAGAGTATCTCACGGTTCGCGAAAAATGCACGTTAGCGGGAAACACGAAATATTGGGCAGTGCAGGCCTGGCTTCGGCGGACGAAAGAAAAGTATGAATTATGAGGTATAAATTATGAAACCAAGGTAACCCCAAGGACTTATGCGCAGGGCTGGAACGGCGAAAGTCGGATCGGAACGAAAGAGAAAAGGCTCAAGCGGAGACGAGTTGTGGTGTGAAATATTTGATCGCAGAACGCAGAGCCCAATCTCATTTTAAGCCACGGATTAAACACGGATCTGAATGCGAAATTCGTGGAAGCTGAAACAATTCACCGGGACGAGAATCGGAATTATCAGCCGCAAAAGAACGTAAAGAGCGCAGAAGGCTTTCAATTCCCTGTTTCATCTATGTTTAAACCGTGGCTAAAGGATGTCTTTTCAACGGCTTCGTTCCGTGAACCTGAATTTCTGCCGGACAGTTTCGGCAAAACGGGAGGGCGCAACCCCGTTGGGGTTGATGGGTGGGTGGATCTGCTTTCCCAGGTTGTCCCGCGTCGGACGCGGGACAACCCAGGGCCTTGGGAGCAATCCATTTGGGATTGGCCGTACGGCGATTGCCAAAGCTCAACAATCGATCGGGTTCATGGGCGGTGAGCAGTTTTCAAAAAGGGGCAGGAGGCGGCGGTCGATTCAGCCGGTAATGCCGCTTACACTTTTCCCAAATGCGTGGACTTGAAGGCGGCGGGATATTTCAGGCCGTAACCCAACATCCGGTCGAAGCCGATGTGGGCCGTCCAGATGATGCTGAGGTAGAATAATGACGGCGCGTGGGCGAGGTAGCCAACCAGTGAAAACAGGAAGGGAGCCGTGTAGGTGTGGCCCACATTGTAAACCGCCGCGCCCGCTTTGGGGCCGAAGCAATAGCCCAACATAAAAACGTCCGGGACAAAAAAGAGCACCGCGAATTTCACCCAGGAACCTCCCAACGTGTGATAAAGAAAGATGGCCGTCAGGAAGACCGCCAAGCCTTCCAGGTGCAACAACCATTTCGGTGAAAAAAACATAAGCTCCTGAGGCATTGAGCAATGTCCGAACCGCGAAGTCAAGCCTGGTCAGGTCCGGCGACAGGCGCATCTTGCCGCTTCCCCCATGAAAAATTTCCCATTTTATGCCATCCGAACCATCGGCCTATTGGTGTAGCGGCAGGCATTTTGTCGGCCATGGAGCCGGGAGTCCTGCCCGGCGGAAAAACTGCGCGGTAACCAAGACTCAGGAAATTCCATACGTCTTCCACGATCCAAAGGTTTTGCCGGGCGGCAGGATGCCACCTTCTACGGCCGGCGAGACGCCCGCCGCCACCCAGCGGAGCAGTGTCTCCGGTCGGAGAGG
>Ga0302319_10007721_pt1 | contig 21118 bp, 14 predicted proteins | sample Bog_T0_2_FD_203319 | JGI IMG/M metagenome (GOLD analysis project Ga0302319, IMG submission 203319) | Peat permafrost microbial communities from Stordalen Mire near Abisko, Sweden - Bog_T0_2 | ecosystem: Environmental > Terrestrial > Soil > Wetlands > Peat | place: Sweden: Abisko, Stordalen Mire... | reverse complement strand
CCTTCCCTGGTTGAAAATCTTCGCTATGATTTGAAAGACCTCGGTGGCGGCAAGGGTACGCTTTCACTTGCATGGGAAAACCATATTGCCTCGGTTCCGATCACCGTGCATTGAGACGGAAGCAGGCTGCACTTCGACATCGGGGCGGGGCGCTTATGCGATCTCCGCCCTGCCGATACAATAGACGTAGCGGGCTATTTCTTCCCGCGGGGTGAAAACTTTGCCGCTCTATGCCTATCGCTGCACCAAGTGCGGCCATCGCTTTGAAAAAATACAGCACTTCAGTTCCGAGCCGGAGCTTGTGTGCCCCAAGTGCGGCGGCCTCCTGGAGCGCCCGCTGACTGCGCCCCGATTCCACTTCAAAGGTGCCGGCTGGTACGTGAACGACTACGCTGCTAAGACCTCTGAGCCGTCCTCTGAAAACGATTCGGAATCCTCGTCCAGTTCGGCGTCCACAGGGGAGAAGACTCCTTCAAGCGGCGAAAAATCTTCCAGCACCCCCGCAGCTGCCCCGGCAGCGTCTGCTCCGTCGACCAGTTCCACGCCGCCAAGTTCTACAACGTCAGATTCATGATGAACTGGGCGGCCCGGTAAGATAGTTCCTGGGCATGCCTCTTCTCGATCCTATTCCGTCTCCGGTTGAACACGCCGACTTTGCCGCGCTCGAGTGGGAACTGTTGCTGGTCATGGTGGCCGGTTTTGCTGCGTCTCCGGTAGGCCGCAAAGCAATTCTCGAACTTTGTCCTTCCACCGACAAGGCATGGATCACGCTTCAGCATCAGCTTACCGGCGAAGTTCGGCTCATGCTCACGGAGCAGGTTTCCATCCCTTTGGGCGGGCTGTTTGATCCGACGCAACTCGCCGCCAAAGCTCAAATACCCGGTGCCGCTCTGGAGGCTGCCGAACTTCAATCCGTTGCCCGCCTCGCAAACGACGTGGCTTCCTGGCAGTCTTTGCTGCAATCGCCGACGGCACGCTTATTGGGGAAACTTCCCGGACTTTCGAATCTCTCCTCTGCGTTAACCACGAGCCTGCGACCGCTAGCCGAATCCATTGAGCGTACGATACAGCCCGACGGCACACTGGCCGACAACGCATCCCCGGAGTTAGGCCGCATCCGGCGTGAGCAGGAACGCCAACAGAGGCTGATTGAAGAGTCACTCCGCGCCACGCTGCGCAAGCTCTCTTCCGACGGTTCAACCCAGGAAGATCTCATCACCATCCGCGGCGACCGCTTCGTGATTCCCGTTCGCAGCGAGTTGAAAAGACGCGTCAGCGGCGTGGTCCATGGCGCCAGTTCGTCCGGGCAGACCGTATTCGTTGAGCCCCTCGAAACCATCGAGCAGAACAACGAACTGGTTCGGCTGATCGACGAAGAGCAGGCGGAAATTCATCGCATCTTTGTTGCGCTGACTCGCCAGGTGGGCGGCTATGCTCGCGGCCTTGTGGAAGGCGCTCGCGTGCTGGCGCTGGTCGATAGCCTGCAAGCCCGCGCACGCTTTGCTCGCGACTACAACTGCGTGGCCCCAACCGTTGCACCTGATCTCCTCCGCCTTGAGGATGCCCGCCATCCACTGCTTGAGAAGCGTCTGCGCGCGACCGGCGGCCGCATCGTTCCACTCTCATTGGAACTCACTGCGGCCAACCGTCAGCTGATTATCAGCGGCCCCAATACCGGCGGGAAAACCGTAACGCTGAAAACGACCGCATTGCTGGCTATGATGGCGCAGGCCGGCTTGCCCGTTCCCGCAACGGCCGCTAGTTTTCCGGTGTTTACCGCGTTCCTCGCCGATATCGGGGACGCGCAATCGATTGAAGCTGCGCTCTCCACGTTCTCCGCGCACATTACCAATCTTGACCGCCTCTCGCGCCTTGCCAATGCGCACACGCTTGTTCTGCTTGACGAGCTTGGCTCCTCGACTGATCCAGAAGAAGGATCCGCGTTGGCGGTTGCGATTGCACACTACTTCCTCACCGCTGGCGCATGGTCGCTGATCTCCACGCATCACACATCTCTGAAGGTTTATGCCGCAAACACTGAGGGTGTGCTCAATGCGGCGGCCGGTGTGGATGCACTCACGCTCGCGCCAAATTACCAGCTTCGCCTTGGTGTGCCGGGCGCTTCCGCAGGTATTCAAACTGCCGAACGTCTCGGATTGAATGCAGATATCGTGGCGGCCGCGCGGCAGAGATTGGGATCGCAACAGGTTGACATCGCCCGCTTCCTCGATCGGCTGCACGACGAGGTCACTCAGCTTGAGGGCGAGCGAAAAGCGGCGCGCGAACAGCAGTATGCGTTGAACCAGGAGCGCGGCCGCCTTGCCCGGGAGGGCGATGTGGAACTGCGCAATCGGACACGGGATCTTGAAACCAAGCTGGCATCGCTGCTCAAAGATTTTGAATTTCAGATGCGTGAGACCGTACGCGCAATTGAAGATCGCGCCGCGCAACAGAAGTTATCCAAGGAAGCGGAACGCCGCATGACGCGCCTGCGCCGCGAATTTCAGGAGAGCTTTAACCAGACGGTTGTTGCTCACCGCACTGGCGCCGACCGGGGCGACGCCAATGCCCAGCCGCATGTGTTGAAGCACATTGCTGCCGGCGACCAGGTGCGCATCAAGTCAATGAACAAGATCGCCGTTGTGCAGCGGGAAGTGGAGAAAGACGTTTTCGAAGTGGCTCTTGGCCCCATCAAAATGCGCGTCAAGCGCGATGAGTTGACGGAGCCACAGTCCTCAGGGGAATCCGCGATAGCCAGGAAGGCCGATCCACTTTCCGCGGCGCGCAAGCAGAAGAACGTGCACGTCACCGTGACCAGCGCCAACACAGACGGCATCCGCACGGAGATCAACCTGATCGGCCGCACCGTCGACGAAGCCACTGAAGAGTTGGAAAAGTATCTTGACCACGCGTTTCTGGCCGGGCTGCCGCGCGTCCGCATTATTCACGGCCACGGCGCAGGCATTCTTCGCCGCGGCGTCCGCGAATTCCTGAAGGGCCATCCTCATGTGGCCACGGTGGCGGAAGCACCCCAAAACGAAGGCGGCCAAGGGGCAACGCTGGTTGAAATCAGGCAGTAGGCTGAGCCGCCCTCGTCGCTGCCGTCTTTGCAGGTTTTCCGTTATCGTGGCACGCTGCGGCGGGCGCAGCTGGCTTTTGTGCAACGGAGTTGCTCTTCCCGCCATTGCTCGCGACGGACGCGCTCTTCATCTCATGAAGAAGTTTGATGAGGCGGGCGAAGCCTTGTTCGCGGGCGGTCTTGTTGCCGGGGACGGTATTGCCCGGGTCCTCCCCTGCGCGCATGAAGCCGTGGCCCGCTCCGTCGTAGCTGACGGGTTCGTATTTCTTGCCGGCAGCTTTCATCGCCTCTGTCGTAGCCGGAACGGTCTCGCCAATACGAGCGTCGTTGCCGGCATAGAAGCCATAGACTGGGGCGGTGATCGGTGTGACGTCCGCGGGGCCGATCCCGTAGAAGACGAAGGCGGCAGACAGGTCTTTGCGGTGGGCGGCGAATGCGAAGGACTTGCCTCCTCCCCAGCAAAAACCGACGACGGCGAGTTTTCCATCAGCGGCGGGGAGATGCTTGCCGTAGTCGGCTGCGGCGTCGAGATCAGCAAGAACACCATCCGCATCGAGACCGGACACGGCTTTGATGGTCGCATCCTGACTCGCGAACTCGCTTGAGCCTCCGCCGCTCGGTCCATAGCTTGAGAGCAAATCCGGAGCAATGACGATGAAACCTTCGCCGGCTAGCTCGTCGGCCATCTCTTTGGCCCAGTCGCTGAGGCCAAAGATCTCATGAATGAGGATGACGACGGGAGCCTTGGTCTTGACTTCCGGATAGACCACGAAGGCCTGCACGGTGCGGGTTCCATGCTTGAGAGGAACATACTCGTGATGGCGCGGGGATGCTTCAAGGCGAGCCTTGGCCCAGTCCTGCGCGTGCAAAGCGGCGCAAGTCATTGAGAGGAAAGCGACGGCGGCTAGTGTGCGGGGAAGCGTCAATTTCATGCGGACCAGTCTAGCGTTCGGAGGGGCCGGCCGCAAGCGTTCTTTGCAGGGCATGGTGCCATCGTGCGCCTGGAGGATGGTGCGGATACCCGCTCATCGCGATAAGCTGCGATGAAACGGGGCACAGCTTCGAATGCCGAACCGTGGGCCAGAAATCCCGGCCAGCCGGATTTCTTCTCTGCCTTTATGCCATGGCTTCGCGGCCCATCGGTTCGAAGTGCAACTGGTTGGAGTTGCGATCTGCGTCGACGCGGACGTGCGCACCGTGCAGAATTTCGCCGTTGAGGATCTTTATAGCAAGCGGGTCTTGGATCATCCGCTGCAATGCCCTCTTCAACGGACGCGCACCGTAAGCGGCATCCGAGCCGGCAGCCAATATCAGTTGGCGCGCGGGTTCGGTTAATTCGAGCGAAATTTGGCGGTCTTCCAACAGCTTGCCCACTTCGTTCAACCTGAGTTCCAGGATCTGCGCCATCTGTGCGTGGCCCAGCGAATGGAAGATCACCGTGTCGTCGACGCGGTTCAAGAACTCCGGCCTGAAATGCTCACGCAGAACACGCATCACGCTCTCGCGGGCCATGTCGAAGTCGTGCTCGGTTTTCAACGTGTCAACGGTGAGCAGGGCTGCGCCCAGGTTCGACGTCATAATGAGAACAGTGTTTTTGAAGTCGACTGTGCGTCCTTTTGAGTCGGTCAGACGGCCGTCATCCATCACCTGCAACAAGATGTTGAACACATCGGGATGTGCCTTTTCAATTTCATCAAAGAGGATGACGCAGTACGGCCTGCGGCGCACAGCTTCAGTCAGCTGGCCGCCCTCGTCGTAGCCGATGTATCCCGGAGGCGCGCCGATCAAGCGGGCGACAGCATGCTTTTCCATGTACTCGCTCATGTCGATGCGGACCATGGCCTGTTCATCGTCGAACATGAACTCAGCCAGGGCGCGGGCGGTTTCTGTCTTACCCACCCCAGTGGGCCCGAGGAAGATGAAGGAGCCGATGGGCCGCTTGGGATCGCTCAAGCCCGCGCGGGAACGCCGAATGGCATTCGCCACAACGGTGAGAGCCGCATCCTGCCCAACGACACGCTCGCGTAGACGCGTTTCCATCTGAACGAGCTTCTTGACTTCGCCTTCGAGCATGCGGGAGACAGGAATGCCGGTCCATTTGCTGACGATGCCGGCGATGTCTTCCTCGTCCACTTCTTCTTTCAACATGCGCGCCACGCCGGACTTGCCGTCCTGCATTGCATCGAGCTGTTTGAGTTCGGCTTCAAGCCTGGGCAATTCGCCGTATTGAATTTGCGCCGCGCGATCGAGCTGGCCCTTGCGGGTCTGTTCCTCAGCCTCGAAGCGCAATGCTTCAATGCGCTTTTTTACATCGCTGATGTGGCTGATAGCTTCACGCTCTTTGGTCCAGCGCGCACGCAGCGCGGTAATCTTCTCGGTGAGTGTAGCTATCTGGCTCTCGACTGCCTTGCGGCGCTCGCGACTGTTTTCGTCGGTCTCGCGCTTAAGAGCTTCGCGTTCAATTTCGAGCGAGGTTCTCTCTCGTTCCAATTGGTCGATCTCAGTCGGGACAGATCCGATTTGAATCGCGAGCGAAGCTGCAGCCTCATCGACGAGGTCTATAGCCTTGTCAGGCAGGAACCGGTCGCTGATATAACGATGCGAAAGCGTAGCGGCGGCGACAATTGCCGAGTCCTTGATGCGCACGTTGTGGTGCGCCTCGTAACGATCCTTGAGGCCGCGCAGAATTGCAATAGTGTCTTCGACATTCGGCTCGCCTACATAGACGATCTGGAAACGCCGTTCGAGCGCCGCGTCCTTCTCAATATATTTGCGGTATTCATTCAGCGTGGTTGCGCCAATGGCCCGCAGTTCGCCTCGCGCCAGGGCCGGCTTCAACATATTGCTGGCGTCAATTGCGCCTTCTGCCGCGCCTGCGCCAACAAGCGTGTGCAGTTCATCAATGAAGAGCACGATTTCGCCGTTTGATTCTTCAATCTCTTTCAACACCGCTTTGAGGCGGTCTTCAAACTCGCCGCGATACTTGGCGCCGGCAAGCATGGAGCCCAGGTCGAGCGAGATGACTCGCTTGTCGCGCAGGCTTTCCGGCACGTCGCCGGAAACAATGCGCCGGGCGAGACCTTCAACGATGGCAGTCTTACCAACGCCAGGCTCACCAATCAGCACAGGATTATTCTTGGTGCGACGGCTCAGGACCTGAATCACGCGACGAATTTCTTCATCGCGACCGATGACGGGATCAAGCTTGCCGCGGCGAGCGAGTTCAGTGAGATCCTTCGCGTATTTTTCCAGAGCCTGGAATTTTCCTTCGGGATTCTGGTCGGTGACGCGCTGCGATCCGCGCACGGCGGTGAGCGCCTTGAGAATGGCATCGTGAGTCGCGCCCACTGCTGCCAGCGCTTCACGGGCGGAGTCTCCTTTCAAGTGAGCCGCGCCCAGCAGCAAATGCTCAGTGGACACGTACTCATCCTTGAAGTTCGCAGCCTCGCGAAACGCCTGCTCAAGCGCTTTGTTGAGCGCGCTGCTCAGGCCGGGCTGGCTCGCCGAACCCGCAACTCGAGGCAGCTTTTCCTCAAGCGCATGCAGGTCGCTCTCCAGCCGTTCCGTGGGGACACCGATCTTTTCAAGCACAGCCGGGATCACGCCTTCGCGATCCTCAATGAGCGCCAGCAACAAATGCAGCGGCTGCACCTCGGGATTACCGAGTTCGGCAGCGCGCTCTTGTGCCTGCTGCATTGCCTGTTGCGACTTAACGGTCAGTTTTTCCCAACGAATTGCCATAATTCAAACTCCCAGGTACGATCTCTCAGCTGCTTGCTTCCAGCTCCCATCCTATTCTTGCGGGGCTTGCTATTACTGTCTAGAGAGGCTTCCATTCCGCTGTTCTGTTGCGTAAAAACAGACCGGGAGGCGAATCAAATCCACCTCCCGGTCTCGAATAATCCTCCGCCAAGCTTCAAACCAGCAAGCAGGAAGCCAGGCGACGGAGGTTCTGTCAACGAGTTCGGTTAGCGCCCGGCGCCAACCAACGCCGGCTCTTCCTTGGTCACGTTGATCTTGATCTGCTTGGGTTGCGCTTCAGGCTTCTTGGTCAGTTCAAGCTTCAACACACCGGATTCATAATTTGCCGAGACGTGCTCAGTGTCTACCGTGGAAGGCAGCGTGAAGGCCCGATAGAAGCTGCCATAGCGCCGTTCAATGCGATGGAAGTTCTGCTCTTTCTCTTCAGCTTCAAACTTGCGCTCGCCCTTGACAGTGAGGGTGTGGTTCTCTACACGGACGTCCAGATCCTTCTGGTTGATGCCCGGAACCTCGATTTTAAGGACGACTTTTTGATTGTCTTCATAGATGTCGACCGGCGGCACAAAGCTTGCGGCCGCTACTGGATCTTCTCCGCCGACGTTGTAGTCGCGGAAGAGAGAGTTGACACGATTCTGCAAAGCAATGACATCACGGAATGGATCCCAACGAGTAATGGTCATAACGATTTACCTCTTGATGAATTGAGAATTGATGGGGTCAGGACTGCGAATCTGACCGCTCAATCATCTTGATAAAACTATAGCACAAAAGATTCATAAAATGTGCGCGTATTGTACTCATATTCTGAATAAATCAACTTCGAAGCGATCTGAATAGGATTTATCGCGGGAATATGACTGGAAATGACGGACCAATCTTAGCCAGACAGTCTGATTTCGGCTCCGATTGTTGACTGAGGAGCCGAACGCACCCCAGACCGGGAGGCTAGATCTTGTCGAAAATGTCCGGAAACTCGCGCCTCAGGGCTTCGACGAGTGCAGCCCTTTCCGTAGTCTCCAAGGGACGGCTCATCGCAATCCGTCCGTTCGGCGCGTAATCCACAAGCGGCGATCGCGATTCAGGCAGCACCAGGTCACCCTTGGAGAGGCTTTTCCGATCTGCGTTTGAATGGTCCGCCATGCCAGTTCCTCCGGCCTTTTCCAAGCTCGACCCGGTTAAGGTTTATGTTGCCTAAGATGGACCTTTGTACCGGGCCGTGTCCATCGAAACACGATTGCCGTGTGAAATTCTTTCCTGCTGGAACTCACACAGGATCGAATAGTCTCGGCGGGTTTTCCCCGTATCTGTCTGACGGACGGCCGCTACAATCAAGACCACATGGTGCTTCTCCCCAGCATGCCGGCGATTATTGACTGGCACTGGATCTGGCTTTCGGTGGCCGCGTTCCTTGCCGGCGTACTCAACGCTGTAGCGGGCGGAGGATCCTTTCTGCTTTTTCCGGCGATGCTTGGCATGAAGATGCTGCCTGTGCAGGCGAACGCGACCAATACGGTAGCTTTGTGGCCGGGGCAGCTGACGTCGGTCGCGGCTTACCGAGATGACATTCGCCGAAATCTCCGCTTGGCGCTGCCGATGGGCGTGGCCGGTTTGCTTGGAGGAACTGCCGGCGCGGTGGTGTTGCTGAATACCCCGCAGAAGACGTTTCTGCACCTGGTGCCGTGGTTGCTGCTGGTAGCGGCATCCATTTTCGCTGTCACAGGGCCGGTGTCGCGGTGGCTCAATCGGCGCAGCCGGCGGGTTGACGTGCGAGCGGGGAAGGCCCGGGGCGTTTGGCTCTTTATATCCACGATAGTGGTTTGTTTTTACATTGGATATTTCGGAGCGGGGGCCGGATTTCTGCTAATCACGTTGCTCTCCCTTTTCGGGCACCAGGATCTGAACGAGATCAACGCGCTTAAGGTCGTATCGACCACGATGGCCAACGGGATTGCGTTTCTCATTTTCGTTTTTGACGGACAGGTGGTGTGGCGCTATTGCCTGCTGGCGATGGTGACCTGCGCAATCGGCGGCTATTCTTCTGCCCGGCTTGCGCGCCGGATACCGCAACCGGTGCTGCGTGGCCTGGTGGTGTTCATTGGACTTTTTATGGCGGCTTGGTTTTTCTGGAAGAATCCGTAAACACTGCGAATAGGGACCAGGGAATAGCGGGTTCCGCGGCTTAGTGCCTATTTCTGATCAGGTTCTTTGTGTCGCCTGTAAAATGGGTGCATGAGCCACGAGGGCATCCGATTTGTCGAGAAGGGTCACGGGGAGAGCGAGGCCGAAGCGGAACAGCCTCTGCCGCGCATTGCAGTGACGCCTGAAAAGGTGCGCGTTCTGCTCTCTGAAGGCAAAGGGATGGAGATTGATTGGCAGGATGGGCATCGCAGCGCGTGGACGTTTGCATGGTTACGCGACGCATGCCCGTGTGCAACCTGCAATGAGGAACGAGGGCAGCAGGGGCGCAAGCCTGGTCAGCCCAAGGCAAAAGCTGCGGCGGTGCTGCCGATGTACACGGCCCCGCCAAAACCGGCGAGTGCGCATCCTGTGGGGCGGTATGCTCTGCAGTTCAACTGGCAGGATGGGCACACGGCCGGGATTTATTCGTGGGAATATTTGCGGCGGGTATGCCAGTGCCGCGAGTGCACCTTTGCGGCGGAAGCGGCCGCGGGGACGCCGAACTAGATCGCCAGGTCAGTCGCTCAACTGTCAAGCTTGCGATTCCAAAGGAAAGTAAGCTGTTTCACGGTTTCGCCGACGGGCCTTTTTGGCAGCACATAAGGTCTGATCCACTCGCGAAGGCGGTCAGTGTTTTTTTCAAATAACTCGTAGACAAGCTGCACATAAATCACGATGGCCGAGAGTACCACCAGCTATCCGTCTCAACCGGTACACTAGAGAGAGGAACCTTCTCCTCTGGACCAGCCCGTGCAGCCGCTCACCGACAATCTGAATCCTGAACAGCGCGCTGCGGTTGAGGCCACTGAAGGGCCATTGCTGATTCTGGCCGGAGCCGGATCAGGCAAGACCCGAGTGATTACCAGCCGGATCGCTTGGCTCATTCGTGAAAAAGGGGTTGCGCCGGACTCAATTCTCGCCGTTACGTTTACCAATAAAGCCGCCAAGGAGATGGGCGAGCGCGTCGATCGCCTGCTGGGGCACACGTCGCTGGCCAAGCCGCTGATCGCCACATTTCATTCGCTATGCGTGCGCTTGCTACGGCGCGACATCGAAGCGCTGAAGGTGGGCAATGAAGGGTTGACGCGGTCGTTCGCGATTTATGACGAGAACGATCAGCAGGCCATTGTGAAGCAGGTGATGCGGCGTATGGGGCTGGACACGAAACAGCTGACGCCGCGCACGGTGCTGGGGCGCATTTCATGGGCTAAGAACCACATGGTCGATCCGCAGGAGTACTACCTTGCCTCAAGCGACCCAAACAGCGAGCGAATTGCACACATTTACCAGAGCTACAAGGCGGAATTGCGCAAGAACAATGCGCTTGATTTTGACGATCTGCTGTTGGAAGCGGTTCGGCTGCTGAAGGTTTCGAGTGAAGCCAGGGAGCGTTACCAACGCCGCTATCGTTATCTTCTTGTGGACGAATATCAGGACACGAATCGTCCGCAATATGAGTTGATGAAATTGCTGGCGGGCGAAGCTAAAAATGTGTGCGCGGTGGGCGATGAGGACCAGAGCATTTATTCGTGGCGCGGCGCGGACATACGTAACATTCTTGAGTTCGAGAAGGATTTTCCGAACGCGCACATTGTGCGGCTGGAGCAGAACTACCGATCGACACAGATTATTTTGGAAGCGGCGGGCGCGGTGGTGGCGAATAACCTGCTGCGCAAGGGGAAAAAGCTTTGGACCGACCGGCAGGGCGGAAGCCTGGTTGGTTACTATGAAGCGCCCGATGGCGAGAACGAAGCACTTTTTATCGCAGATCGCATTCAGAAGTTTCTGCGCGAAGCCGATTCAGAAGGAACGGAAGGACATTGCGCGGTTTTGTATCGCACCAACTCGCAATCGCGCCTGGTTGAGGAAGCGCTGCGAAGGTACAACATCCGCTACACGATGGTGGGCGGCTTCAGCTTTTACGAGCGCGCGGAGATCAAGGACTTGCTCGGGTATCTGCGGCTAGTGCGCAACCCGCACGACTCCATGGCTTTGCAGCGCGTGATCAATACGCCGGCGCGCGGCATTGGCAAGACTACGCTGGAAACGCTGGAACGGCTTGCGCTGGAAACGGGCGCATCTACATGGGACGCCTTGAGCGCGGCGATTGCGAACCGGCTACTGCCGGCACGGTCTCAATCCGCTCTTGAGACTTTTCGTCAGCTTATTCTGGATGCGCAGGCGATGATGGACCCTGACTTCGCGGGGAAGCTTTCAGCGGATGTGGCGGCAAGTGCGGGCGCCAACGACGGGGATACGGATTTTGCCTTTGGATCAGCAACGGCGGATTCCGCAAGCGCCGAATCCGCGACGAGCTTCGACTTCGGAAGCAAGAACGAAGATCAGTTGCCACTGCTGAATGCGCTGAGTTTTTCGCCGTTTGCGGATGCGCCCAAGCGGCCGTTCCTTACGATGCCGAAGAAGGATGCGGGAACACAAGAATCGGAAGCGGGGTTAGCGCGATCCCAGGTCTCAGAATCGAGGCCTGGGGCACCCGCTGAGGTAGACGCGGGCGAAAAGCCGCCGTTTCGCGCTCCGGGGGATGCGGCAACCCTGCCTGAGTTGATTCGGTTTCTGATTGATCGCACCGGGTACATCAAGGCTCTGGAAGCGGAAGGCTCGCCGGAAGCATTCAGCCGCATTGAAAATTTGAAGGAGCTGGCCAACGCGGCGCACGACGCTGAAGGGAGGGGAGAGACGCTGGCGGAATTCCTCGATCATGCCGCGCTCGCTTCTGACACCGATCAGTTCGATCCGGACTCGCGCGTGACGCTGATGACGCTGCACGCCGCCAAGGGGTTGGAGTTTCCGCTGGTGTTTCTTGCCGGGCTGGAGGAAGGATTGTTTCCGCATTCGCGCACACTGAACAATCCAGATGAACTGGAAGAAGAGCGGCGGCTTTGCTATGTGGGCATGACGCGCGCCATGAACACACTGGTGCTGACGCGGGCCATCTATCGACGCCGCTACGGCAACGACGCGCCGGAGATGAGCGTACCTTCGCGGTTTCTGGAAGAAGTGCCGCAATCGCTGGTGGAAAACCTGAGCGGGCGCAGCCCCAGATGGTCGACTCCCGGATATCCAAACACGTATGGGCGCCGCGCAGGTAACACCGGAGACTTTGAAGGCCGGCACTACAACTACGAGGATGAGAGCCAGGAGGCCTACGTGGCCGGCGAGAAGCGTTACGCGCGGGGTCACGAGACCTCTGCAAGAGGCGCGGCTGCGGCGGCAGGGTCGGGGTCCATCGATAATATCGCTCGCTTTTTTGGCGCGAAACCGGGGGCGTTGAAGCCTGGTGCGTTTGCGCGGCCGGCCATGGACATTCCGGCGCCCACGGGCGCGGCTGGATTGAAGAAAGGCCAGCGCGTGCGGCACAGCAAATATGGAGAAGGCACAATTGTGCTGCGAGAAGGCGACGGAGACGACGCGAAGCTGACCGTGCTCTTCACCCGCCACGGCATGAAGAAACTCATTGAAAAATTTGCCAATCTGCAAAAACTTTGAACAGTTCTTCGAACCGTAATGGTTTATTTAGCCACATAAGAACTCAGGCATCCCAAGATGGACTCGGGATGCCTGAATTTTTGTGGAAGCGATGGAGCAATTAAGCCGGGGGCTTTTCATGCTCCTTCTTGTCATCTTTCTTTTTCTCGTCGGGCGTCTGCGGCCTGGCCGGTTGCTTTTGGGGCGGTGCTTCCGGCCTTACCTGGGGCGGAGGAGGCGTACGTTCCTGCGGGCGCTCGCTTGGGGGTGGGGGTTGAGGACGCGACGGAGGCTGCGGCTGCATGGGTCGCTGCTCCGGGCGTTCGTTGGGAGCAGGGGGCTGAGGGTGTGAGGGTGGAGGCTGCTGATCTGGACGCTCGCTGGGTGGCGGCATTTGCGGGCGGGGAGGCGGTTGGTATGCATTGGGCGCGGGTTGACTCGGGGGGCGAACCGGCTCGACGCGATTGTTCGGCTGAGGTTCAACCGGGCGATTGATTTGCGGCTGCTCGGGTTGGGGACGGACCGGCTGTACGACGGCGGGACGGCTGGGTTCTGGCTGATTCTGAGGCTGAACCGGAACTGGACCATTGACAGGTTGATTCACTGGCGGACGATTACTTACAGGCTGCGGCATGGAGGGCTGTGTGGGCTGGTTTGATTGGGGCGGGCGCATGGCGTTGGCTGGATTCATGGGTTTGCCGACGGTGGGAGTGGCAGGCCGACCCGGAGGCGCCTGCTTCACCATGGGCTGCGCGGCAACATTGGCGGGGCGGAGCGTCTGCACCTCGCTGCGGGCAAGCGGCTGACCAGGATGCGCGGCCAAGGCCTGCTGCTGCCTGGCAAAGGGTACGGGCGGGGGAGGGGGGGTTCTCTTGGCAACCACCTGGCGGGCGGCTACAGAGGCGGGTGGGGCGGACACGTGGTCCGCCGTTGCGGCCCTGGAACCGAGCACGCTTTCTCTTGTCGGAGCGACCGCAACGGAAGCGCTCATGGGGGCGGAGGCGATGTCTCGCGCGCTGACTGAGACTGAGACTCTGGACACAGGCTGGGCGCTGACAAACGCGTGTTGCGGAACGACCATCACTGCGCCCTGGACGTTGCGATTGGCATACGTGATGTTCGTAATGTTGGTGGTGTTGTGGATGATGGTGGTGTTGTAGACGTTGGTGATGGTGATATTGGTGACGGTGGTATTGCTGACGTTGACACGGGTCAGGTAGGCCTGGCTCACGTGGTAGGACGGCACATAGACTTCACGCGGACCAAGCGGGAACCACCCAACATTGCCGCCGAAGCCGCCCGGGCCGCCGCCGATGAAGACCACCAGCGCCGGAGCGTAGACAGCACGCACAGCTACGGGGCCGGCAACCCAACCCCAGCGTCCGCCCACACTCACCCATCGACCGTAATGAAAGGGCGCGTAGCCCCAGGACGAATCGTCGACCCAGGTCCATCCCCAGGGAGAAATCCAATCCCAATGGCCGTCGTGATAGGGAGCCCAGCCATAAGCAACCTGATTCGGATACCAGACGTGGCCGTAGTTCGGATCGTCGCGCCAATCGCCATAGCTATCCAGGTCTTCATAGCCGACCACGTCGCGCGAGAGGTACTGCGCGGAACGCGAAGAGTCGTAGCGATGATCGCGATCGTAGGACCAGCTATCGAATTCGTCTGGATAGGCAATGGGCTCGACATCGGCATAGAGTGCATTTTGCCCATTAAAGGTGCCGCTCTGGCCGGTGTGCACGTCATAGGTAGAGCCGTAACCGGTGGCCTCGCCGTCGCCATCGCGGACACTGATCGCGGTGTAGCTGCCGTCGGAGCTTGCCTCAACCCGATAATGGCCGGGCTGGAAAGCTGAAAAGGCCAAATTTGGAGTGTCGACTTCGAAGTCGTCGTTATCGCCAAGTCTTCTGACGGTCACGTTGATCGCGCCCGATGTGAGCTGAATCTGGACGGTATTGTCGTCGAGGTTCAGGAAAGAGAAGCCGGTGTTGGGGGCCAAACGAATTACGGCCGAGCCGAGTTGCACTTCGGCGCGCGAATTCTGATCGGTCCACAGCTGATCGCCGGTGCTCATGGGCCGGTTGGGCACCGCTCCCACCCAATCCGCTTCACCGGCCGGCTGAAACGAAACAGAACCCTGCATGTAACCGAGCCGAGCGACGCGGGCGGGCGGGTCGTCCTGATCCTGAGCGGATGCTTGGGTGGGGAGAAAGACGGGGACCAGCAGAACCGCAAATATCGTGCCGCACAAAGCTGATTTCAAGTCTCTCGTCATGCGAGTGTCTAACCTCTCTTACTTCGATGTGATCGTTAACCCGGGTGAAATTGCTTTGTTGTCCAAGGCGCGAAGATAAAGGCCTTGTTCAGGGCGATTTCACGGAGTATCGCTGCACCTCAGAAGAATACATCGAAGGGCCTGGGGCGCGGGACTGTGACGGATTGGTCGGGCGTTGAAAATCCTTGTCTGCCTGGGGAGGAGCGAGTATGTTCTACCAATTGGAGTTCGCACCATGGCCTTATCTTCCGTGATCCTCCGGCAAGTTCAACCCATCATTGCGCTGTCGGACCTGAATATGCCCACCGTGGTAAAGGAGCAACTAAACGCAATCGCAGAGGACTTGCAGGTTCGCACCGGGGCAAGCCCAGTTGTTGCGTTGTTTGTGTCGAGCAATCCTTCGTACGCCAGCGCAGCCGCAGAAGCCCTGGGGCACAGTCTCAATCGGACGGTGGCCCACTTTGATCCGGTCGGCAAGGATGCGCACCCGCCCACCAGACAGGGCGTAAACCTGGCGCAGGCGGTGCAGACTCTCGATGCACGCCAAGTGGTTCTCTTTTTCGACGAAGCGGATGCGCTGTTTCACAAACGGACCGCAGTTCGCGACGATGATGTTAAAGCGGAAACGCCGGGCTCGTCGCCGACGGCAGACGGCCTCCCATCTTTCCAGGGACTTTCTATCGTATCTGCACGAGTAGCGCCCGAGTTTAGGATCCCGAACCTGCGTTACACTGTGCATCTTCCGGACGGTCCTCCCTAGGCCGTGACAGCGGTCGTCGAAAGCATTTTCAAGCCTTGCGGAGCGAAGCGGCCTCGCGATTTGAGAAAGGCGCGCAGGCTGCCGGACACTCGTTCCCGCGTGACGGACCAGGTAACCTTGTACGCAGAATTGCTGCCGCAGCCTGCCTGCGAATCGGTACCGGGATAGGCCATGGTGGCCCGGAAGACACTGCCGCCTTGTGAATCGACGTTTTCATCCCATTGCTGCTTGGTGAGACTGACCACGTCCCCGGCAACGAAGCCATCACAATTGGGAAAAATAAAATTGATCGCGGTTTCAACCATCACCTTGGACAGGGCCGCATACCACGCGGACGTATTGGCCAGCAGACTTAACAGTCCCACAGAGCCAGTGGCACTTACGGTGGTGATGCCGCCTGAGAGGTTAGCGAAACTGAACGACGGCCCTTTCACGGTAGACTGCACGCCCTCGGTCAACAGCGAGGTTGCCAGGGTGTTGAGGTTAGTTGAGAGCTCGTTGGTGGCGCCGTTGTAGATGAAGTAGGTGAATGCGAGGGCGCGGTCTTGATTGGAAAGCAACATGGTGGAGAAATGCAGTCCTACGCCGTGATCGCCGTTGTTGACATCGCCGGCATTGAATGTGAGGACGGGCAACTTTGTTCCGCCCAGCTGAACGCCGAGCGTTACCGTATCAGTGTCATTGTGGCGCGACCGGGTGTTATCGATATGGAACGACTCGAGCTTTACGGTGTAGAAGTCCATCGCTGCCTCGATTACTGCAAGGTGATCAAGATGGGAATGAGTTCCGTGCCGCTGTTCAGAGGCTTGAGGGCTTTGCCCACGATTGCACCAAAAGCTTTTGCCCGATCGGACGCTTTCATTGCGCATCCCGCGTTGGCCGACGAGGTCAATGGGTCGCCCACGGCGATGGGGCCATAGGAGGCGTCAGCATAGCAGAACGATTTGCCAATCAGGGACACCTTCGCACACGGAACATGAGGCGACTGGCTGTCGAGAATCACTCCCGGACGATAGGACCCAGCGCCGGCGACGACGCCTGCAATCGCTTTGTCGTAGGGGCGGCTGCTTGCTCTCAACTCTCCGTTTTCATCCACCACAACAAGCGTTCCCGGCACCAGCGTCTGGTTTGCGGCGACGGCAAACTGCTCGGCAACGTCGGCGCCGGGAAGGAAGATGTCGCCGGTGATGTTGAGATTGCCGTTGATCTGAACGTTGCCATCGAAGTTTCCGGCGTTGCCGCTGCTTCTGCCATATACGCCGTTGCCGCCGGCGGTGTGGATGCCGGCGATTCCGGACATATTGGTACCGGCGCTTTCACCGTGGACGGCGTCGCCTTGCGCGCTTTTGCCGTACACGCCGGGACCGGTGCTCAGGTTGGCGGCTGTCACTGAGGCGACGGTTGTATTGCTATACGCGAGTATGGACGGGTGCGTCTGCCAGATGGGCTCTTCCGGTGGATGAACAACCGGGATGACGGGGGAAATGGGGATGGGATTATTGAATTGCTCTGCCAATGAGTTACCTTCCTGGTGGATTTCTGTCGGGGACCGGCGAATTTCTGCTGGGCCTGTTTCGGGAAGCAGAAATTCAGGCTGCCAGTGTAGTCTCGCTCACATTTTATCCGCAACCGGGATGAGATTGGCCTTTGCGGAGTTTTTTAGAGAGCCTGCTGTGCCTAATTTCATCCCATAAGCTTGCCGCAACTTTGAATACCCTGCTGAGTCTAAAATCAGAAGGGACTCGCGTTGCTCTGCTTCTTCCAGCAAGATGGCGGAACGCCCTGCGACCTGGAGAGAGACACAATGGCAATCATGAAGACATCGAATCCTGCCCTTGGCGAAAACACATTTCGGAACGTTCCCGGTTCGGGGTACGGAGGTTCAATCGACGTAGCCAGCCGTATGACCATCAACGGCACCGTCAACAAGACGGGCTTCCTGCTGGTGTGTGCGATCGCGACCGCGGCATGGACATGGTATACGTTCATGCAGTCGCGGGACATGGCGGAGGTGGCCCCGCTGATGATTGGCGGCTTGATCGGCGGCTTTGTCTGCGCCATGGTCACCGTCTTCAAAAAGGAATGGTCGCCCGTAACCGCCCCGCTCTATGCACTGCTGGAAGGGCTGGCGCTCGGCGGCCTGTCGGCTGCGTTCGATGTTCGCTTTCCCGGCATCGCCATGCAAGCCGTTGGCCTGACGTTCGCCACGCTGCTGGTGTTGCTGCTGGCGTATCGTTCCGGCCTGATCCAGGTAACCCAGCGGTTCCGGCTTGGAGTGGTTGCGGCCACTGGCGGAATCTTTCTTTTTTACTTGGCGCAGATGCTGCTCGGCTTCGTCGGCTTCCATTTCAGCACGATTAATGGTTCTGGAGCAATCGGCATTGGATTCAGCCTGTTGGTAGTCGGTATCGCGGCTCTAAACCTGGTGCTTGATTTTGATTTCATTGAGAAAGGCGTGAACTTTGGCGCTCCCAAGTATATGGAGTGGTACGGCGCTTTCGGGATCATGGTCACGCTGGTTTGGTTGTACCTTGAGATTCTTCGTCTGCTTTCGAAGATGCGCAGCAGAAACTAAGTACCACGATTGGGTGATAGGATAGTGCGACATCTCAGGATAGAGCGAAACCGTCGCATAGGGCTAATGGTTTCGGCGCGATCTACCGGTAACCTTGGCAAAGTGTGGGGTGTACAAGGTTCCTGCCCGCAACTGGACAGGGTGCCAGGGCGGAAAGCGGATCGATTCTAGAAGCGGCGAAGACTCCGTCCGAACGAACAATGCGACTCATCGCGGCACATGCCAGAATGACCGCAATGGGGGATTGATCCATGCAGGAACTTCAGATTGCTCATCCGACCGTCGAATCGACTCAGCCACCATTCCAACTTGACGTTCTGCAGCCACATAAAAACTGGTGGCAGCGGCTGATGAATCCTGATCCTCCTGACCCTAGAAAATTTGTGCGGGAAGCTGTGCCTGGCTTGGCTTCCTATTTCTGGACCGGCGGCGTCCCCGTTGCACACGCTATCCGCGACATCAGTTTGTCAGGGCTTTATGTGGTCACGGAAGAGCGTTGGTTTCCAGGCACTGAAGTCACCATGACACTAACCAAGTCCGACTGGGGCGGTGCCGCGGAAGACCACTCCATCTCGTTGCGTGCACGCGCCGTTCGCTGGGGAAATGATGGAGTTGGCCTTGGTTTTCTACTCGCTCCCTCAAAGGGCAAGTCGCACGCGATAACCCACTTGGCCGATGACGTCGATCACGCGGAACTTGAATCGTTCCTGCATCGGCTTCGAGCGGTGACCAACTAAGCCGGCGACCTTTCCGGCGTGTTTGCGCCCAAACAAGTCTGTCTTCAGTTCGGCTCGTCGGCTGCCCAGGCCTTCGTCGCCGTCCGCATGTTTTGCTCCTCAATCCCGATCCCTTTCGTGCTCCCAAGCCACCGTGCGCATGACTAGAGCAGTTTCGGAAAACACGCAGACTCTTCGAGGGCATCAACGGTGGCCTTTTCTTAAGGAAAACGCCACCTGAGTGTGTGCTTCCGGTCTACACCATTTCCGAAACCGCTATAACCCATAAGTACTGTGCGACCTGGCGCTTTCCCCTGTACGTACTCGAAAATTAAAGGCAAACTTAGGTAATCTCAATTACTAGCGAAGGTAACCGATGACAGGTAACGGTACTCCCCTCAACGGCTATTACGATTACCGCCTTGTCGCACTGTCGATACTCATTTCCATTCTGTCTTCTTATGCGGCGCTGGATCTTGCCGGCCGCGTGACGATTGCGCGAGGGCGAGCGCGCCTTTTATGGCTTGGGGGCGGTGCCGTGGCCATGGGTACGGGTATCTGGTCAATGCACTACATCGGCATGGAGGCGCTGCGGCTGCCGGCGGCGGTGCTATATGACTGGCCAACGGTCCTCTTGTCCATGCTGGCCGCAATCGCCGCATCGGGAGTGGCGCTCTATGTTGTGAGCCGCAAAACGATGGGCACAATTTCCATTCTCATTGGCAGCGTTGCCATGGGATGCGGCATCGCCGCGATGCACTACATCGGCATGAAGGCTATGCGGCTCCCCGCGATGTGCAGCTACTCTCCGGGGCTGGTCACTTTATCCGTCGTACTGGCGATCGTCATCTCCGGTGTTGCCCTGTATCTTACCTTCCATCTGCGCGCGGACACCGCGCATTGGGACTGGCGAAAGGGCGCGAGCGCTCTGCTGATGGGAGTGGCAATCCCGGTGATGCATTACGTGGGAATGGCAGCGGCGGTATTCATTCCCATGCCCCTGGTGGCGGAAGATCTGCATCACGCGGTGAACATCTCCGCGCTGGGCATTGCCGCCATCACCCTGGCTACGCTGCTTATGTTATCGCTGGTTTTTGTTTTGTCCATTGTGGACCGCCGCTTCTACTTGCAGGCCGTCGAACTCAGAAGCGGAGAACAGCGCTATCGCCAGATCGTGGAAGCTGCTTTCGATGCCTTTGTGGGTTTTGACACTTCGCTGGTAGTGGAGCACTGGAACGCCCAAGCAGAGCGAACATTCGGATGGACTCGCGCCGAGGCGATTGGGCGGCCTCTTAGCGACTTCATCCTGCTGGACCAGAAAGCCAATAACGAAGCAAAGAGCCTGCGAGAGCTGTTGCAGTGGAACGACCAAGATGCGACCCAGGCTCGCGTTGAAGTGACGGTCCGTCACCGCACCGGCCACGAGTTCACGGCGGAGATGGCTCTCTCCTCTGTTCGATCGAAGCAAAAAAATCTCTTTGCCGCCTTCGTCCACAATGTCTCGGAACGCAAGCAGGCAGAACACGAGCGTGAGGCGGCCAAGGAAGCAGCGGAATCCGCCAGCCGCGCCAAAGGGGATTTCCTGGCCAATATGAGCCATCAAATTCGCACTCCGCTGAACGGTGTAATAGGGATGACCGAGTTGGCTCTGCAAACCGAGCTGACGCAAGAACAACGCGAATATCTTGACACGGTCCGGTTCTCCGCGGAGTCCTTGCTGAGCATCATCAATGACATTCTGGACTTCTCAAGAATCGAGGCCGGAAAGGTTGAACTCGAGACCGTCGACTTCGATTTGCGCGACTGCATGGAGAGCACTCTGAAAACGCTGGCGCTGCGCGCCGACGAGAAGGGTCTGGAGCTGCTCTGCGATGTGGAAGCGGATGTGCCCTCGCTGTTTCGCGGGGATCCTAACCGCCTTCGACAGATTGTGGTCAACCTGGTGGGCAACGCGATCAAGTTTACGCACGAAGGCGAAGTCACACTGCACGTGGAAACTACCGGAAGCAACGCAGGCGCACGGACGCTGCATTTCGTTGTTACCGATACAGGCGTGGGCATTCAAGCTGAAAACCTGGAGAGCGTCTTCGACTCCTTCCGCCAGGCGGATACTTCCACCACGCGCGAATTTGGCGGCACCGGATTGGGGCTCATCATTTCAAGGCGCCTTGCACACATGATGGGCGGGCGGCTCTGGGTCGAGAGCGAACCTGGGATCGGCTCAGCCTTCCACTTCACGGTAGAACTGGCGGATGGCGCGCGCGTTGCGGCATCTTCGCCC
>Ga0302319_10007720_pt1 | contig 21118 bp, 10 predicted proteins | sample Bog_T0_2_FD_203319 | JGI IMG/M metagenome (GOLD analysis project Ga0302319, IMG submission 203319) | Peat permafrost microbial communities from Stordalen Mire near Abisko, Sweden - Bog_T0_2 | ecosystem: Environmental > Terrestrial > Soil > Wetlands > Peat | place: Sweden: Abisko, Stordalen Mire... | reverse complement strand
AACCGGATGGACGGATTTTACCTCTACGCCGTTCTCCGAAAGCCGAAACCGCCCAAAAAGGATGCGAACGCTCCAGCGGAAGCAGGCGTTGAGACGCCAACGCCTTCCCCGGTGGCAACCAAAGCTTCGGAGTTGAGTACAGACAATGCCGGCCAGTGAGGATAAAAACCCTGCCCAATATCTTTGGCGCGCCCCTTTCGGGGCTTGGCCCGCTCCGCTCGTGTACCCAGGGCGTTGCCCTGGGCTGGCTTGTGGCGGGCCTTTGGCCCTCGGCTACATATGATCAGCGAGCCACTTCGTCCTCAGAACTTTCAGTGACGAGCCTCTCGATGAATCCGTGGTAAAACTCCGGGCGCTGCTTTTCGGGGCGTTGAAAACCCTGCGGTTCATCCACCGCGGATAGAATCAAATACCGATCGAACCTAGCGGCATTGGGCGAGTCCTTGAAGAAAATATTCAGAGCCACGAGCGCCTGTGCGTACTGAAATTCACCTTCCTGAATCCTGCCCGTAACCGTTGCCTGCAAATCCTGGTAGAGTTCCCACAAAACGGCGTTGGAGGAAGCACCCGTGTAAGTAATCAACCGGATATCCCCAAACCGCTGTGCCGGGGCATGGGTCCTCAGCTTCAAGGTTGAAGCGCTTACATAGAACAAAGTCACCGGACCGGCCGCAGGCAACCTGGCATCGCCCAGCAAATCGCCCGGTTTTAGAAGCACAAACTCGCCCTTCTGGTAGAACGGCCAGAGGTCAAGGCTGTCAAATTCGCCCGCGACGACCGCGGTCGATTTATGGGAGTCCAGATACTGGCCGAGCTTGTTCCACGGCTGGCCTGCCTTGTCTTCGAACAGACTGTGCAATCCGGGAACGCCATTGCCAAGCACCACGGCAACCACCCCGGGCATTATCCACGTGCGACTTTCAGGAATCTGTTCCGAGACCCACTCCACGCCCTGCGCAAGAATGATACAGAGACAGGGGATCCCATAAGAAAGGAACCTGGCAAACGCCCACGGGAAATGGTCGAGCCCCTGGAGAGCCATCACCAGCATACCAATGACAACTGGAAGCCACAGGACCAAAACCTTGCGTCTGCCCTGGGATGCCGACCAGGTACCCGCAATGAGAAGAGCAGCCGGCAGCAATGCGAAGTAACCCTCGCCAAAATATGAAGATATGACCGCGGCAAAGTAGCCCACATTCGTCGGCGGCGTAGTCGTCCAGTAAGCCTGCACCTCCTTCATTTCCTTCCACAACGGCGCATAAGCCGCCACTATCACGGCGCCGGCCAGGATCATGGGAATCCCGATCGAAAGGCCGACCCTGCTCCATGGAGGACGGAACCCAGGCAATCGCACCACGTCAGCCAAAAATAACAGTCCGATGAACAGGACCACGTAAAACCCATTCGGATGAGCGAGGCAGCACAGGACCGTTGCCGCCGCGCATAATGACCCCCGCCCAATACCTGGACGATCCCGCCACCGGAGATACATCAGGATTGTCAGCAAGGAGCCTATGCCCAACAGCGAATAGGCGCGGATCTGCGGCGCGATCATGATCAAATAGGGATTCACAGCCACCAGCAACGTGGAGATCAGCGAAGTACGAACATTTGTGAAGCGTAATGCCAATGCTGTCGTCAACGGCATGGTCAGAACGGAAGCCACAAGTGGCAACACCGTAAGAACCAGTGTATTGCCCCCAAACGCCAACCATATCCAACGCTCGGCCACGAGGAAGTAGTTCATCGACAGCCAGGTACCGAAGTGCGTGAGGATATACTTCGCTGGGGAGCGTATCCACATCAGGGTCCCAACTTCATCGCCGATGAACGACCGGTGGAACTGGTAAACCAGACGCAGCACAATCCCCAGCCCGAAAATTGTGCCGTGCAGCAATCGCTGCCTTCCTTCCAGGCGAAGTTCCTCTCCTGACGAACTGATTCCTTCCCAGCCGGGGGCATTCATTCAAATCCCTTTTAAGAAATTCGTTCCAGCCACAGATTGGCGCTCGGACCGCGCAGGCATGGTTCCATATTGGCCGCAAACCATTTCGGAACCCTCTTCCTCATATAATCCGTAAATAGTTTGATCCGGAAAGCGCCATTATATTGAAGAAAACTCAGCATAAAATACTGCTCATTCCATGCGCGCCCTTCCCGAAGCCAATCTTCTGGATACTCAAATCCCCCGAACATATCGTGAAAGTGGATGATGACGCCCGTGGCGAGGATGGGGAGTATTCTCGCGAATAGATGGCGCACATCGCTGCCTGTCTTCGCAACATGGCTGGAGTCGATAAAAAGCACATCGCCCTTCTCCAGGGTGCGGAATACGTCGAGTTCCACATCCTGGAGCTTTTTCTCGACGATATTAAGACGCGAGACCTCACCGGGCTTGAGAAGCGAGACGAACCTTTGCGGGTAAGGATCGATAAAGGTTAATTCCATTCCGTTATTGAAGAACCGATCATTGGTGTCCAGAAGGAGACAAGAGGAAAAGCCGCAACCCATTTCGATGATGCGCCGGGGCTTTGTCTCCATTAGCATGCAGAACAACGGCACCGCGTCGCCGTAGGAGTAGGCAGGATTGGAGTACCCGTAGCGAAATTCTCCATCCGGTTCCACCGGGAAAGGCAGTTGATTTACATGCGACGCAAGGCGGCCAAGCAAATCCATCTGTCCCTCATCATTGAAGTCCACACCTTCAAGCGGAGTCGAATTCGCCAGGGCCTCGATTGCCCGGTCAATATCCCCGGCGCCCGGAATGGGAGAGTAAGGATTACCCGGAGGTGCAAACGGCGATTCCTTCTTCGCCTTGAGTCTCTTCTCGAGTCGCTTGTTTTCACGCCGTAATTCCTTCCTCTCCTCTTCCAGGCTGGCAATTTTGGCCTTTAGCTTGGAACGGAACATCCATCGAAACCCGACCTTCTTCTTCTCCTTCACCTCAGGCGGTTGGTGTGTGCCAAATAACTCGACACCATACTGGTATAACTCCATGTCCAACGCATTCGCCTCGAGCAGGCGCGCCCACAGATCCTCTCCAAGGTGCGCCCGTACTTCCGCGATACGTTCATCGAGTGACAATGGCCGGTTGGGCGTGCTGTTTGCATGCACCGTCCTTAGGTTCAATTCGGGAAAATGCGGTTTCGCGATCTTCTCGATGCGCAAGAGCGATTGTTCGAAATTCTCGACAATCCCAAACATGGGCGTCGAACGGAGGAAGTCCTTGGCCTTCTCCAGATGCCCACTGCCCGGATCCGCACCCCGCGGCGAGCTCGAATCCGCCGCAGCCCCTGAGAGAGCCGCCACCTGGAAGTTCCGCAAATCCGTACTGGTCGTCCGCCCAATATGCCACCGGATGAAATCGGCAAAACTGACGTCCGCAGGCACCGGCCCATTGCGGCGCTCGAATAGATAGACGGAGGCTACCCGATCGATGGGATGCCGTAGAAATACGATGGGAAATAGCTGCCAATCCGCCCGCTGCGGCAAGGGAGGCCGGACCTGGTGGGAGGAAATCGCGGAAAGTTCCGGGTGCGCATCGGCAAATGCGGATAATTCGTCCGCAAGGATCCTGGACCAGGGAAACGGCCCGTCGAAGTTGGCCCAGCGCGAACCGAAAGATTCCTCGAGCAATTGATCGATGGAGCTCCCCGCATTCTTAAACAGGTGGATATGAAGGATTAACTTGCGCATCTTTCACGTGCCCGGCAGGGAGCGGAGAAATCGTTTGCGTTGCAGCTTTCTCTGCGTCTAGATGAGCTAGCCAGCAAACAATGCCACTTTTACAGAGTCAAGCGATAATCGTGCTGGGAGCGCATGGCGGCGCGATGTGCGAGGTTATCGGCGCGTTGGCTGCGCTTGGAGTGAATTGCGGCGGGAAGATACAGGGAAAGGAATCCGGCAGCGAGCAGCCTGGAAAATCGCGGATCGGCGCGATGCACGACCGGTTGCTCCAAGCATTCGGTTCCGCATCCGATGAACTCCTGATACTTCCGGAAGATTGGCTAACCCTCCCGCCCGTGCAGGAATTTCAAGGCACTCTTCGTGAATTTCTTCTCGGGGACTTTCAGCAAAATTCCATATGGGCCAGCGGCGACCCGCGCACAGGCCGTTTACTGCCAGCGTGGATGCCCGTCCTCGCGGACTTACATATTACTCCCACTTACTTGCACCTGATCGATGATCCGCTCGACGCGGCTGAGTGGATCGGCCGACCGGGCCAATTATCGCACGAGAAAGCCTTGTTGGTCTGGTTGGATCATCACCTCACAGCCGAAAGAGACTCCCGGACGTCCAACAGAATATTCCTCCCCTACTCCCAGTTTTGCCAGGATTGGCGCGCTTCGCTTGAACCCCTCGGGCATTTGCTTGGAATCGAATGGCCGCTGCCTGACGGCAACTATACCCCGGTGGCGATTCAACCAGCCGCTCCTCTGCCTATCCGTATTCCGGAGTTAGTAACCATGACACATGATGCGCTGGTCCATGCTGCCGGAGGCGTCGATCAGGCAGGCAGCCAATTGGATTCCATCGGCGCCCAGTGGGAATCCGCAAAGCACCTCCTTGGACCCGCGCTTGATACATCGGCCCTGCGGAAGCAAGCCGCCGAGCTCGAGGCGGATTATAAGTTGCAAGCAGGCGCCTCGCGAGACTTCCTCGAGAGGCTTAGGACAACGCAGGAGAAACTTCGCGCGAAACAGGCGGACGTCAAAAAGCAAAAGGAAAAGCTGGAGCAGGCGAAGCACACGATAAAGGAGATGGAGTCATCCCTCTCGTGGCGAATTACAAGCCCGTTGCGCCGGGCACTCCACAAACGCGAGCCCAAGAAAAACCCATCAAACCCTCCACTTCCGGCCAGACCTGAGCCTGCACAGGTTGATCCAAGCAGCCTCCGCTTTGCTGCCGTCGCGAACCCGGATGTCTCCGTCATCATTCCCGTTTACAATCAACTCCGCTATACGGTCGCCTCCCTCGCTTCCTTGCAGGCCTGCCGCGATCCATTAACTCTTGAGGTCATCGTCATCGATGACGGCTCTTCGGACGATTCGCAGCGGGTATTATCCTCCATCCCCGGTATTCGCTATTACCGCAACGAAGCCAACACGGGATTCGTAGGTTCATGCAATCGGGGCGCGCAACTTGCCACCGGCACTTATATCTTGTTCCTCAATAACGATACCCGTGTCGGTGACGGCACCCTGGGCGCGATGGTGGAGACCTTCCAATATCATCCGAATGCCGGCTTGGTTGGGGCGAAACTAATTTATCCCGATGGCAGGCTCCAGGAGGCGGGGGGCGCCGTCTTTAGCGATGCGAGCGCCGCAAACCTCGGCCATGGTCAGGACCCGGATCATCCGGATTATTCCTATCTCCGCGATGTCGATTACTGCTCCGGAGCCTGCATCATGCTGCCGCGCACGTTTTTTCTGGAGTTGGGTTCCTTCGACCCCATCTACACCCCATGTTATTACGAGGACACCGACCTTGCCTTCAAGGTACGCCAGGCCGGCCGCCGGGTCCTTTACCAGCCGCTGGCCCGCGTCGAGCATTATGAGGGCGCCACCTCGGGCACGGACCTGAGCACTGGCCCGAAGAGTTATCAGGAGCGCAACCGCTATATCTTCTTCGAGAAATGGGCAAAGCAACTCGCCCTTCACCGGGCCGGACCTGGCGCGCCGTCGCCCGGAGATTCCCGGCGTATTTTATCGATCGAAAATCAAGTTCCGCGCGCTTCCCGCTCCTCGGGCGCCCTGAGAATCTCCACCATTCTGCGCCTGCTGGTGGAAGCCGGCCACAGCGTAACCTTATTGCCCGATGACCTTGTAGCGCCGCCGGGCGATGCCCGCGACCTCCAGCAGGGCGGCATCCGCGTCCTGTCCAAACCCCATTTCGCCGATTCGAAAACCTATCTCCAGGCCCATGCCACGGAATTCGATGTCGTGATCCTGGGCGGCTACAATATCGCACGCCGCCATCTCGAGACCATCCGTGCTGCCTCCCCCGCCACGCGCATTATCTTCGATACCGTGGACCTGCATTACCTGCGGGAAACCGGGCAGGCCAAGTTACTCGGCGACGATGCCCTGCGCCGCCACGCCCAGCAGACCCGCGTCGAGGAAGTCTCCCTCGTCTCAAAGGCCGACCTGACGTGGGTCGTCAGCCCCATCGAACAAGCCGCGCTCAAGCGCGAGGCGCCGGCCGCAAAGGTCGAAATCGTCTCGAACCTCCTCGATGTCCATGCGTCCGCCACGCCATTCGCCATGCGCCGCGACCTTCTTTTCATCGGCGGTTTCTCGCACGCGCCGAATCTCGACGCGGTGACATTCTTCGTGCGGGAGGTATGGCCCGCCGTGCTCAGCGGCATCCCGGACGCGAAGTTCCACATCATCGGCGACGCGCCTCCTCCGGAGATCCAGGCACTCGCGTCAGAGAGCATCATCGTCACCGGTTATCTGCCGGACGTAAAACCCGCCTTCGATGGCATCAAGCTCTCCGTGGCCCCCCTGCGTTTCGGCGCGGGCGTCAAGGGGAAGATCAATCAAAGCATGAGTTATGGCGTCCCCGTCGTTGCGACGCCGGTGGCCGTCGAAGGGATGCAACTTACCCCGGAAGAAAACGTCCTGGTCGCGGACACCTCCGCGCAGTTTGCCGCCCGGATCATCGAGTTATATCACTCGGAAGTCCTCTGGAACCGCCTGTCCGCGAATGGCCTGCAAGTCACCCGCGACCTCTATTCCATTGAATCCATGCGCAAGAAGCTGCCTCGTATGTTATAGCACCCCCGCGCGGCAGATACCCATTTGCATTTCGAGAGCCCCTCGCTAAAATCGCCGGAAGATATGTTCGCCCTCCGGGACACTGCTCACAACCCTCATCGCCCGCACGGCAGTCCGCGGGGATTGACTCGGCGCCGGAGGGCTTGAGCAACGATGGCTCCCGATCCCGACCAGGCGGAACTCCAGCGCCGCCTTGCCATCCGCACCACTGAGTTGGCCGCCGCGCACCGGCGCATCGAGGAGCTGCTCGCCAAGGCGAATGAACTGAAGGAAAACAAGCGTAAGCTGAAGATCGTCCGCGAAGAGCGGGACGCCCTCCGCGCCTCCGCGGAGTACCGGTTCGGCCGCAAGATCATCACCCCCTTCCGCAAGCTGGCCCGCGCCCTCTCCGGCAAGCCGCCAGAGCGCCACACGCCCCGGCCGTGGGAAGGCCCGGATGCCTACCACCGCTGGTTCCTGGATCATCGCGCCTCGCCCGATGAAATCGCCGCCATGCGCACCGCAGCCCAGCAGATGCCTGCGCCCGTGCTCATCAGCATCGTGATGCCCACCTACAATACGCCGCTGGCCATGCTGGACGAAGCCGTCGATTCCCTCCGCGCCCAGGCCTATCCGCACTGGGAACTCGTCATCGCTGACGATGCCTCGGACGATCCCCGCGTCGCGGTCCGTCTGCGCGAACTTGCCGCGGACGAGCCCCGGATCCGCCTCCACTTCCTTGAGCGCAACCAAGGGATCGCCCTCGCCTCGAACGCCGGCATTCAACTGGCCACCGGCGAGTTCGTCGGTCTCCTCGACCATGACGATTGGCTGGAACCCGACGCCCTCTTTGAGGTTGCCCGCCTCATCCAGGCTACGCCGGACGTCGATATCCTCTACACGGACGAGGACAAGATCGATGGTGCGGGCCGCTACCAGCAGCCCTTCTTCAAGCCCGACTGGTCCCCGGACGCCCTGCTCTCGAATAATTACATCTGCCACTTCGCCGTCCTGCGCCGCAGCCTTCTCGATGACCTGGGCGGCTTCCGCACCGGTTTCGATTACGCCCAGGATTACGACCTCTTCCTGCGCGCCACGGAACGCGCCCGACGCATCGTCCATGTGCCGCGGGTCCTTTACCATTGGCGAACCAGCAGCCACTCCACCTCAGGCGGCTCGCGCCAGAAGCCGGAGATGATCGAGAGCGGCGCCCGCACCCTCACGGAGGCAATCGCCCGGCGCGGCATCCAGGGAGAGGTGCGCATGGTCGAGGGGGCGCGCTACCGCGTTCGTCGCGCAATCGCGACCCCCCTCAAGATCGCCATCATCATCCCGACCCGTGACCGGGTGGAATTGCTCCAGCGCTGCATCGCCAGCATCGTCACCCGCACGGACTACCCCAATTACGAAGTGGTGATCGTGGATAACGACAGCCAGGACCCAGCCACAAGGGAATATTACAAGACGCTTCCCCATCGCGTCGTCCCCTATCCTGGCCCGTTCAATTACTCCGCGATCAATAACTACGCCGTCCGCCACACCGATGCCCCGTGGATCCTTTTCCTCAACAACGATACCGAGGTCATCTCCGAGGAGTGGCTCTCCGCCATGGCGGAGCACATCCAGCGCCCGGAGGTCGGCGCCGTCGGCGCAAAGCTCCTTTTCCCGGACAATACCATCCAGCATGCCGGCGTCGTCCTCGTGGAGAAAGGATCCGCCGCCCACGCCTACATCCATGCGCCGGCGCACACCATGGAGAATGGCGGCCGCCTGCAGCTGGTGTGCAATTACAGCGCCGTTACCGCCGCTTGCATGCTTACACGGCGGGAGGTCTTCGACCAGGTCGGCGGGTTCGATGAAATGGAACTGCCCATCACCCTCAATGACGTCGATTATTGCCTCAAGCTCCGCAAGGCTGGGTACCTCATCGTTTACACCCCTTTTGCCCAGCTTTACCACCACGAGTCCGCATCCCGCGGCCGTGGCAAAACCGATCCCGCCGAGGGCCAGGTGCTCCGCCGCCGCTGGCCCGCCGAGCTGGCCCGCGACCCCTTTGGCAACCCGGGCCTGGGCTGGGACGCCGGCCGCTACCAACCGAAAACGTCCGAAACTTCTCGGCATCGGAGGTAAAAATCACCATAACACCCAACCTTTATGACACCGCTTTGGCAGGGCCTGCGCGATAGCGCCAGGGCCAAATTGACACAACGCGATTATCAGCAGAAGACGCTCGCCGAGCGCCTCGCCTCCTCCGGCGTAGAGGCCGGGGAGCTGGTCGCCGCCGACCGTTCCCAGCTCGGCTGGATCCCCGGCGTCGAGATTTTCGCCCGGCGCGTCTATCCGCAGCGCCACCGCGGTTTCTTTGGGGAATTTGCCCGGCGCGGCGAGGGGGAACTGGGCCGGATTGGGCTCTGGCCAAAGCAATGGGCCACCGCCACCATGTACGCGAACACGGCCAAGGGCTTTCACATCCATCCTCCCAGCATCCCGGAGGAAACCGATCCCGCCGCATGGTTTACCAGGCTCTTCATTGACGAGCCAACCAACTACGAGCTCCGCCCGTACGACCGAGAGCAATGGGACGCCATGTTCTTCGTTCAAGGCACGATTGAGATGCTGCTCGTCGATGAGCGCGCCGGCATGGAGCGCCGCGTCATGCGGCTCCTGGCCGATGGAGATGACCAGCGCGGCCCCAACAATGTCGGTATCGTCATCCCCGCCGGCGTCGCCCACGCCCTCCGAGCGGAGGGCGCCCGCGACGTCATCATGGTATACGGCACCAGCACCAGCTTCGAGCCCGCATTCGAGGGCCGCATCGCCAGCGATATCGAGAGCGCCCCGCTCCCCGCGGATTGGGCTGAATATACGGGTCTGAAGTAGACTCTACTCCCGGTCGGAGTACACCAGTCCCAGCTTCTCCCCCAACCGGTACCATGCGCATGCCGCGCAAGCCTTCCGCAACGCCGCCAGCCGCCCCTCGGCCGTAGGCGCATCCGTATAGAGCCGCGGCGCCGCCCCGAACACCCGCCCCAGCGCCAGCCAGCGCGACGATCCCAGCGTCTGCAGCACTCGCTCGCACGCCGCCTCTGCCAGCCGCTCCCGTAGCGCGTGGCCTTTGCCCGCGAGCAGCTCCGGGAATCGCCCCGGCTCCAGCCCTTCGCAGAGGTTTTCAAGCTCCGCCTCCGTGAGCGCCGCGAATTGCCCCGCCACCAAGTGAAGGAACGGCTCGAGCCGAAAATCCGCGTAATTCAGCGAGAGCGCCCGGTAGTAATCCGCGAGCCGCCCCCGGTATGGTGCGGACTCCGCGATCGCCGGCGCTCCCTCCCGCAGCAAATCGACATTCATCCGCAGCACCTCTCGCGGCAGCTTCTCAGCCGGGCCGGACTTGATCGTATTCGCCCCATGCACCCGGTATCGCATCAATTCCTCATCCAGCACCACCAGCCGGTCCTCCAGCGCCGCATCCAGCGCAAACCGGTAGTCATGCACATACCGGTAGGGCCGGAACGGATGCGCCCGGAAGAACTCCGCGCGCCCGAACAGATTGCTCGTCGTCTTGGTAAAATTCGCGATGCCCAGCCATGCCGGGAGCGACGCGGGCCGCGCATGCCAGACCGATTCCAGCCACCGGGCGCGCGGATCGGCCGGCCCCAGGAACGCCCCATTCTCATCGATCATCCTCAGCCGCGTCGCCACGACCGAGGTGGACGGGTGCAAGTCCAGGCAGCGCATGCAGGATTCAATCCGCTCCGGCTCATAGAGATCGTCGGAATTGAGGATTCCGATGAAATCGCAATCCGCCGCCAGCCCAATGCCGCGGTTCAGCGCCTCGTGGGCCCCCGCATTCTGCTGCGAGAGCACGAGGATGCGCGGATCCGCCACGGATCGGGCCGCTGCCAGCGAGCCGTCCGGAGACCCGTCATCGATGACGATGATCCGGTCCACCCGACGCGTCTGGGCGATCACGCCACGCAACGCCTCCACGATGTAGCGCTCGTGATTGAAGAGCGGGATGACGACAGCTACCGGCACAGCGGGTGTGATGGGGGCATACCCGGGACTGTGTCAAATTCGGATTTTCGCCGTGCGGGGCCATCTCTGCCCGCAGAGCTTCGGGCGGCGAGGGCAGGCGTGTTCATTTGGGGTTCCTCCCCTTTGGCGTCTCCCGGTAGCCCGCGCGGTTAAATTCCCAGAAAAAATCGATTGACGCTCCTGCAATTGAGATTCATTCTCATTAAATCATGAGTTCCGCATCCAAAGCTTTCGCCGTACAGGTCCCTCTGGGAGCGAAACCGGCCGATGCGAAACAGCCGCTGGACGCCAAGCCGATTAAGCTGGCGGTCAAAATCCTCCTCGGCCTCGCCGCCGCCTTGGTTGCCGGCGTGCTCGTCTGGCAGGGGATCACAGCCGCTGGAAATCCCGACCCGACCGTTCCGGATACCAGCCGGTGGGGAGCCATCATGGACGTCGCCGTGCTCGTCTTCCGCGAGGGCTTGGAGTGCATCCTCGTCCTCGCCGCCATCACCGCAAGCATGACGGGCGCGAAGCAGGCCCATCGGCATCCTGTCGTATGCGGCGCTGCGATCGCATTTTTCGCCACCATCGTCACCTGGTTCATCGCCATCGGCATTCTGCATGACCTTGGGAACGATGTTTCCGCGCTCAATCTCCAGGCCGCCAGCGGGCTGTTGGCCGTGATCGTGCTGCTGGTGGTAATGAACTGGTTCTTCCATAAGATTTATTGGGGTGGGTGGATCAAGCTGCATAACCGGAAGAAAAAGGAGCTGATCGAGGAGGTGGAAGAGCAGCCGGCATCCTCCAGCAAGCTGTGGTGGGGGCTGGGGCTCCTGGGGTTTGCTTCGCTCTATAGGGAGGGTTTTGAGGTCGTTCTGTTCCTTCAGGGATATTATTTGAAGATGGGCGGCAACACGGTGCTGACGGGGGCGGCGGTGGGGTTGGTGCTCTCGGGGATCGTGGCGATGCTGACCTTTGTCGGGCAACGGCGGTTGCCTTACCGGAAAATGCTGATTTTTACGGGGATTCTGCTCGGCGCGGTCCTGCTGGTCATGGTGGGCGAGCAGGCGCAGGAGATGCAGTTGGCGCATTGGCTCCCGACAACGAATATCGGTTTCCTGGTCCCGGTGATCCCGGATTGGGCTGGCGTATGGTTTTCCGTCTTCCCGACGGTGGAGACCATTGCGGCCCAGGCGCTGGCGGCGGCCCTGGTGATCGGCTCCTATTACGGCTCCCGCCGGCTGGCGCGGGCGTAACCGCGAATCGCAGACGCGCAGTTTTTCTCTGGAATCCGCAGGGAAGTTCCGCGTTCATTCCGTGGAACTGGGAGCCCGTTCCCGCCATTCATGAAAATCTACTTAATCAGTTTCATTGCCGTGCTGGCTTCCAGCTTCCCGGCAATGGCACAGGAGCCGGTTTCAAGCGGTACCGCGCCCCGAATGGAGCCCCAGTGGAATCCCTATACGGCCCTGACCAACGCCGGGATCAGTTTTCCGGAAAGCTACACCGGGGAAGTCCTGGGCAATCCCATCGGCGGGCACCGCCAGGGGGCCGTGTACGATGGGCTGCTGAAGGCGGGGTTCACGGCTGACCTCGGAAAGCTGGCGAACTGGCAGGGGGCGACGCTCACCGTCGATGGGCTCTACCAACACGGGTCGAGCCTGACGCGGAACGACGTCCATGACTTCAATGTGGTGAGCAACATCGACACGGTCCACAATCCGCGGCTTTACGAGGCGTGGATCGAGCAGGCCTTCGACGGGGGAAATTTTTCGATCCGGGCCGGGCAAGTGCCCATCGACACGGAGTTTTTCATCTCCACCAATGGAGCGCTATTTCTCAATAGTGCGTTTGGGGTGCTTCCCGTGGTCAGCATGAATGTGAATGTCGCCGTGTACCCGGTGGCGGCGCCGGGGATCCGGCTGAAAGCAACGCCGGACGGCGCTTGGACCCTCCTGGGGGGCGTTTTCGATGGAAATGTCGGGAATCTGAACAGCACAGACCGCAATGGGCTCCGCTACAACTTGAATTCAAGGGACGGGGCATTCGCGATCGGCGAGTTGGCATATACCGCCAATCCTCCCCCCTCACCTCAGCCGGATGGGAAGCAGGCCCCGGACCGCCCGCTGAGCGGGACCTACAAGCTGGGAGGGTATTACGATTCCGGGGAGATCTCCAATGGCACGGCGGAAGGACCGCGCCGGGGCGAATGCGGGTTTTACTTCATCACCGACCAGGAGTTATGGCATGTGCCGAAGGCGCCCGACCAGGGGCTGCGGGGATTTCTGCGGATGGGTGTAGCGCCCGCGGAGAAGAGCGCGGTCACGTTCTATTGTGATGGAGGCTTCAATTACCAGGGGCTGATCCCGGGGCACAACCAGGACCTGCTGGGACTGGGCGTGAGTTACTCAAAGCTGAGCGATGAATTGAGGGGCGCGGACGGCGATCCATACCCGAACCATTACGAAACAATCGTGGAACTGACTTATCAGGCCGTAATCACCTCCTCGCTGAACGTCCAGCCGGACATCCAGTATGTTATCAATCCCGGGGCGCTCGGGACGCAGCAGAATGCGCTGGTCCTCGGGGTGCGGTTCAACCTGACTTTCTAACCCAACCTTTTTTTGCCGCCTGGGGAAGATCGGCCATCCTACGCCCCACCGCGCGTGTGAGCAGCCCGCCGGCAGGATCAATTGGCGGCGGGCGTGGATGTCGTCACTGCGATTTTATCGTAACCCTTTGCCCGGTACAGCACGAGCGAACAGCCCCAGCATACTGCGAAGATACCGATGATGAGGTAGCCGAGGTCACCGAAATTATCGTTCAGGGAGCCGATAAATCCCCAAAAACGCCCCGCGAGGCCGAACTTGTCTCCGATCAATCCCAATGTTTCGATGCCCCCTACGAGCAGAGCTACGACCACGGAGACCGCCGTCACCGTGATGTTGTAAAACAGCTTACGAAGAGGGTTCAAGAACGCCCAGCCGTACGCCCCGAGCATCAGGATGCCATCCGTGGTGTCCACAAGGGACATCCCCGCGGTAAACAGCGCCGGGAAGACAAGCACGGACCATATTGGAAGCCCCTTCGAGGCCTCGGTCGCAGAGATCGCGAGTAAAGCGACTTCGGTGGCCGTATCGAAGCCCAGGCCGAAGAGAAGCCCGAGCGGATACATGTGCCAGCTCTTACGAATTAATTTAAAAACCGGGCGAAACAGGTGGGCCAGCGGGCCGCCGCGCGCTATGATCATGTCCATGTCCTCCTCATCGTAAAGGCCGCCCCGGCTCACCCGGCGGAAGGTCTTCCAAGTGCCAATCATGATGAAAATGTTCATGATCGCGACGAGGAGGAGGAAGAACGCCGATATCAGCGTGCCGACAATATCGCCGAAGTCCTTGAAGGCCTGAAGCCGGCTTTGCAGCGCACCTGCAGTGAGCGCGACGACGAGAGCCATCAGCACAACCACGGTGGAGTGACCGAGCGAAAAGAAAAAACCGACTGCAACCGGCCGTTTTCCCTCCTGCATCAACTTGCGTACCACATTGTCGATGGCCGCAATGTGGTCCGCATCCACCGCGTGGCGCAGGCCAAACCCGTATGCGAGCAAAGCAGTCCCCAGAAGGACAGGATAGGCGTGAAAAGCGATCCATGCGCACACCCAAACCCCGATGTTCGCAATAGCGAGAATCACATAAATCCCAACAATCGAAAAGCGAACGTCCGCCGGCAGATCCCTGAAAATTCGTCCTAACATGATATTCTCCGTGCCTTGGTAGGTTCGCGGCTGGGGATCATATTTATCCATTCGTTTCGTTTCGGGCAATCAACCGTATGACGTTTTTGCGTTCGTAATCAGCGGATTAAACTTCATCGACCTCCCCTCCATCTTCCCTGGCACCTGAGGGCTATGAACGGAGTGGGATAGGAATCCCCGGTCGCCGACATCTCTTTCCGACATCAAATCGGATATAACCACCTCGTTTCGAGTGTCTTACAGAGGAAGATTTAAGTGTTCTCCTCTCTTCGTCAGACGCATTTTGGTTTGAAACAAAGTGCATAGTATGCGCGCCTTGGGGGGTGACGAAAACGGGGTGGACATCCCCACCGGCAACAGCATCACGAGCATGGGCATGTGCACTGATCAAAAACGGAAGGAATTTGAACAAAAAGAAGGATCGGAGCCGACGCAGTCCCCCGGAGTTGCATCGGCTTTGACTCGTTGAAGAGGGCTTGAGCCATTCTGGGCCTTGCTGGCAACCAACGGTGGCTCCCTCGCTGCGAAAAGATGCCTTTTGCAATATGGCCTTCTATTCCTGCAGCCTGCTTTTTACCGTGCTCTCGGCAGACCGGAGGGGGCAGTTTGGGAGGGGCGCACGAGGTTTAATTGCTGTCATTTTGTCCCGGTCCGGACTAAGTGTCGTAATCCCCACGCCCGCCCCAAACAAACGACAGTCCGCGCTTGTTCATCCGTAGCTCGGTTCCTCCATGCGTTGACCGCGAATTTCCCCCGCGTCGCCCCGGTGCAGGAATTGTTCATTCGGTGGCGGAAATGTCGAGGATTTCCGCCAGGGACGGAACCGTGACAGAGCAGTGTCGCGCAATCCCTTCTCTCCAAGACTCACCCCCCAGACCCCCATGTTCAAGCGTTCTTCAGCATTATTCTTCCAGGCAATTCCGCGGCTGATCATTGCGATTTTTCTTATTCTCCCAGCGAGTACCTGGAATGCGCGTGCGAATGTTCCAGGGGGCATCATCCCCGGGAGCACTGCGCCGGTGACAGTCACGGATGGAGGCACCACGGTGACGCTTTCCAATGGCATCGCCGCGATCATCATCACCAAGACGGACGCCTCGATCCATTCGATTACCTACACCTACAATAACAGCGGCACCACGACGACCAATCAGTTGCTCGCTGGGGGCGGGAGTTCGGATGATTTATATTGGCTTGAAAACACAGGCTCGTTCCTCGCCGGGCCTTTTACGGAAAGCGTGGTGGCGAATACGGGCACGTATGCGGAAATCAGCCTGTCCTACGCCTCGCCCTCCAACGGCCTCATGGAAATCCATTATTCCATGCTCAGTGGCTCGCCGGGATTTTACGCGACGCCGATCCTGACCCATCGCGCCCAGGACGCACAAATTTATATCACCTTACGACCAAACATTTATGCCGGCTCCCAGTTTAACTGGATGAGTGTCGATGCGAATCGCAACAAGCTGATGGAGGTTTCCGGGGGGACCACGCTTGTATGCCCCACCTCGCCGGTGGAGAACTACCTCTGGACCAACGGCATCTATCAAGGCCGCTACGAGGACAAATACAAATACACGGCCGATCTCTATTCACTGCCGGCCTGGGGCTGGAGCAGCGTGGGAAGCGCCGGAATGAACGTCGGTATCTGGAATATTACGGCCAGCCACGAATACTACCCCGGCGGCCCGATGGATCGCTCGCTGATGGAGCACATTGGCACCACGATTCTTAATGTGTTCACGGGTAACTACTACGGGCTGGCCGCGGACGGGACCCTGCTGGCCGGTGAGATTTGGACCAAGACTTACGGCCCATATTTCTATTACTGCAACAATGTCTCGACCAGCATTACGGATCCCGTGCAGGCCTCGCAGGCGCTTTACGCGGATGCGCTGGCGCAGGGCGCGGCGGAGCAAACGGCGTGGCCATATTCCTGGTTTAACAATGCGAATTATACCCCGGCCTCGGGACGGGGTACGGTCACCGGAACGATGATCATTTCCGACACCGGCAATCCCAATGCGTCCGCGGCCGGGCTGTGGGTGGGAGTGGTTCAGCAGCCCACCAACAATACTTCAGTCTACGACTTCCAGGAGTGGACGAAGGCCTACGAGTTCTGGGTAAAAACCGATGCCAGTGGTAATTTTAGCATCCCAAATGTGATCGCCGGCTCCAATTACACACTCTACGCCTTTGGCCCTGGCGCTCCGGGTACCTTTATGTCGCAGCCGCAGACGGGCGGCAGCCCCCCCTTGATCATCTCCACACCATCCACCCCCTTCAGCGTCACAGTGACAGGCGGGACGACGACGGCGCTCGGCAACGTGACCTGGACGCCCAACCGGTATGGCCCGACTGTGTTCGAAATTGGATATCCGGATCGCACGGCGCGTAAATTCCGCCATGGGGACGATTACTGGGTCGGCGACATTGGACCGAGCCCAACCAGCCCCAGTTCAGTCTGGACGAAGTTCATGGAATATCCGTTCGATTTTCCGAACGGGCCGAATTATGTCGTGGGCACGAGCCGGTGGGGCACGGACTGGAATTTCATCCAACCCTCGGTTTACAGTAGTACGGCTACCTGGAACCCCTCGAGTTCCAACATCAGCTTCACGCTTCCCACGGGCACTTCCCTGACCGGCAATGCGTCTCTATACCTCGGCGTTGCGTCGGACTATTACGCAGCGATGATTGTCACTGTCGACGGAACCAATCTTGGCAGCGTTAGCGGCCTCACGGCTACCCCCAACGCCAGCGTCCCAACGACAGGTTATTATGTCGGTTACGGTTCCAGCGACGCCAGCATCCGTGAAGGGGTCAACGGCGCGTTCTCCGACGAGCGTCTTGCCTTTCCTGCAAGCATGCTGCATACCGGCACCACCCCCAACGTCATCAATATCGGGTTCCGCTCAATCGGTGGCAACTACTTCGCCGATCATGCAATGTATGATTATATCCGGCTGGAACTGGCCGGATACGTGCCGCCCGCCCCGGCCTCCGTAACCGCTTTCACCGGCAATAGCTCGAACCTTTTAAGCTGGCCGGCAACGCCCGGGGCGACGAGCTACAATATCCTTCGGTCAACCACCTCCAACACCGGCTACTCATCGCTCGCAAGCGGAGTCCTCGGACCCGTGTGTGGAAGCGGAACCAATAATGCGACATACGTCGACACAACCGCCACCAATAACACACCTTATTACTATGAGGTGCAATCGGTGAACCCGACCGGCACGAGCGCCAATTCCCCGCAGAGCAACGCGGTAACACCTTTATCCAGTATCTCGACCATCGCGCCGGCCGCCCCCACCGGCGTCACGGCCACGGGCACCAGCGGCAGCGTAACCGTCACATGGACTGCATCGCCGGGAGCGAATTACTATACCGTGCGGCGCTCCACGCTATACAACAATGGCGGTACATTATTGAGCGCAGCGGTGACCGCGGCGGAGACGTATAATACTCTTGGCACCGTAACGCTCACGAACACGGCTACGGGAACGAGCTATACTGACTCCTCTCCCACAAACGGCAGCACATACTCCTACACAGTCGCGGCCACCAATGCCGTTGGGTCAAGCGTTACCTCCACTGCAGCAAATGCGACGCCTGAGGCGGTGCCTCCGTCTGCCGCACCGGCGACCGTCACGGCGACGCCTGGCTTACAACTGGTTACCTTGAACTGGTCCGCGGTACCCGGCGCCACTGGGTATAACGTCGAAGTTGCTACCACGTCGGGCGGCCCTTACACCTACCTTACCACTGTCTCATCCCTCACTTACACTGATACCGGCAATGCGAACAATACGAAGTATTACTATGTGATCACGGCCAACAACTCCGGGGGAACCAGTGCCAACTCGACGGAGGTTAGCGCAACAACGTTCCTTTCTCCTCCGACCAGCCTTACGGCGACGCCAGGCAATACGCAAGTCACCCTAACCTGGCCCGCGGTTACCGGGGCAACGAGTTATTCTGTCCAGCGCGCAAGTGTCACGGGCGGCCCATACACCGCCATAGGCACCAGTTCAGGCCCCTCCTACACCGACAGCGCGCTCACGAATGGTACCGCTTATTTCTATGTCGTTGCTTCGACCGATGCCAGTGGCACCGGATCCAACTCCCCCGAGGCAACCGCCACTCCCTCCGCGTCCCTGCCCCTCGCACCCACGGGCCTCACGGCAACAGGCACCAACGGGAAGATTCTGCTTGCGTGGAACGCCCCCGCCGGGGCTACCGGCTACCTGATCATGCGCGCGACGTCCAACGGTGGACCCTACTTGCTGCTCAATCGCGCGACTACCGCGACCTACACTGATTCAGGCGTCTTGAGTGGGCTGACTTACTATTATGTAGTAGCTGCCACCAATGCTGCCGGCACGGGTGCGAATTCCAACCAGGCGAGCGCGAACTCCTCCGGCCCCGTGAGTTATTTGTGGACCGGTTCGTCCAGCACCGCATGGGACTTCAGCACCACCAACTGGGTCAACGGGAGTGGCACCGCGATCGTCTATGCCGACAGCAGTAATGTCATCTTCGACGACTCCGCAACCACGGGCGTCGTCGCCATGAGCACCGCGGTCAGTCCCGCGTCGGTGAACTTCGTCAACTCCACGCTGTCCTATACAATCAACTCCTCGGGCCCCGGCATCTCGGGAGCCACTGGAGTGACCATGAGCGGGGGCGGTTCCGTGACCTTGACGGGTATCGAATCCTACACGGGCGGGACCACGATTAACGGCGGCACGTATGCTCTTGGATTAGACAGTTCCGCCGTCGCGACGACGGTGGAGAGCCCCGGACTGACTGGCGGCACAAACGCCTCGCTTGGGGCCGCCGCGAGTGGCGCGACCGTCACTGGGGGAGGCCAGCTTCGGTTTGGGGGACGTGGCGGCGTCACCGTCTACACTTATATTGTCCCCAATCCCATTATTCTCGATGGCGGCAGCATTTATGGCGCCGACGGCTTCCAGGACCTCATTGGGGGCCTCACCATCAATAGCGGCGGGGGCAGTCTACTTCCCACATGGAGCACCAAGAATCTAGAGATTAATTCTGCCCTGAGCGGGAGCGGGGATCTGACAATTGACGACTGGCAGGCCAGCGGCGACACAGCCGGAGGCCTGGTGCTCGTCCAGTCCGCCTCCAATCCCTATGATGGGGACATCACCATCAACGCCCCCTCCACGGGCTTTCTCGGGGGGATCCTCCAGATTGGCAACAGTACTGCCCTGGTCAATGCGACCATCATCGACAACAAATCGACGGGCGGGCTGACGTTCTCGACCTCTTCGCCGCAGATCGGAGCCCTTTCCGGCCCGGGAAATATCGCACTCTCGTCAAGCGGAGGGGGCCATGGAACCTTCACGCTGACCGCGGGAGCGAACGGCGGATCTACCACCTACTCGGGCGTCCTCTCCGGAAACGGAGGGCTCACCAAGGCGGGAGCCGGGACGATGATCCTGTCGGGGTCAAACACGTACGGCGGAACGACGACGGTGACGGGGGGGATTCTTGAGATTGCGGGAGCGATAGCGGGGTCCAAATCGTTGAGCGTGTCCAGTGGGGCTGTATTGTATTTGGATGCCGGCACGCTGAGCATTAACGGGGCGATAACCAACAACGGAATGGTTAAGATTGCGGGTGCGGCAACGCTGAAATTGACGGGAGCATTTACGAACAACGGAGTGCTTGATCTGATCGATGGGCCTCAGACGCTGCCCTCCAGTTTCACGAACACCGGGACAGTCCTTACGGCGAGCTCCGTGCAGGTGCAGGCACTCGTGATGAGCGGGTCGAATTTCACGCTGACGGTCCAGGGTTATGCGCAGCATACCTATCAACTGCAGAGCACGCCGGCGCTGACGGTGCCGGTGACCTGGAGCAACGTGGGAGCTGCTCAAGTCGGGACGGGGTCACCCTTGACGTTCACGGATACGGGGGCCTCCAGCACACAAAAGTTCTACCAGATTCTGGTTTCACCTTGATGGCAGATTGAGGCCGTCCACCAGGATTGATGCCCGGTTTTGACGCGTTACAGGCCGATTCAGCGCTCAGGGCTCGGCGGTCTCCTCGGCCGGCTGAAGGACTACGGCGGCCTCGGCGGGGATTCGCCAGCCTTCGTTGGTCTCCGGCTCGACGGCGCCTGGCCCGCCGTATTTGGGAGATTCGCTGCTCCAGAGAGTGCGCCAGCATTTGCCGGGCATCGGGCCAAGCAATGGCTCAGGGGCCGGGCGGAGATCGAATGCGTTGCCGAAGTTTACCAACAGGAGGCGGTCCATGCCTTCCACGCCGAAGTAGCGGAGGACGAAAGCGTCCGGGCCGAGGACCGCGCCATCAAATTCGCCGGTGCGCTGGGCCTTGAAGGCACGGTGCTCGCGGCGGACCCTAAGGAGATCGCCATGCAGGGCATAGGCCTGGGCTTGGCGCTGGCGCTCGGTGAAGTCGAGCTTTGAGCGCTGGAAGGTGTCGGGATCGTAGGGGAGGGCCAATTGGCCGACAGTCTCCGGGCTGGCGATGGTGGGGAATTGGCTGAGGAATTCGGCGCGGGATTTTGCGATGCTATCGCGGAGATCTTCGCGCA
>Ga0302319_10007717_pt1 | contig 21125 bp, 13 predicted proteins | sample Bog_T0_2_FD_203319 | JGI IMG/M metagenome (GOLD analysis project Ga0302319, IMG submission 203319) | Peat permafrost microbial communities from Stordalen Mire near Abisko, Sweden - Bog_T0_2 | ecosystem: Environmental > Terrestrial > Soil > Wetlands > Peat | place: Sweden: Abisko, Stordalen Mire... | reverse complement strand
CCCGGAGGGTTGGGAACGGCGTTCTTCGCCAGCACTTCAAACCCCGCCGCCTCTGCCACGGCACAGCCAACGTCAACCGCATCCTTGGCCATGTTGAATTCGTTTTCGCCATATTGAGTCTCAACATGCAGCACTGGGATTCCCCAAGCATCCACCTTGCTCTCGTTGATGCGTACATGGTTCTCATAGCGGCCCAGCACCTCGCCCATGATCGTCATCTGGAACGCGCTGCCATAATACTCCTCAAGCTTTCGTTCCAACGCTTCTCCGTACGCCGCAAAATTACGCGGCTCCACAGCGCCGGTCCGGCTTGTCACGTTCAGCGCATATCCGCGCAAGAACTCATTGCTCTTTGACGGGATGTTCCTGAAACGAGGGACAATCGCGGAGCCGCCCATCAGGCCCTCACCATTGCCTCCGCGCGCCTCGGGAACCGAGCACACCACGCCCGCTCCGTAAATCTGGTCCATCAGGTATCGCCCTACCAGCCCGCTCGAGTTGCCAACGTTCGAATTCAGCAACAACCGCGTGCTTTCCAAGGTCCCCGCTGCCAGAACGATAACTTTCGCTTTGACGCTCAGTTCCTGCCCCGTCAGCCGATCCACGAAGTTGCAGCCATTCGGCTGACCTGTATTCTTGTCGACCGTGATCTCGCGGACTACCGCATTTGCAACAGATGTGAGCTTGCCAGTCTTCTCCGCGTCCGGCAACAGCAGGTTGACTGAACTCGCAAGCCCATCTCGCCCCAGGGCACGTCTTTGTTTGCACACCGGCATGTTGAATGGCTTCGCCGCAGCTATGAACCGCTTCATCGACCCGGACCACGGATCGTCGTCCAAAACAAAATTGCCGTCGGGCATCTGCGGCGGTCCATCCAGCGCGCCCGCCACCTGAAAGATCTCTTCTACGCGCGAGTAATAAGGCGCCAGATCCGCATGGCTGATCGGCCAATCCTCGCCAAATCCGTCGTGAGACTTTGCTTTGAACTCGTAGTCGCTCAACCGGAACGATTGCCGCGACCAGAACAACGAACGCCCTCCAAATAGCCGTACACGCACCCAGTTATAAGGATGGGCCGGTTCAAACGTATATGGAACTTCCCGTTCGTCCACCCAGACGTTGGCATTGAATTCATTGGATTGGTAGACATGTTCCAAACGTCCCGGTGGTTTGAAGCCACGATAAGGCAGCTCGTAAGCAGGCTTGCTTTGCGCGTCCCGGCTCACGTCCGCAACCGGCCCGGCGTTCAGCATCAGGCAGGGAATGCCGCTCTCCGCCAGCACCTTGGCCGCCATGCCGCCTGCATGCCCTGACCCGATAATCAATACGTCAAATACTTGTTCTGTCATTGTCTCTGTATTTCCTGCCGAGATTTAAAATCCTCAACGCGGGTACACCGGCAAGGAATGACCGCTCTTGGGAGCTGCCAGCACCCCGGCGGAAATGGGCAAGCACCCAGGTCCCACGGCGTGCTCAACCGGTTCAATAGGAGACCAGTAAAGTGCAGTCGCTGTGGATTCCTCGGAGACAGTAGACGGCCCCTCGCTCCACGCCTTCGAGTTCACGGTGGCTTCGCGAATCTCCGCGTGCGCGACGTTAATAAACTCGGCATGGGATTCGGTCGGAGGATGATCGCTCATCCATGGACGCAACCACGGGTTGATCAGGCTACCAGCCTGCACCGAGTCGAGGTTCGCGAACGGAAGCTTGAACTTTCTCTTTGACTCCGCTTCGAGCCAATCCAATCCAGCTGTGTAAAGCTTCTTTCGAGGCCCAGGGGAATTGCCAATAAGAACATCCATGAACTGCGGCGTTTCCGCTTTCAGCGCGCCAGGCTTGCTTTTCACCGGTGGCACCAGCACATCGCTGAGCCGGGACAGCGTGCTCATCTGTTGCGGCGTAAAAAACTTTGCCGTGGCCTCGGCAACGTCCTCAGCAACTACAGTGTGCGGCAATGGGGTTGTGGGATTCAGACCGAAAGTCCACGGGACGGGAGCTGGAGGCGGGGGCGCTGGATTAGCCGCCTGCTGAGCTCTTAGCAAGCGGGGAGCAAAAACAGCTGACAAAACTGCTCGCACAAAGTCTCGGCGCAGCATAGATGATCCTCAAGAACCCTTCCAACCTACACTGCGGCCTTTCCCTCCGTCCACCAATATTGCCAGTGCATCTGATTGTTCAGGCTATGGTGAGCGGGAGTCCGCCGGGACGACCCGGCATTTGTTGAGAGTCTCGCATGGACCGATGGACCTTGAGTCCGTCTTATCCGCTAGTGTGGCGCCCGCAAAGTTTGTGGCACAAGCTTCTAAGTGAAAAAGCAGATCCTTCGGCTCACCATGCCCAAACTCCGCCCAATCGACGAAGACCTGTCGATTGGGGCCCTGAGGAGCGTTTGGGGCCCCGTTCGCTCAGGATGACAGCAACGGTTTTGTTGATCGACGACGGCGGCTCTTTTCTATTCGGTCGTGTAACGGATCTCGAGCGACCGAATGCGGTAGCAGGAGTAGGTGAGGACGACAGCGATCAATGCCAGGAGGCCAATCGTCGCCGCCCAGCCCGACACGGGCTCCGTCTCAACAGAGAGTAGCGCAAAAATTCCTTCGGCGCTGACCGTCACTGGCATCAAGTGGCGGAGATAGGAGGCTACGCTGATCTTTTGCAGCAGGGACGGCAGAACCGGATTGATGGTCTCCCAGCCAAGGACCAGCATCGCAGCCGGAGTAGGGTTCTTGAACATCATGCTCAACAGAAGAAACACCGCACCATATCCCAGGCAGGCGAGGACGATGATCAAGAGGTAAGCCTCCAACTGCCCCATGCCGGGGCCGTTAAGAATGTAGTCGCGTCCTGCCGCGCCAAATCCGGTGTACATCAAAACGAAATCGGCAACGATCGCGCTCCCAAAAAGGAATACGGCACTGATCGATCCCGCCGCAAATTTTGCCAGCAGCAATACCTCGCGCCGAACGGGCGACAACAGGTAAAAGTGCAAGCTGCGTTCGATCATCTCTCCTCGAATCAGCCGCGAAAAAATGCCAAGGCACCCGAAGAACACGCCAAGGCGAATGTAGTAGAGCTGGACGATGCCGGCCAAAATATTTGTATCGTCGCTCAACTGAAATCCCGGATGCGAATCCACAATCATGTGAACGAAGATGATGAGGGTGGGAATGAACGCGAGGCAATAAATCCAAGTCGCCTTCCAGGAGAATAGATTTCGTCTCAATTCAATGCGCGTCAGGCGCTGCCCCTGAATCCACCAAAGCGCCCAGGGCTGATCCAGTAGTTTCCTTCCGCTGCTCGCCGCCTGCTGTTCCATCACGATGCGCTCCCGTCCGACCCAATCAAATACTGGTAGATCGCGTTTGCATCGTCATCCGCCGGCGCAACCGCGTCAATCTTTACCAGGCCGTCCGCGGCAATTCCATTCAGCATCGAGTAAAACTGATCGATGTCCGCCGTACGCAGGAAAACGCCTTTGCCGTCTGCATGAAGCCTGGCTTCAACACAATGGTTGATGGCGAACATCTTCGATGCCAGCACTTCAGGATGATCACAGCGGATCAGAACCTGCATCGGCTTTTCATGCACTTCCTGCCTGACTTGGTGGATATTTCCTTCAGCGATCAGGTATCCGCCTGTAATCAGAATCACTCGATCAGAAATACGGTCGACTTCATCCAGAATGTGGCTTGAAATCAGCACATGCATTCCTTGCCGCCCGAGTTCCTCAAACAGCGCGATCGATTCCGCGCGCGCCATCGGATCCAACCCGTTGAGTGGCTCGTCCAGTACCAGGACGCGCGGATGATGGGCGATAGCCTGGGCAAGCCGAATCTTCTGGCGCATGCCTTTGCTGTAGCCGGCAATCTTGCGGCCCGCTGCCTCTCCAAGTTGCACACGATCGAGTGCCTGGCCGGCAAAATCGATGGCCATCGCATCTTCCATCCCATGGAGCATCAAGCTATCCACAAGGAACTGCCAACCCGTGAGTCCTCGCGGGAAAAAATCAAATTGCGTGCAATAACCAACAATACTGAAAAGCTCGGACTGATCGGAAGGAGCGAGTCCAAGGACAGAAATGCTTCCGCTCGACGGTTGCACCAGTCCCGTCATCAGATTCATGATCGTGGTCTTTCCGGAGCCATTCGGGCCAACCAGCGTAGTAATTCCCGGCGGAATCGAAAGAGAGATTCGATTCACGCCGAGAACTTCGCCATAAAACTTCGACACATTTTCGAAAATGATCCTGTCATTCATCCCCGGACCACCTCGCGTGCGCGAATGCGCTTGTTGAGCATGCCCAGGCAAACACAGCAGGCCAGCGCGAGCATGATAGCGATTGCCCCGGTCGGCATGGAGAGGTTTTCATTGATTGGCGATGGCGCGCCCAACAGCCGCTGCCAAAGGTTTGACATCATGACCGGAACGTTGAGCAACAGCCCCCACCTGGTGCGCAATACCGCGCTTACAATCGCGCCCACGCCTGCAGGAACGAAGACTGAAGCAAAGATAACGCCGGTTGCCACCACCCGCCACTTCACCCACGAAGATAATGCCAGGCCGAGAATGGAAAGAAAAGCAATCCAGATGATCGAGCCGGCAAACATCCCTGCGGCGATCCGGACATTGCTTGCTGTCCACGGCACCGGCGACGAATAACCTTGATACAAGAACAGCAGAAGGCACGGAATCCAGGTGACGAACGACAGCGATCCAAACAGCGCAATGAACTTGCCGAATACATAGCCGAAGCGCGAGATAGGATGGCTCAAGAGAATGGGCAGTGCGTTATCGGCAAGGTCGAAGGTAATGAGCCGAGGCGCAATCCAGGATGCAACCACCAGCGCAAGCCACGACTGAACCTGAAGAACCTTGAGAAAAAACCTTGCGTCTATCGCGATCGTCCGTCCGCTGTGATCGCCAATCAGTGTCCTGGCCAGTGGATTGTTAGCCAGGTAAATCCCAAGCAAAGAAACAAGGCATGGGAGCATGCAAAAAATGAAAAGTCCAACCGTGACCTTTGACGCCCACGCTTCTTCGAATGCATAGCGAGCCAGCACCAGCACGCGCGTCCACACCGGCGTGACTGCGCCTGTATACGCGGTGTAGTTGCGCTTATAGACTGCCATTCGCGGTCCTTCCTGGATCGTTGTCCATCGCCCGCAGGAAAATGTCTTCAAGAGAGTCGCGCCGCTGATTCATGCGGCGTATCTGCACGCCCTGTTCGGATGCAATGACATAAAGGTCGCGCGCTTCAATGTTGTCGGGAATTACGAGTTTGATCCGGCCACCGGGGAAGGTCGCGCATTCACACCCCAGTCCGCGTATGCTCACGGTGAATCGTTCAGTGGCACCCACGGTTTCAAGTTCCATGAAGCTGCGATTCGATCTGCGCTCTTCTTCGATATTGCAGAGCGAAGCAATTCTCCCGCCCTTCAGAATCAGAACCTCGTCGCAGGTTTCGTCAATGTCTCTCAGCAGGTGCGATGAAATGAGCAGACGGATGCTGCCTTCTTTGCGAATATCCTTGATCAATTGAATCATGCGGAGCCGTGCCACAGGATCGAGTCCGTTTGTCGGTTCATCCAGGATCAGCAGTTTCGGTCCATGCGCCAATGCCTGCGCCAGCTTGACGAGCTGCTTCATGCCCAGGGAATAAGTGCTGACCTTGCGATACCGCACCTCTCCCAGACCCACGTAGAACAGCGCTTCATGGGCGCGTTCAAGTGCCGCCTCGGATGACAAGCCTGCCAGTTCAGCCATGTAGCGGACGAACCGCACCCCGCTCATGTTTCCTATGAAGGAATCGTTCTCCGGCATGTAGCCGATGCCACCGCGAATCCGCGCCCTGTCTTTGTGCGTATCCATCCCAAACACGCGAGCCGTGCCCTTTGATGGAAGATGGAACCCAAGCAACGTATTGATCAGCGTCGACTTGCCCGCACCGTTCGGTCCGAGCAGCCCAATAGCCTGTCCCCGCAATTCTCCTGTGAGGCCGTTCAGCACGGTCCTGTTGGCAAGACGAACTTCCAGCCCCTGAAGATCGATAATCCCCATGTCATTCAATTACGCTTGCGCCGGCATGCTTGTTCCCGGAATGAAGCAAAGTTCCAAGAGTCAAGAAGTCGAATCCAAAAAGGCGGCTGTCGCTGGCGGCCTCAATGCGGCTTTCTTCACCGCGCGCGCAGATTGCAGTGGGCCTTGCGTCCGCCGCGAGTTTGCGCACCGCGTCTGCCGTCTCACCGCTCAATTCTGACAGCAGCGGAGTTAAAACCGGGCCAAGATTCTGGTAAGCAATGGCGGAGTAATTCTCATTCTCATCTTTCGGAAGGAGGGCTTTGAATGCTGTCGAATTCGCCAGCGAATTCCCCGTTGCGTATGTATGCATTGACTCAATCAGGAGTGCGCGACTCGGAGCCACAATCATGTATCCATTTGCGAAGGTATATTGCGCGACGGTAGTGCCGGTGACCGAGTCGAATACTGAATAGTACTGCTGACCGCCGACATTGCTTGATTGAATCGAGATTGAGTGCGCAGCATTGCCGCTGGTTTGATTGCGAATCGATTGAGTCAACTTCTCCAGGGTCTGCTCGAGTCGCTCAGAATCATTGACTTCAATTACGGCTTTCCATGAAGGAGTCGGCAGCACTGGCCCGTCGAGCGCCAAAAGGAAATCCCCACCCAGGTTGGCTGCCAGGTCCTCGCGGACATTGATCTGCAGCTTTTCCTCGGCTTCGTTCAATCCATTTTTTTGCGAGTCTTTGTTCGGCACCGCCATGGCTATCAGATCATCGGCAATGGCCTTGGGATCCTTTGAAAGGATTGCCACTGCGACCGCTGCATTGGGCGTTACAAAATCGAGTGAGCCAATGGGAGCCGGCGCAGCCAACCACGAGGCGATGCCCTTTCGAGTACCGGAAAACTGGAGATTGACCCGGTTTTCTGGCTGGCCATTCACTTCGCGATGCTCCGCGATGAGATAGCTTACGCCGTCCATTCCGCTGTTCTCCATGGCTTCCGATGCGCGGTCACCTGGATGCAATCCAATGTTCTTATTGGCCAGCATCTGATGAAGATCCGCAGCCAGGATGATTCCGGCGCCGCGAGAATAAGCGGCGGTAATTTGCTGGCCGAAGGCTCCATTCGCAAATCCACTTGCAGCAGAGTCCAACTGCGCATTGACCTGACTCAAAGTGGCGATATTATTTGAAAAGATTGCTTCGTGTTCACGAACCAGCGCGTACGCGCCCATGTTCCCTTTCGACGAAACGCGCGCATCGCGAAGCGATTTCTGATCCAGCATTGTGATTCCGCGCATGGCTTTCCCAGTAGGAAATTGCTTCTTGATGAAATCGTCAAGCCCGCCCTGTTTCACATCCGCGATGATTGCAAACCCCGGATTTTGCGCTTGCTTTACTCCGACAACAACAACTTCCTCTCCTAGATATTGGCTGGCCTGGTGCAGCTTTTCTACCAGCGAATCAAGATCCGCCGAATTGTTTCCATGTCCGCTGTTCCACCATTCCTGAAGCGCGGGACTCTGCTTCAACTGGTCATGAAACGTCTGGTTTGCCTCGTTCATGAAATCGCCAAGATTCGGAATGCTGATGTACAGCAGGGTATCCGCCGGCACTCTTTCCAGAAGATCGCTGCTGTACCTCGGCTGAGGAAACGGAATCTTTTCAATTTGCTGCCGCAGGGTTGCGAATTGTGCTAGCAGAACCAGGTATTTATCGCGGTCGTGGCTCCACGAAATCTGCTCTGCCACTGGCTCCGAAGTGAGATTGTCGTTGGTCGAAACCTGGTTGCCCGCCGCAACCAGGGAGTCAATTCCGGCATGCGAAACGTGAACCGTGCCCTGCAACACCGCAACGCGCGAGCCCTTGATACCGGAGTTCACTGAGAACACGGTTCCAGTAACCGCGACGCGACAATCCGGAGTTTTCACATACAAGTGACCTGAGGTTCGCTTGGCCGCCTGCACAATCACTGCCCCATTGTCGAGCGAAAGAGTCATGTTGCGACCCCTTGCACCGACACCCACAACCGTCCGCTCGTTTACCTCGACGGTGGAACCATCGGAAAGGCGCAGCACTGCATGCGCTCCCCCGCTCGTCCGCAAATGGTCGCCCTCCGCAAGCGCGTCTCCAGCAGAAAGAGGCCGATCCCCGGCGTCGGATATCCTATAAGCCGACCCATCGATGGATTGCACTTCCGCACGCACTCCCGGCGGAACTTGCCAATACGCTCTGTAGATAAAAGCGGACGTGGCGATAAGGGCAACGCTTGCGGCCAGCGCCCAGCCAAGACCTCGCGCGTGCCAGTTTATACCGCGCCGCGCCTTGGGGGTGGACCAATCCAACACGGCTGCGCCAGATCTGCCTCGAAACTCTCGGCGGCAAGCAAAACAGTCGCGCATGTGATCCTCAATCAACAGCGCCCGCGCCGGCGATAACACCCCAGCGCGATAAGGGCCAAACAGGTCCCGCACATCTTCACAACTTGCGATGTTGTCGATTCTTATTTCACCCATATTGTCGATTCCAAGCCTTTCAGCTACGCGCTTTGAGGAAGAATCTATCTGCGAACCGTCCGGCTCAGTGTCTTGCATCGCCTGGACTGCGGTCTTGAGAAGCATATCGTCTGGTCTCATCGTTTTCCCCGTTCTAACTCAGTAAGTCGTTTCTTCAATCTGGATCGAGCGTTGTGAAGCGTCACGGCGACAACCGCCTGGGACGTTCCCAACATTGCCGCTATTTCGCGGTTTCCATGCTCTTCAACATAACGAAGGATGAACATCTCCGCCGCTCTTGGAGGCAATTCGCCGATTGCAATTCTGAGGAAGTCGCCAAGTTCTCTGGCTGACAATGCAGCCTCAGGGGAACTTCCCCGCCATTCCGCGGCCGAGGAGTCAGCATCTCCCCAGGGATCGACAGGACGCGTCTTGCGCCTTCGCAACAGGTCCAGCGCACCATTGATTGCGGCCCGGTAGAGATAGCTACCGGGATTTGTAACCGGTTCATTCGCGCTGGCGACCCGCAGGAAGACGGTCTGGGCAACGTCCTCCGCGTCGGCCATGCTGCCGGTAATTCGATAAGCGGCACTAAGCACGCGGCCGTGATGCTCCGCAAATAGCTGGGAGAGGCCAATTCCCGGTAAGGTTGCGCTAGCGGCTGCCAATGGAGCTCCTTCTTGACCGTTCATATGGATGACGCCTCATCCCAAGATTTATTAACCGAATTGATAAGAATTACGATGAAATGCTCCCTGGTGTTCCAGATTAGCCCTGAATCAGGACAGTACGCGCCGGTTTCCACAGCAGCGCACCTATCGTCGTGCAGCCGGACAAGAGCTCGGTTCGCTGATTTGTCTGGGCCGGCGTTGTCTACCGCGGATTATCTGGACCAACGGTGGCCAAGACCGCAGCTGTTCGGACAAGAGAATGGCTTCGGCTGAGAGTCCGCGACGGGCCGCGGTACGCGACGCATGCAGCTCTAACGGCGCGAGGAGACCATGTGCGCCGCGGAGAACCGCCGGACTGGTTCCGTCCTGGCGCGCTTAGAAAGCGGGTGTGGTGCGGGCGGAGGGAATTGAACCCTCACGGCCTTGCGGCCTGCGGATTTTCATACCACTTCGGCTTTCGCCGCCCCGCTAGGCGGGTTCGTGGTCTGGACTATACCTTCACCATTCCCCACACGAGGTTCAGGTGCTGCCCGTCTAGTCTCTACACCTTCCCGGAAGTGCTTCCAGGCTTGGCTCGGGATTGCCATTTCAGGTTTCCCCGACTTTGAGCAGTTCTACGCCGTCGGTTTCCCGATGGGCACTCAACCTTGCTTAAGTCCGCTGCGTCTGCCATTTCGCCACGCCCGCGGGAAATTGGCACAGCCCCATCATAAAGCAAGCACGAAGTTCTACGCTTCGCAAGCCAAGCGGACGGTTTTCACGAGCCGATTGTCATTCTTTCACCCCAGGCTTGAGCCAATCAGAAGAATGCTTCTCGATGGCAATTCTCACCAGTTGGCTTCTTGTTCTCACTCCAGCTTTTTGAAATAGCTCTTGAATAACAGCCTTGACTGAGCTCTCTGAAACTTTGAGTTTCGATCCGATCTCCTTGTTCCCGAGCCCGTCAAGAATGCCTCGCATCACTTCGCCCTGACGAACGGTCAAGGGCAGCGTCCGCTCCATACTCTCTGTTTGTGTACGCTTGCCCGCCAGGATCACCCGGACCGTGTCAGAATCCAGCCAGATTTCACCGGACGCGACTTGCCTGATCGCATTTAACAATTCGTCAAGGCTATTGTGCTTCAGGAAGATTCCAGAAGCGCCAGCCTCCATGATGTGCAAGGTGGCAGCGTCCGACATCCCTGCCGTGACCATCAGAACTCTTGAAGTACTCTGCTGACGCTTCAATTCGGGAAGCAAGCCGGAGCCCTCCTGTTCGCCGAGGTCATAGTCAAGCAGGATCACATCTGGATTGACGGCGGGAATGATTGCAAGGGCATCGGCCAGGTTAGAACACTCCCCGACAACGCGAAAGTCAGGAACTGCCTGAAGAAGCCTGCCGAGGCCCTCGCGGAAGAGGCTGTGATCATCCACCATCAAAACTCTGATTTCCTGCATTATTTATCATGCCCAAATGCGTTGGACAACTCCAACTCGACTATAAAACAGGCGCCATCGGGAAGCGGATTATAACGCAGCTCTCCCTTGAAAGAACGCATAAACGCCCGCGATAGATAAAGGCCAAGCCCCGTTGCTTCCGCACCCGCCTGAAAGGGGCGAAAGAGGTGGTCTGGATATTCAACCCCGCCGCCATTGTCAGCGAACTCAACCTGCACCTTGCCACCAACACTCCTGGCGGACACCGAAAGAACCCTCCCGTTTTTTCTCGAAAGCGCGCGGGAGCTATTGGCGATCAGGTTGAGAAACACCTGCATAAGGCTTGACCTGTCTGCCCACACATGAGGAATTCCGTCTTCAAATTTCCATTCCGTCGCAATCTCTTCTTCCTGCAGCGACGGCATAACCACGATCTTCAACTCATCGAGAAGAACGGCGAGATCTACGTCAGTTGCTTGACTTGCGGACTGCCGCAGATCGATGCTGGCGATGCGTTCGAGTGCCACTGCCAGGCTTCCGAGGGCTTCAAAATCCTTATTCCCAGCCAACAATTCGCTGCGTGCAAGATTCTTATGAACCAAGGCAATCGCGCCGCAAACGTTGCGAATTTCATGAGACAGCGCACTGACTGCGATCCGTGAACCTGCAAGAAGCTGATGCAAGCCAGAGACTTCGTGGGCGCGAAGGTCTTCGGATGCATCCAATACCATCGCCGTCAAACGCGGTCCCGCATTGGTGCGGTAAGTTGAAAAACAGATATCAGCCAGAAACGCTTCGCCGTCATCGCGCTGCCCGTGGGCCTGCATCACGGCGCGCAGAAAATGCTCAGAAATATTGTCCATTGAAACATTGGTGAGCGCGGGCAGATTACGATAAATCACCCGCCCCGGAAGCATCCCTTGAGGGACTGCAAGCATTCGATGCGCGGCTTCATTGGCCATAAGCACGTGTCCCGATGCGTTCATCGTAAAAACACCCACGGGACTGCTCTCAATGAGGACCTTTAGTTGCTCTTCAGCTTCTCGCCGGGCGTCGCTTTGGCGCTCGATCTCGTGAAGGTTTTCCAAGGTGACCCTGCGATTAAGATTGACTTGTCGAACGAAAAACCCCGCGCCGACGAAGGCTGCAAAATACAGCACATCTCGTGAAATACCGGTGCGAAGATTCCACGAAAGATCGCTGAAAACCTCGGCCAAGGCCGTACAGAGGATCGCACACGAGACGATCGTAAAGCGCCCCAGGGACTCTCCAATGATGAGCATCGGAATCAGGTAAAGAAATCCAAGCGGGATCTCGGCGATTACCAACCAGTCAACAAGAGCGATCAGAGCGATAGCCGCGCCGGCTCGAAGAATTGCGGACCGTTTGCTCTCCCTGAACATCCCTGTTTCCATATTTACCCGTAGAGAAATGAAATCTTCTGAATGGAACCCTTCCATTCTATGTCCCGGCTTTGATTCGAATCAGTGATGGCCCAAGGTTCTCAGCGAAGCGCGAAATTCAGGGCCAAATAGCCGAAAGACAGCCGCAAAAGGCCTGAAAGGTACGCCCTTGAAAACTCAGCGAGTTTCTAAGGAAAAGCCATTTTGCGATTCGAGAAGAATGGACTTATTCCAAGTTTCAGAAACGGCCAATGAGATCGACCATGAAGTTAAATTTAGAGATGACTTTTTATTCGGGAGCTGGGTTGGATGTTTTCACGCGGCGAGAATTCGATTCACTGTTTGGCCAACAATGGATCTAAATTGAGCATCGATTCTATAACTCGCCATAGATTGAATCCATTGTTTATATCGCTCGATCCGCGGGCCGTAATTCGATCTGGCTATCGAGGTCGAAATCCGAAGCATCCCTTGACTTCCAATATCAATATCCGAAACAGACCGCGAAGCGCACGAATCATCGTTCTAGATTGGTTGTAATTGATTTGCGTGCTTAAGGGGCTTGTCCGCAATTCAGAGTTGGAAGTCCAAAACGCCATCCCTTGAGGATAGTGCGCCCAAATCCCAGAAGCGAGCCCCTGCTGGGTCTATAAGTCTTATCTTTCGGGCATTTAGCCGGCTATCTTTCAGCCAACCGCCGCTTGGAGCCTGAAGTCAAGATATGGAAATCACACCCTGCTGCATGGCGATAGAAACGGCCTCGGTTCTGTCAGACGCGTCGAGTTTTTCAAGGATATGACTGACATGATTACGCACTGTGATCTGGCTAATGAGAAGTACGCGGCCGATTTCTTTATTGGTTAGTCCTTTGCAAAGCATCTTCAGCACTTCCTGCTCGCGCTGGCTTAGCCCCTTGCGCTCCTTCCGTTGCGCGATTCTCAATTCGATTCCTTTGGGGAAATGAAGCTGTCCGGCAGCCACAGCGCTGATGGCTCCAATGATTTCAGCGCGAGTTGCATCCTTCATCAGATAGCCATGCGCGCCCGCCTGGGCAGCGCGGTAAATCTCTTCTTCGTAGTCGAAGCTCGACAAGATCAGAACCTTTGGCGCAGACTGCCGCTGCAATATCAAAGGCAGCGCTTCCAGTCCTGTCATCTTCGGCATGCGAAGATCCAGAAGCACCACATCGACGCTATGGCGATCCAGAAAGGTCAACGCATCATCAGCGCTGTCGACTCCTCCTTCTAAACGGAACCCCTCGACTTTCTTGAGCAATGTAGCAAGGCCGGCGCGCACAATCGGGTGATCGTCCACAATCAGGATGCGTATCGACGTTTGTTCACAATGTTGTTCCATCGACCCTCCGTCTCGACAATCCCTTTCGCATTGCTTGCCTCCACCAGGAGAGGATGCGCATTTTGGGCAGCATAGCGCGGACGGAAACCAAGGTTCCATGCCCGGGAGAACTGCGAATCCGGAAATTTGCGTCGATGCCGTCGGCCCGCCTTTTCATCCCGCGAATGCCAAATCCGGCGCTGTTGCTCAATGGGGAGAAGCCGCCGCCGTCGTCGCGAATCGTGAGCTTCACCGACCCGCGTCCATAGACCAGGCTAAGCTGAATTGCCTGTGGACGCGCATGCCGTACAGCATTCGCAACTGCTTCCTGGCCGATGCGAAAGAGTGTATCGGTAATCCTGAGGGGAATCTGCTTAACATAACCGCGCACGGTAACGCGCACCATGATTGGCCCACCCTGGACGATTTCGCGGGCGGCCTTCTCAAGAGCCTTTGCCAAGTCTGTCTGCTCGAGATTGCCGGGACGAAGCGCAGCGATGTTTCGACGCGCTTCGATGTGGCCGAATCTGACCAGGTCCACCGTTGATTCAAGTTGCGCCCTCATGGAACTGCCGGGCTCGGCCTCTTCGCAAAGTGTTTCCAATTGAAACCCCAGCCCTGCGAAGCTCTGCGCCAGGGTATCGTGCATCTCGTGTGCCAATCGCTCTCTCTCTTCAATGACCGCGCGCAATTGCGAGCGCTTGAACGTGGCATAGAGCAGATGCAAGGCGAAAGAAAGGGTGAGGATGGAAAGAATCAACTCGATTACATGTTGGGTGTTCCACCAAGGCGGCGGCTCAACGACCTGTGCGTCTTCAAGAGACCGCATGAGTAGGGCAAAAGGCAACTCGCCGTGAGTAAAGGCACGCCCTGTCACGCAAATGCCGCGCAATCGCAGTCGGCTACCAACTTGAAAACCGTGTGGTTGAATATCGACGCTGGGATTTTCTGCTGTCGCGATGAAAGACTGGTTTCCCTCGTTCAGTTCGAGGACGACAGAATTCTTGTCAGCACGCGCTTCAGAAACCAGTTTCCCTTCAGTCTCAATAAACTGCGCATCGAATGCGCCGGTAGCAGCCTGGGAGGCGGTAACCGCGACGGGCGGGACGGGTGTGTGGGACCACAGCAGGCGCACGCTGGCATTGCGAAGCACCGAACTGAAGTCCTGCAACTCCGCGTCCCCGCTGGCTTCTACGGAATCGCCAATCTGGACTGGCTTGATGGTATGTGCCATGGGAATTGCGATTCCGCCCGAGGAGTCTTGCACGAAAAGAATCGGCGATACGAGTGTGACGACGCCCTGCACGGTGACATGGGAGGTGATGTTAGGCGCGAGCAACCGCAATTTTGCAATCGGCAAGGCATGCAGGTCTGTGTGGTAATCGCGCAGTTCACGCTGAATAGGCGCAGTGTCTCGTTGATAGGTCTCGAGGTCGATTAGAGCGGGAACAGGAGGAGGCGGGTCCGGCGAAGCGGGCGCACCATCTCCGATCATGGCCCGCAAGTCCTTTTCGGCTGCGGGATGTAATTCAACATTGCGCCACACCGCGCCAGTTGAATACGATTGCAGGCCGAATCTCCCTTCCTGGATGCAATCGGGATCATGAACGGAGGCAATTGTCGAATCACCCGTTTCATTACTTGCCTTGGCGGCAATGATGCATTCGTATGCAATCACCTTGAGGTGATACCAGGTGCCCGTGAACACGCCGGGATGAACGGGGATGGCTCGAAACTCGTGCCATCCGAAGTCCGCGCGGCCCAGGATGAGCGTTTCGTCCAGATCGCGCAAACCGGCGAAGTATCCGTGATAGGAGTCGACCCCCACTTCTTCTTGCGTTGCGCGAATCACAAAGCCGGCATCTCCCGTTTCACTCAACAACTGAACGTCGGCGTCCACCATGTAGTTATGCCAATGCGGATTGCCATTCATGAGCTTGGCGCCGCGATCGTCTGCGATGTTCTGCATGGTGCCGTTCACGGCTTGCCAAGTTCCACCGTATGCCTGCCATCCGCCCTGGCGCATGCGGCCGCTGGAATTGGCGGTAAAGTCATCGTGGAAATCAGGTTCTCTCCGCTCCCAGCTCATGTAGGCCAGGCGGATAGAAACACATGCCACGGCAACGACAACGACGATCAGGACCGTCCACGACCGCCATCCCCTGCGCTTCGTATGCTTTGGCACGAGCCTCAAGGCGCCCACCACGACAGATCCAGGGTTTGCTTCACACGATCGGAATCGATGGTCTCGCTGCTGACCAGCTCCGGTTGCACGATCACGTAATTCTGCGGTGTTTGCCGGTTGATCTCTTGCGCCACCAGTTCAATGGCGGCGCGGCCCATCTGGCGGGTGTTCTGGATGATGACTGAATCGATTTGACCTGTCCGGATGGGAGCCAGGATGTTTTGATCGAAACCGACGATGGGTGTGGTTGAAGTTCTTTTGAACTCCGTGAGGGCGTAGAAGGCGCCGCGCGTGGAAGCTTCAGTCAACGCAACAATGGCGTCGACATGCTCGCCATCCTCGAGCAGCTTTTCTGCAACTTGTTGTTCCTGCGAAACAGTTGGCAAAGCTAGGCTGCGGAATACGACATGGATGCCCGGAAACTCAACCGACAGCGTAGTCTCAACACTGCGTGCGCGCTCCGCGTTACTGGTCAATTGTTTACTAATGCCGAGAATGGCCACGGTGCCCTGCCCCTTGAGAAGTTTCCCGATCCGACGCGCCGCCATTTGCCCGCCGCTCTGCTCGTCATTAAGGACATAGGCAAGATTCTTTCCCGGCGCCAGGCCCAGGTCGGTTCCAACCACAACAACTGGAGTGCCATTCTGCAAGGCATTCCGTACCGAGGTCCGCAGCGGCAAGGCCTCAACGGGAGAGACGATGACTCCACTCACCCGCCGCTTGAGAGCTTGCGCAAGAATCTCGATTTGACCCTGCACGTCGTCTTCGCGCATCGGGGCGTTCCAGTAAACGTGTAAACCGCGCATCGCGGCTTCACGCTGCACCCCTGTGTGCTCAGCTTCCCAAAGGTAGGTTCCAGAGGTGCGCGGGATGACGGCGATGATCGGCTCACTCCGGTTGCAGGCGATTAGCGCAGACAACGCCACTATAAGCATCCAAGCCGGCGCTCCCGATTTCAGTCGAGTTTTAGCTCCTCGCACTAACAACTTTAAATTCAATTAGATACTTCCTCGTGCGTATAACGTGCCGGTTAAACTGTACCGCCCTTTGCTGGAATACAGACCATGGTACACCTGCACTATATTCAGCGGCTGTTCGGCCCTCTAGTATTGCCGTGCCTTAGAGAGAACCCCAAGAGACACAGTGAATCGCCGGGAAGCAAAAGGGCGCATTGCAGAAAGACGTCTCCAAAGTTCCTTTTTGTCATCGAGCCGGTAAACGTTTGCTGCAGCCGCAGAGCATTCATTCAATCAAAACGTGCCCGGCTTCGATTTACGACGTACAAAGTTTCAAATATCAGGAGGAGACATTGAACAAGTCATCGGGACACACGAATCCGGGGCCATGCCAGTTGCAAGGCAAGACCGGGACCATGAGATTGCGGGCAAGCATATACGGCGTGCTCATCGCTGTTATGGCGGTGTTAACGCCAACCTGCTATGCGCAGTACAGCGCCAACATTCAAGGAACGGTCCAGGATCCGAGCGATGCCGGCGTTCATGGCGCACGCCTGCATTTGATCAACTCGAACACCGGCCAGGATTCGAGCACCACATCCGATACCACGGGTTCGTACCGCTTCCTCAGCCTGGCTCCCGGACAATATCAACTGGAAGTGCAAGCTTCCGGGTTTGCGAAAACGAGCGTGATTCTGACAATTGAAACCAACCAGACGCTCGAAGTCCCTGTAAGACTCGTCATCGCGTCGGCAAACACTACCGTTGCAGTAACCGGCGCACCGCCGGTGCTTGATACCGCCGAGAGTCGCAACCAGTTGACCATAGAATCGGACGCAGTGTCGACGTTGCCGCTGGCTGGCCGCAGCATGATTTCACTGGTAACGATGGCGCCTGGCGTGACCGGACTTGGCATTGTGGCCGGCGGATCGCCAGGATCGGGCGCGGATAACTTCTCGACTGAAACGCAGGTGGACTCGAGTGCCAACGGGCAGGGCGCCGTGGGCAACATGTACATTGTTGACGACCTCGACGTGACCAGCGCCATTCGCGCAGGGGTGCTGAACCTGACTCCCAATCCTGATTCGATCCAGGAAACGAGTATTCAGGTCAATACCTACACCGCCGACTACGGCCGCGCCAGTTCAATCCAAATGGCGATGACCACAAAGGCAGGCGGCGACCGATTCCATGGCAGCGCCAGCGACTACTTTAACAACCAGCAGTTGTGGACGCATTCGCAATTCAACAGCGGAGTGGCGTTCGCCCCGTTCCACAGCAACAACATCTCCGGAACCATTGGCGGGCCTATCATTCCACACCACCAGGCGTTCTTCTTCTTCGCAATTGAACCGCTGCGGGAAGCGAGTTCTACGGGGAATTCGCTGGTCTCATTTGAAGACCCGCAGTTTACGGCGTGGGCAAAAGCAAATTATCCAGATTCGCTGGGCACAAGTATCATGTCGACCTACCCGGCGAAGGCGATCAATCCCACCGTCTCCCAAACCGCGGCCCAGGTCTTCGGTGGGGGCAATTGCGATAACACTGCAACCGGTGGTTCACAGACCGGCAACGGGGTTCCCTGCTCCCTTCCGGTTTTCGACAATGGCCTGTTCAATGCCACAAGTTTCCGCAATGGCCTGCAGTGGAACGCGCGCATCGACAAGAACTTCACCAATGACCGGCTCTATGGAAATATCTATCGCACCACTCTCAACACGGGCGGTCCGGCGCTTCGCCCCGCCTTCACCACAACTTCGAATTACTACACCTGGGCCTGGCAGGCCAATGAAACCCATACCTTCTCCCCGACAACGCTCAATGAAGCGATCGTGGGGGGAATGCGCGTGGAAGGGATCCAGCCGTCGTCAGGCGACTTCAAGGTGCCTGTGGTCAATGTCCAGGGATTGGGAACAGGCTTCGGCGATGGCTTCGCGCTCGGCGATTTCATCCAGCATAACTATCACTGGCGCGATGTATTGACTCACATCCACGGCGCGCACACCTTGAAAGCCGGCTATGAAGGATGGATGGGTGACGACGTCGAACTGTTCCAAGGCCCCTACGACCTGCCCACGTTCTACTTCACCAGCATTCTCAACCTGGTTCAGGACGCCCCGTATAACGAAACCGGCGTGATGTACAACCCGGTCAGCGGCCAGCACGTGGAATGGAACTGGAACGCCGCGAGCCGCAATTACGGACTCTTTGCCGAAGACTCGTGGAAGGCACGCAAAAATCTGACCATCAACTTCGGGGTTCGCTGGGATGACTTCGGCAATCCTTATTCGCGCAGCCCGCTAACCGTCTTCGGAAATTTCTACAAAGGCTCGGGATCAACGATTCAAGAACAGATCGCCAACGGCTCCGTTCATCAAACCACACACGCGCTGGATCATTCCATCACGGATATCTTCAGCCCGCGCTTCGGCCTTTCCTGGGACATCGCGGGAAACAGCCAGTGGGTACTGCATGGCGGTTCCGGCATCTTCCACAACTGGCCGACCATGGCCAACGTGCAGGAACAATACCGCGGCAATCCTCCGGGACCGATTGCTCCAACGTTCTACGCCGGAACTGCGCACGCCCCAGTTTGGGGACTGGGCACCACCAATACGCCACCGTTCGGCTACACCTATCCCACGCTGGCGGCGTCTCCGTTGAATTCTCAGGGTGGAATCACGGGTTTGCAATTTGGGATTGGCGGAATCGATCCCGATCTCAAGACCCCAGTCACTTACATTTACTCTGCGCAACTGGAGCATCCGCTGACGCGGGCGTTCGTAGCCAGTGTGGGCTATTCCGGCTCGCGCGCAGAACGCCAACTTTCGGGCGGTGGGCAGGTTTATAACGTCAGCTATGGCGTCGACATCAACAGCTACCCGGGCGACCTGATCGACAACCACCAGACGGTTCCGACTCGACTTAATCAAAGCTTCGGTTCCATCTCTTACACGCAGAACGACAGGCGCTCCAGCTTTGACGCTTTTATCGCCGATTTGCGCGGGCGCTTTGCCGGGACAGGCTTCATTGACGTCTCCTACACGCGCTCTGCGTCGAAAGACGACACCCAGGTCTACCCGACCTGGACGAATCCTGGACAATATTTTGGACCGTCCATCTGGGACGCTCCGAATCGCTTGTCATTGACTGCGAATTACCAGGTTCACGGACTGAACAGCGGCCAGGGCTTTGTGGGACGCGCAACGGGAGGCTGGGGAGTGAGCGGAACGGTTGTTTCTCAGTCCGGCTATCCATTCACGGTGGCCAACTACAACCCATTTACCCCGGTTTGCGCAACAATGCCATGCGCACCCAATGCGCCGTGGATCGGCAACAGCGGCGGCGACTACAACGCCGACGGAGACAATTACGACTATCCCAACGTCTCGTCGTACAGCATTCCTAACAGCAGAAAAGACTGGTTGAAGGGAGTGTTTGCCGGCAATGCCTCGCAGGTAACGTCGCCAACGTTCGGAAACGGAGCGGAGGGAAGCGAAAAGTACGACGGCTTCCGCGGACCGAGTTTCTTTGAAACGAATGCCACTGTATTGAAGGACACGAAGATTCGAGAGAGTCTTAACTTCCAGTTCCGCGTGGACTTCTTCAATCTCTTTCACAATACGAACTTGCAGAATCCAGACGTGAACATGACCGACGGCAACTTCGGCCGTTCAACCTCCCAGTACGAACCACGCTGGATTCAGCTTGGCGCCAACTTGAGGTTCTAAGAGCAAAGAGGATCCTTTATTGATCCCCGATGCTTTCTCCTGAGAAGTGGAGCGGTAACAATTCACCGTTCCACTTCTTTCCCAGTCTCTTTATAGAATGAGCTTTTTTCAGGTCACTACCGGGATAGGCATGAACAAGATCACACGCAGAAAGTTCTTCGCGCTCGGCGCTTCAACCATCGGCGCCGCCCTCGCACAGCGAACCCTGGCCGCCGCAATTCCAGAGACCGCCTCCGCGAAGGCATCGATCGCGATCAACCAGCCAATTCGCACCTTCGACTACAGCCAGGTTGAGCTTCTGGAAGGGCCGATGCGCCAGCAATTCGATACCAACCACGCATTCTTTTTCAAGCTCAATGAAGATAGTCTTCTCAAGCCCTTTCGCCAACTTGCCGGTCTCAAGGCTCCGGGCGAAGACATGGGAGGATGGTATGACATCGACCCCGCATTTAACGGGACCGGAAGTTTTCATGGCTTCATTCCAGGACATAGCTTTGGGCAGTATCTTTCCGGGTTGGCGCGCGCATCTGCGGTGACCGGTTCAAAAGCAACTCAACAGAAGGTGCAGCGGCTGGTGGATCAATTTGCACCGACCATCACTCCGCGCTTCTATGACGACTACCATCTGCCTGCCTACACTTATGACAAAACGAGTTGCGGCCTGATCGACGCCTCCCGGTTTGCCGGGTGCAACAATGCACTTTCAGTGCACGCCGCGGCTACTGAGGCCGTGGTGCCTCATCTTCCGGAAAAAGCGCTTTCACGCAAAGAGCAGGCCGCGCGCCCGCACAAAGACATTGCATTCACCTGGGACGAAACCTATACCTTGCCTGAAAATCTTCTTTTGGCATATCGATTGACGGGCAATCCCCGCTATCGAGAATTGGCTACGCGGTTCATTGAAGACGACACG
>Ga0302319_10007715_pt1 | contig 21129 bp, 21 predicted proteins | sample Bog_T0_2_FD_203319 | JGI IMG/M metagenome (GOLD analysis project Ga0302319, IMG submission 203319) | Peat permafrost microbial communities from Stordalen Mire near Abisko, Sweden - Bog_T0_2 | ecosystem: Environmental > Terrestrial > Soil > Wetlands > Peat | place: Sweden: Abisko, Stordalen Mire... | reverse complement strand
GATGTCCATCACCGGCGACAACGCGCGCACGCCCTCGCGGTCGGCGTAGCCATTCATGGAAACGAAGCCGCTCTCGACCTGCGCGATCGGATCGAAACCAAGCCGGTCGGCAAACGCGCCGTCGCGCCCATAGGCGGACACCGAGCAATAGATGATCTCCGGCCTGAGCTTGCGGCACGTCTCGTAGTCGATCCCCAACCGTTCCATCACCCCGGTCGAGAAGTTTTCCACCACCACATCCGCCTTGGCGATCAGCGCGTGCACGACTTTCAGGCCCTCCGGAGACTTCAGGTCGACGGCCACGCTGCGTTTATTGCGGTTGGTCCAGAGAAACGGCGCGCCGTGCGCCAGATCCGGGTGCAGCGGCGGATAGCGGCGGAGATCGTCACCGCGGCCGGGGGCTTCGATCTTGATGACTTCCGCGCCCATATCGGCCAGGATCATGGTGGCGAGCGGCCCGGCGATGAAATGCGAGAAATCGACAACCCGGATGCCCTGAAGCGCCTGCGGCGCGTTCGCAGGACGGGGCGTATGTTCGGGAAATTCCGCCTCAAGATGGTCCAACATGTTCACATCCACGGTTCTTGCGTCAGGTTGATCGGGTTGGTTTCGTCGTTCGATCTGGCTTGAGCGCCGACGCGGACACCGGCCGGGATCGGATGGCCGATCAATTGTTCCTGGATGGCGCGACCAGGGAGCATCCGCCCTCCTCGAGCGGACGAAACGCTTCGGGCCCGGTCAACATCCCCACCTGCTCCAGGATATCCCACTTGCTCCTGGACGCCGCCGGCGTCTTTACTTTCAGGATATACATGTTGTGAATCGCGCGGCCGTCCGGACGAACCACAACCGGGCCGAACAGATCATCATCGATCGGTCTTTCCTTCAGCTTCCGGATCACCGCCGGCGCATCGTTGGTTCCAGCTTCAAAGGCCGCATTCAAATAGGCCCGCACCGACGAATACACCCCGGCGTGGAACGCGGTGGGTGACTGGCCATGCCGCCGTTCGCCGAACCGCGCCGACCAGGCCCGGCTGGCGTCGTTGAGGTCCCAATAGAAGGGCTGGGTGATGATCAGTCCCTGCGCCACCGAAAGACCGCTCGACTCGACGTCGTTGGTCGTTGTCAGCAGCGCCGCGAAGCTCCGTCCATTCTGCGCGAGACCGAATTCCGAGGATTGCTTGATCAGGCTGATGGTGTCGCCGCCGGCGGTGGCGAACGCGATCACATCGGCCCCGGAGCCGTCGGCCTGCAGGATGAAGGACGCATAGTCGGCATTGTTGATGGGCACATTGACCGAGCCCAGCACCGATCCGCCGCCGGACTTGATCACCGACGTGCCGTCGCGGACCATGGACTTGCCAAGCGCATTGTCGGTGGCGATGAAAAACCACTTCCGGGCGCCCTGGCGCCCGAGATACTCGCCGATCGCATGCGAAGCGGCCCAGGTGTCGAAGGTCCACTGGATGGTATTGGGCGAGCAGTATTTCCCGGTCAGATCGGAGGAGGCCGCGCTGGAGGCGATCAGCCCGGCTCTGGTGCCGCGAACGACCTCGTTCACGGCGAGGCCCACGGCCGAATTCGGCACATCGGCAATCGCATCGACCTTTTCCTGATCGATCCAGCGGCGCGCAATTGCCGCGCCGATGTCCGCCTTGTTCTGATGATCCGCAGCGATGATCTCGACCTTGAAATCGGGATGCTGCTGCATGAAATCCTCGGCCGCCATGGTCGCGGCGGCGACCGATCCCTCGCCGCCATTGTCCGAGTAAGGTCCGGAGGCGTCGTTCAGCACACCGATCCGGATCGATCGCACCGGCTCCGCGGAGCCTGGAGAGGATAGGCCGAGCGCGAGGAGAAATGTTCCGAGGATAAACGACAGGCGTCTCATAGGTTGCACCCAATGATGGATTGAAGTCAGTTTCAGAGATCGAGAATGAGCGTGGGCGATTTCGAGCCGGAGCAGCAGATCATCATCGTCGTGCCGGCCGCCTGCTCGTCCTTGCTGAGAAACGCGTCGCGATGGTCGGGCAGGCCCTCGACGATCCGTGTCTCGCAGGTGCCGCAGACGCCTTCCATGCAGGCGTAGCTCACCGCAATTCCGGCCTTGAGGAGCGCGTCGAGAATGGTCTCGCCGGCCGGCACCGGGATCGTCCGGCCAGTCCGCGCCAGCTTGACGTCGAAGCCGCCGTCGGCGGCCGGCTGTTCCTTCGGCTTGAAGTATTCCACGTGGACGCGATCGGCTGGCCGATCCGCCGTTGCCGCCTCGAACGATTCGAGCATCGGCAGCGGGCCGCAGCAATAGAGGTCCGCATTCGCCGGGGCCGACTTGACGACGGCCGCAAGGTCCAGGCATCGGCCAGAATTCTCCTGGTCAAAATGCAGCTGCAGCTTGGCGCCGGAAGTCGCTCGGAGGGCGCTCAGGTCATCGAGAAAGGCTGCGGCCGAGCGCGTCCTCGCCGCGTAGACCAACTCCCAGGAAGCAGCGAGCGCGTCGAGCCGCCGGATCATGGACAGCAGCGGCGTGATCCCGATGCCGCCCGCGATCAGCACCGAATGCGCCGCATTCTCCCGCAGGGCAAAATTGTTCTTAGGTTGCGAGATCGGGACGATGTCTCCGACCCGAATGGTTTCATGGATGAAGCGGGAGCCGCCCCGGCCGGCGATGTCCTTGTTGACCGCGACGACGTAACGGCTGCGCTCGCGCGGGTCGTTCAGCAGCGAATAGCTGCGGATCATGCCGTTCGGCAGATGCAGGTCGATGTGGGAGCCGGCCGTGAAGGGTTCGAGCTCGCCGCCGCCGGGAGCCGTCAATTCGTAGGCGTTGATGGTTTCGGCTTCATAGCTGATCCGCTTGACCCGGACATGCATCCTGTCCTCAGTCATGGCGCCACCCAATTCGACCGTTGGCGTCCAACGCGCCAGCATTGATCCACGTCGGGCGTCGCGGGATCACAGCCTATATCCAAAATCAGCGCCGAGCTTCGCGCGCATGAACGGCGCGCCGACATCGACCCAGGAGTCCTGCGGCGGCAATTGCAGGGAGACGGCGCGCACCATGAACACGTCGGGATCGCTGACGCCCTTTGGCCGGGTGCCGTGGTCGCGGTAGGCCCCGACGGCCTCGAGCAGAAACCGGCGGGTCATGGCGATGCCGGTATCGCTCGAACACAGGTTTTCCCGGGTGCGATCGAAGATCGGCGAGACACCGCTTTGGCAGGCGCCGTCCTGCACCCACAGCCCCGGCAATCCCGAGAACCAGGTGGTCTTCTGGGATTCATGGTTGAACTGGAATCCGTTCTGCGGATTGAATTTCGTCCAGTAGTCCGCGTACGGCACCGTGACCGGATTTTGCACGAGCGAATGGCGGCTGGCGTGGCCGCTCTCGCGGCCGTTGTGCCCCTCTTCGAACACCTTGCGGGTCTTCGGCAGCAAGGGCAGCGCAGGATGGTACGAAAACATGATGCACAGCGTGTTCTCGTCATCGATCGGGACCCAGGCATGTCCGCTCAGATCGGGGAACGGGGACAGCGGCGGGACCAGCGTATAGAACGGCATCAGAAACTGGTTGACCCGCCAGTAAAGCGTATTTTCATCGTAGTTGCGCCGGGCGGCGATGCTCATCCCGAAATCCTGCCTGATGCATTCGAAGGTCGGGCGAAGGTCCCGCTTCTGGATCCAGGCGCTGGTGGTGCCCTGCGCATCGAGCCGGCCATGAAGTAACGGCGCATGCGCGGAGTCGATTTCGCCTTCGACGGCCTGCAGCCAGTTGCATTCCTGCACCCGTACGGAAATGTGCACCTGCTCTGGCGGCACCAGATTCCATTCCAGGTTCGGCAAGGGCGGCGGACTATCAGCATCGGGCCCCATATAGGTCCAAAGCATCCCGTTACGCTCGCGGCACGGATAGGCCTTGATCCGGACCCGCTCCTTGAGCCGGCTGCGTGCCGGCTCGGCCGGCATGTCGGCGACGGCCCCTGTCACATCGAACTTCCAACCGTGATAGACGCATCGCAATCCGCAATCCTCGTTGCGTGCAAAGATCAGCGGCGCGCCGCGGTGCGGACAGGCCTGGTCGACCAGGCCGACCCGGCCTTCGGTATCGCGAAACGCGACCAGATCTTCCCCGAGCAGCCGGATGCGCTTCGGCTGCCCGTCCTGGACAAGGTCCGCCGACGGCAGGAACGGGATCCAGTACAGCCGGAACAGGTCGCCGAGCGGCGTACCCTTGCCGACCCTCACCAGTCTTTCATTGTCTTCGTGCGAGAGCATGGGCGTCCTCCATCACATCTTATGCCGCGCCGCGCGCCAGCAGCGCAGCGATACGGGCCGACAAGCCGAGATCGCGCGCGGTCCATAGCGGGTCGGTATCGGTCAGGGGCTTGCGGGGAACGGGAGGCTGCTGGCCGGCCTCCACCAGTTCCACGATGATTTCGACGCGTCGCCGTTCCAGCCGCTTCAGCGCCTCCTCGACAACGGAACCTGACGCGATGCAGCCTGGCAATTCCGGATAGGCGAGCCGGACCAGCCATTGCCCTGGCTCGGTTTCGACGGCTTCGGCCTCGAGCAGATAGGGGACCGATAACAGCTCGCGCAGGTTCAAGACGTCCCTCCCCTGACCGGTGACGTTCAAGCGCACCGGACTCTTGTTACGTATGCGTACTATATCAGCGATTGAGTTGCAAGAGCGCAAACGAGGCCGGCACGGGGATTTTAGAGCGGCCGCCACCGGCATCCGGGGTTGAGGACGGATGGCCCAGCTGCTAACGGCTGGAGCGGTTTCGGGACGACAGCTGAGGGTTCGACGACGGCATGGCCGACAAGTCAATGAAGGCGGGTTCTGCCGCAGATATGGCGCGCAACTGGCAGCTGGAAGGCGGCATCGGCTTTCTGCTGCGGCTGCTGGAGGCCCGCTACGATGGGCTGTACCAGCAGCTGACCGGCCAAAGCGACATCACGCCGCGGCAGTTCGGCGTGCTCATCGCGCTGCATCAGCAAGGGCCGCTCACCCCCTCCAGCCTCGCCGAGCACATCAGCTGCGATCGCAATACGCTGAGCGAAATGCTGAAGCGGATGACGGCGCGCAAGCTGATTGGGAAAAAGAAAAATCCAGACGACCGGCGATCCATCCGGGTTCAGCTCACGGCCAAGGGAGAAGCAGCCCTGTTGAGCGTGGTGCCGGCCGCGGCCGAACTGCAGAACATGATGCTGGCGCCCCTGCCGAAAGCCGATCGCGCGCATTTCCTGAAGTGCCTATTGGCGATCGCAAAGGCCGCGCCGCCGGCCGAGCCCGAAAGCGCCACCCCGGCAGAGGCTAGTGCCGATTGATGGCGCCCGGTTCGGGCCGAGCGCGAACCCATGTGACCGTAAATGGAGCGGCCAGCGCTGGCCGACAATGTCCGCTATGCGCAGCGCTTCCGATTCGAGCCGATCACCTGGCTGTCGGCGATCGCCGCAGTGACCCGCCGTATCGGTCTGATCGGCACGGCCTCGACCACCTATAGCGAGCCCTATAATCTGGCGCGCCAGTTTGCTTCCCTCGATCATCTGAGCGGCGGCCGTGCCGGCTGGAACATCGTCACGACGAGCGCGCCGCAGGCGGCGCAGAATTTCGGGCTGCCGGAGCATCCGCCGCATCATGAGCGTTACGAACGCGCACGGGAATATCTCGATGTGGTAAACCGGCTATGGGACAGCTGGGAGGATGATGCGGTCATCAACGACCCCGCCTCCGGGATCTTCGCCGACACCGAGAAGGTGCATGCCATCAATCACATCGGGAAATATTTTCGCGTCCGCGGCCCGCTCAACATTCCGCGGTCGCCGCAGGGCCGGCCGGTCTATGTCCAGGCCGGGTCATCCGACGAGGGGCGCGCCTTTGCGGCGCGCTTTGCCGAGGCGATCTTCACCGCGCATCAGACAATCGCCAGCGCGCAGGAATTCTATTCCGACATCAAGCGGCAGGCCCGCGCGCTCGACCGCCATCCCGACCAGCTCAAGATCCTGCCCGGCATCAGCCCGTTCATCGGCAGCACGCAGCTCGAGGCGGATCGGCTGCAGGAGGAATTCAACGCGCTGATCCAGCCGGACTATTCGCTGGTCCAGCTGCGGCAGATGCTCGGCCTCGACCTCACAGGCTTCGACCTCGATGGCCCCTTATGCGGACAGCGTTCAGGCCATCGCGTGAACCCACAACCAGCCAAATATCGTAAAGGAAGAAATGAACAGACCGCGTTTTATTGTTCTCGCCGCCGTCGCTGCCGTGCAAGTGCTGGTAATCTCCGGATCTTCAGCGGAAGACGACCAGAAGAAGCAGCTCAAGGTCGGCTTTGTCCCAGGCCCCTACATCGATGAATTCAAGATCGGCGTCGCGCCGGAGCTTTTGAAGAAAGGCTACCAGATCCGCTATGTCGAATTCTCGACCGGGATGGAGGCCAACAGCGCGGTGTTCAAGCGCGAGATCGACGCCAATGTGATGCAGCACACGGTGTTCCTTGACTCCTACAATGAGCGGCAAGGGACCGACCTCGTCGGCATCGTCCATGTGCCGACACCGCCGATGGGGCTCTATTCCAAGAAGCATGCGCGCGGCGAGCAGATCGAACCTGGCTCGATCGTCGCGGTGCCCAACGATCCCGTCAATCAGCAGCGCGCGCTCAAGATGCTACGCGACCTCGGCCTGATCGAAATCCGCGACAGCAAGCCGGTCGACGTCACCGAGCTGGACGTGATCAAGAACCCCGGCGGCATCAAGCTCGTGCCACTGGAAGCCGCGCAGGCACCGCGCGCGCTCGACGACGTCGACTTTGCCGCGATCCAGGGCAATTTTGCGATCTTCAGCGGCCTCAAGCTGAGCAACGCCTTTGCGCTGGAAAATATGACGACACCCTATATCAACGTCGTCGCGGTCGAGCGCGGCGACGCGGAAACACCATGGGCGCGGGACATCGTCGCGGGCTACAAGTCATCAGGCTTCAAATCCGCGATCCGCGCCGATCCTTTCTATGACGGCTTCACGCTGCCCGATTACATGAAATGATCCGCGTGGAGAGTTTCCCTCAACCAGCTTCGGCCAGGGGCTTCGCCGAGGCAAGCCCGGCGCTGCGCCGACCTGTGCTGAAAATGACCTGCAAACGGGGCCCCGTCATGGCGAGGAGCTCTTCGCGACGAAGCCATCCAGCATGTTGTGCGGCGCCAAGCTGGATTGCGTCGGCCAAGAGGGCTCGCAATGACGAAGGAGCAAGTTACACGCAGCGGTGCAGGCTGGGCGATGGCGCCCTTGCGCCGTGCCCACGCTTTCATTCCCGATCCCACAGAATGGTGGGCACACCATCGGACCGCGCGTTCGCGCGGGCCGATGACTTTGCCCACCCTACTGCCGCGCGCGATTCGACGATGTGGACTTGTAGATTGCCGTCTTCGAAGAAGTGGCGTTCGCCAAATCCGGTTTCAGCCGGGCAACCGGTTAACGCATTTAGGATGATCGGGGCCTCGTTGAGGAAGCCGTCTTGATCGGCGATCAGCATGTGCGGCATGCTGGCGCTTGGAGATGACGATGCCAAGCGCCTGCAACAGGGCCAGAAGTCGCGGTACCGTTGCCTGACCCTGGTGTTACTGGGCCAGCACAAAGCGGCCCAATTCCGGCCCGAAATCCCCGTTAACTAGCCGCACAATGACCGGTCTATTGCGTTCAACAGAGCTTCCTCGCTGAACGGTTTGAGCAGACAGTCCACCGCACCAGCGGCCATCACGCGGGAGATTACATCGTCGTCACTATTAGCTGTAATGAAAATAATCGGCACATTTTGCTTTTGAGCTATCAACTCGCACTGCAACTCGATCCCGCTCATGCCCGTCATGCGCACGTCGAGAATTAGGCAGTTAGTCTTGGCGCGGACCCTTGACGTGAGAAACTCTTCTGCAGATGGAAACGTAACGACGGCGTAGCCCAGTGACTTAAGCAGACCCTCCAGGGACTCACGGAGTGATTCATCATCATCGACCACTGAAATAAGCAAAACTTTATTCATGTGAGATTCAGATATCCCTAGTGCCTTCATTTCGAACGACTTTTTGAGCCGAGGCCCGACGTCGAAGACCCGCGCTTTGTCCTGTCACTTCCACTTTATTGTCAAGACACATTCTGCTGTACCCATCAAGTCGAAGTTCCGCGCGCGTCTGAGCGACGAAGCAAAGCCCAAAAATGCCAGCAGCGCCACGGTCCCAAAGTATTGTTTTTGACACTGGCGCCGGCCGCCGACTTTCGGTTTACTCGATCAAGTAGCCCGGAACACGCCCGATTCACTCACTTTGGGCAGATGTCGCAACCTTCGGTACAAGCCCGGTGGGGCTCGACAAGGCTTCAAGATCAACTGCACCATCGTGTAAGCTCATGACGATACTATATCATATATCAGTTTTTGAGAATAATGTACTCGGCGCCGCTTTGCAATGCGCGCCAGTGAATTCGTCGGAAGGAAGGTAATGCACGACCCAATAAAAGACGAGGGAAAGATCGCCGAACGGCGCCAAACGAAGGCGACTCTGGAAGAGCCGCCCGATATAAAACAGAAGTTCGAAGATCAGTTGCGCACGACGCTTGACGTAATACCCACCCTAGTATGGCGCACAAGTTCGGATGGATCTGCTGAATTCTTCAACCAGCGTTGGTATGAGTACACAGGAATTTCGGTTGAGGGCGCCCAAGGCAGCGGCTGGATGTCGGCCTTTCATCCAGACGATCTCGATCGGCTTTCTGTGCGGTGGAAGGAGATCGTAGCGTCGGAGCAACCGAGTGAAGTCGAGGCGCGGTTCAGACGTTACGATGGGGAGTACCGTTGGCATCTTATGCGGTCAGAACCTCTCTTCGATGATCAAGGGAGGGTCACGAGCTGGTGTGGAACGAATACCGACATCGAAGATCTGAAAGGGGCAGAATGGGATTTGCGACGAAGTAACGTCTACCTCGAGCACGTCCAGAGGCTCAGTCACACCGGCGGTGTCGGCCTGCGACTTTCGGATGGGCACATTTTCTGGTCGGAGGAAACGGCTCGAATCTATGGTTACGACCCGACGACTCCTCCGACGATGGAACTCGTCTTGCAGCGTGTCCACCCGGAAGATGTAGCACTGCTTACCCAGGTATTCGGTCGAGCGATGCAAGGTGGCGCAGCCTTCGATTTTGAACATCGGCTGCTCATGCCCGATGGCTCCATCAAATATCTCCGCAACTTCGCTCATTCCGTGATCGACGAAGCGGGCAACGAGGAAGTACTGGGGGCAGTCATCGACATCACTGAGCAATATCACGCGAAGGCAGCTCTGAGGGAAGCCTTCGCCAGGATAAAGAAATCGGAGGATGAGCTTCGGACGACCATCGACACCATTCCAGCCCTGGCATGGTCTTCCCCCGAAGATGGAACGGGTAATTTCTTCAGCAAGCGATGGCTAGACTATACCGGGCTTTCGTACGAGGAGGCAAAGGGTACGGGATGGACCGTTGCTATTCATCCGGATGACCTCGGAACCCTCTCTGAGGCGTGGACTAAGATCAGGGCTTCAGGGACGGAAGGTGGATTGGAGGCCCGTCTCCGGCGCTTCGACGGAGTGTATAGGTGGTTTTTGTTCCGCGCCGCTCCCCTGAAAGATCCGGAGAATAACAAAGTGGTGTGGTATGGAACGAACACCGATATCGAAGATCTTAAGCAAGCCGAGGCCGAATTACGTCGGCGTGAGGCGGACCTCCGCAAGGCGCAGGCCGAACTGGCCCATGTTACGCGCGTCACGACCATGGGAGAACTTGCTGCGTCGATCGCGCATGAAGTCAGCCAACCGATTGCCGGCATTATACTCAACGGCAACGCCTGCGTGCGCTGGCTGTCTCAATTGAATGGGGATTCGGTAGCGCTTGCGGAGGCCCGCAAGGCGGTCCGGCGCGTCATACGGGATGGTAGCCGCGCGGGCGAGGTGATTACCCACATTCGAGCGCTCTTCAAGAAAACAGAGATCGTAAAGGAGCCACTGGAGATCAACGCAGTCCTCCATGATGTTATTGTGTTGTCGCGAATCGAGATAGAAAAAAGACGCGTGGCCCTGCGGCTGGAAATGGCGCCCAACCTGTCACGCGTTCTCGGTGATCGCGTGCAATTGCAACAGGTGATGATCAATCTGATCCTGAACGGCATTGAAGCCATGAGCGCGGTCGAGGACCGGTCTCGGGCGCTGGTAGTCGGTACGCAGCTTTATGAGGGAGCAAAAGTCTTGGTCACGGTTCGCGACTCCGGCGTTGGGTTCGATCCCGCCAACATCGAACAACTCTTTACGGCGTTCCAGACGACCAAGCCGGGCGGACTCGGGATGGGACTTTCCATCAGCCGTTCTATCGTCGAGAACCACGGAGGCCAGCTTTGGGCGATCGGGAACGAAGATGTTGGGGCCACTTTTCAGTTTACTCTCCCTCTGGAATCAAGGGACCAAGGGGCGGACAGTACACCCGCAGCTCGCCTCTCCAACGCTAAGTGAAACTTGTCACTGGGTAGTGGGTGGGATTCATTGGACCTGAAGATCGGCGCCAAGTCGAGGGGGGGCGCCGGGCTTGATGCATTTTGGAATGGCATCCACTCGGCCTGCCTATAAGCCAAATACGCAGAGGCTTGAAGACGGAATTTCAAAGGCCATGGTCCGCTCCATTGCCCAGTTCCACCTAAATTTCGAGATCGACGCTCGTACGTGGAAACGAACAACAAATCAGCGCGCGTCCCTCGGGCGGCGGGTCGATCGGATCAAGCGAATAGCCCACATCGCCGTTGACGACATCACACTCGCAGCTATGACAGACACCGGAACGGCAGGACCAGCGCACAGGGACATCGCAGGCTTCCGCCAGTTCAAGTAGGCTGCCGAAGCGACTATCCCAGGGCACTTCTAGGCCACTCCGGACGAAGGTGACGGAAGGACCTGGCCCCGGTTCGCCGCTCGGCGGATGCGGGGCCGGTTGAACCGCTCCGTTGGACGGCCCAGCTGCGGGGCCAAATGATTCGGTCCGTATGCAATCTGCCACGACACCCTGCTCGCGCAGGCCAGCCTCTACTGCATTCATGAACCCTGCCGGACCACAGAGATAGAACGTGCCGGAGATCGGCAATCCAGTCCTCAGAAGCATCGCGATATCGACACGCCCCTCCACGTTGAAATGCGAGTCCGGACCGTCGACAGCGGAAGGACGCGTGTAAAACACCATCGAGCGAGCCTTTGTCAGACCCTCGATCAAATCGCGCACTTCCCGCGCAAACGGGTGGTGTGTGCCATCACGCGCGGAATGGATCCACCAGATCGCGCGCGGCGACAATTTGTCCGTTCCGGACAGGGCATGAAGCATTGCCAGCAACGGGGTGATCCCAACACCCGCACTGATCAGCACGACGGCTGACGCTCCAGGTTCAAGTACGAATGATCCACGCGGTGCAGAAACTTCGAGCGTTTCTCCGACCTTTGCAAACTCGTGAAGATAACCGCTCGCGATCCCGTTGCGCTCGCGCTTGACTGCGATTCGGTAGATGCACTGGCCCGGCGCCCCGCACAACGAATAATTCCGCAGGATCGGCACCGAAGCCCCGTTAGGTAGCACTCTCACGACAAGGTGCTGACCGGGTAGCGCATCGGGCAGGCGTGACCCGTCATCAGCTGCAAGATCGAAAGAACGAACGTCTTCGCTTTCGCGAGCGCTGGCGACAATCTGCAATCGGCGCATGCCGGTCCAGGCAGGAATTGCGGCAGGCGCCGCCGACAGGCCGGAATTCCCTGTGCCCCGCCCCGCCAGTGCTGTCTGGAGCAGGGAGTTCATCGAGCCTTGCCAGCCGGGGCTCAAAGCCGGGATTTTCACCGCCCTGCGCAACGCTTCCGTCGGGCGGTCGGCAGTGTACAAAAGCGCATCGATTTCAGCGACGCTCATGCGCTCCGGACCTTCCTGTATTTTTGATATGAGATCGCCTGCGCCGATCTCTCCTTCTTTGATCACTCGAAAATAAAAGCCCGGCCTTCGATGATCGACCATCAGCGCCGGCATCCGCTCGTAGTCCATTCTGAGACCCAAACGATAGCAGGTGACGCGCGGCTGCGTTACCTCGAAGACGGCGCCGCCAATCCGATATTGGTCTCCGATGCAGACTTCGCTGTCCGGCAGCCCTTCGACCGTGAGATTCTCGCCGAACTGGCCAAGTTCGAAGTCCGAACGCCCGAGAAAGTCCAACCAATATCGATACGAGTCGACTTGGTAGACCATAACCGCCCGCTGTTCGCCGCCATGAGCGGCCAGATCAGCCTGTCCGTCACCGACCAGGTTGAGGCGTCGCGCATACACCCTTCCATCTACCGGACGCTTCCAGATCGCGGTCCGCACCATTTTGCCACGCCAGGCCACCTCACGCGGAAGACCGACATTGACCGAAACCACCTTGGCCATCACAGGATCCTCCTTATTCGTTCCCGGCCAACTTCAAGGTGCGACTTTGTCCGGGGTCTGAATCTGCACAACCGTTCCGGGGTTGTCTGGCGTGCCGGTAAGGACAACCAGATAGCGCCGCCGGATTTTATCCTCGCCGTCGACGACTTGCCTGATGGGGCCGACCGCGTTGACAATCGCTGATCCCGACGGGTTGGTCATGAATGCCGACAGCGGCTCCCACGGACCCTTGCCTTCGGCATCGGCTGCAAGTGCGAGGACGTAGTCATGCCTTGGTTCAAGACCGGTGACGGATGCCTCCAGCACCTGGGTGAGCCCCTGGTCGAAAAGTGAAACACTCGTTGGAGCGTTCGCCGTGTCGCCGCCGCGCTTCGCCGGTGCCGCCAGTTGCAGATGGAACGCCTGGCCGTCGACACCGGGCGCCTCAAGGTTCTGCAAGCCGTCACCCTCGGGCACCGCATTCGGGACAAAGGCGATTGCCTGGGGACCTTGTCCGATCGGACTGGCGGCGATCACCTTGTTGGTGAGAGCGTCTATGGTGACCAGCGCATCGCCGTTTTCGAGCCCGACATAGACGCGGCTGCCATCCCCGGACGGCCAGACGCCATGGGGCAATTTACCAACCGGTATAGTTGCGATCTGCGCGAAGTCATCGGTGCGGAAGACCTTGACCTCGTTCAAGCCTCCGACCGTTACGTAGGCGAATTTCCCGTTCGCATTGTTGGCGAAATTGACGTGGTTCGTGATCGGCCCTGTCTCGAATGAATTGAGCACCGCGAAGGGAGGTTGCGCGTCGAACACCATGACGCGGCCGGTATCCTTAAGCGTCATCCATACCTGTTTACCGTCAGGCGTCGCCGCGATGTTCGGGCAGAACGGACTCTCCTGCTTGACGTGTCCGACGATCTGATGGTCGCCGACGCTGATGACGACCGTCTCCGGATTGAACGACGAACAGACGTAGCCATATTTTCCGTCGGGTGAAAAGATCTGCATTCCCGGTCCGGCCGGAACCGTGATCCGGCTCTTTTCTTCATAAGTCTCACTGTCGAGTACCGAGACATAGTCCTGTCCGCGCACCGTCACCCAAATCTCCCTCCCATCCGGGGTAAAGAACACTTCGTGCGGAGAGCGCCCGAGATAGGTCGTATGCTTCACGGCGTTGGTCGCGGTGTCGATGAACGTAACAGAGTTCGACCCGATCGATACGGCGGCGATCGTCTTGTGGTCCGGCGCGAATCCGAGGCCGTGCACGAGAACCTGTCCACGATAGAGCGGGCTGAAGTTGCCCGGCTGCGGATCGCCAAGCCTGATGACACCGAGCAATCGGCTATCCACCGGGTCGGTAACGGAGATCGTATTCGAGAATTGCTCCGCCGTGTACACGCGATCCCGATGGGTGATCGCAACATCCGCGTCGGAGGCCGCGCCGGGCACTTGGCCAGCCCACGCCGCGGCCGGCATCGACAACAGTACAGTTACAAGGTGAACCGACTTGCAGACATTCCGTCTCATCAAAACCTCCTCTTGAAGGAACCAGGCACTTGGTACAGCAAACCTCAACTATGGCCGCTCCCGAGACCCCGCGACCTGCGTGGGTGATGGCATTGAGGGCGCCAATGGATCGCCGACAGCCAGACGCATCGCTGCAATTTCCTGTTGCTGTGTGACGATGATCTCCTGTGCCAGCCGTCTGATCTGCTCGTTGCGTCCATGACGCAGGACCGCTTGCGCCATATTGATGGCGCCCTGATGATGGGGAGACATCAGCAATACGAAGTCACGATCGATATCGCCTGTCGGCCCAACCGCCATATCCAACATCATCCGTTTCATCGCCGCCGCGTTTTCGCTAAGGTACGACACTTCTTCGGGAAACTCGCCCTTTGCCGACGAACAGATCGCGTCTGGAATTCCATCGGGGCTGGGCTGCGACCGCTGTTCAGCGGCGGCGGCGACCACCGCGATTCCCATCACCTGGACAAACCCCAGGATCGCGCGAAACAAAGTCGATTTATGTATTGACAACATGGCATGGCTCCATTCCCCGTATTTTTCGGTGATTGCCAATTGAGCGCCGGTCGGCCAGGTACGGCGGACGTGAATTCGAACGCTTGGTCGGGAGTGAAGCGGTCAAACAGCGAGATTCCATCGACCAGGAGTGCTTGACGCCCAAACTCGCGCTTCAGTTGATCCGAGCTGCCGCGAACAGGCGAACAAAATACTACTGAGCCTTCGCCGGCGAACCAACCGCCATACTCGCGAAGGTGACGATCGCCAGCAGGTTCTGATGATACTGCGCATATTCCTCTCCTGATCGTTCGCCGGGAGGCCGCTTGGACGATCTGGTCGATACCTAACCCTCTGTCGGCACCGGGCGTCGGCTGCTCTCGAAAAGAAACCAAACCCGCCCCTCCGCCTCGTCGATCCACGGTTCGATCAGGCTGGCGGTGGCGACGTCTCGGTTTTCGTCGCAGAGCTGATGCGTCTCACGCAACCGCGCAATCATTTGCATGTTGTCGTCACGCAATTCCGCCAGCATGTCGAGCGGCGTCACATAGTCCGCGTCGTTATCCAACACGCGCTGCAGACGGACTACATGCCCGATCGATCGGATCGTCGTTCCGCCGATCTTGCGGACGCGCTCGGCAATCGCGTCGGTTGTCGCAAAGATCTGAGCACCCTGTTCGTCCAGCATCAGGTGGTCGTCACGAAAATGCGGACCCGAAACATGCCAATGGAAATTCTTTGTCTTTAGATACAGGGCAAACATATCGGCCAGCAGCGCCGTAAGGGCGCCCGAAATATCCCGCACCGCGTTCGCACTTAAGTTGCTTGGCGTATGGAGCGGCGCGGCCCTGCGCGACCTCACTTCCAGCATGTCCATCGAATCGTTCCCTCTGTTGCGCCACGGCTCGGATCGTCCGGGACCGGTGATGAGCATTCCATCATAACCGCTGGAAGTATTGAATAGAACTCCGAATTGTTGTCGAAAGCCGAGTCTGGATCGCTTGCTAACCGGTGTCCGTGCAAGCCCCTGTGATAAAATGCATAATTTTGCTCAGATTCTCCGTTCGGTATTGGATAAGGACGCGGCCATGCGCAAGCTGCTCAGGAAGCGGCGGATCGACGATCAACCTAGGTTGAGGCTCGTGTTCGCGCCACGAGACGCGACGGGCCGCTCGCTCTGCGTTGTGCCTTCGATCAAAGCACGGTACAGAAACATTAACTTGGATTACCAAATGCAAGAAAGCGAGGACGCGTCCGCCTCAGATTGCACCAACATCAATCGTTTTGTTCGTTTCGACTTGACAGCGAAATCGGCGAAACCAGCAAACCGGTAGACGTTCGTTCAATCCTAGGCGGGTGAAGTTGCGTCAATGTTGGCTCGCGCCTAGCCTCAGAAAGCAATCTCGCACAATCGGAAGCCTCTTTGGAACCAAACTGTGCTCGGGCGCCGACAGCGGACTATGGATCGCTTTACCTTTTTAGATCAGCAAAACCGAGGGCCGATATGGTAGATGTATGGTCTCAACTCAATCGCCGAGAAGCCATCCAGGTGGTTGGAGCGAGCGCTGCGCTTGCGGCAACTCCAGGTACAAGCGATTCGAGCGCTGCAGATGGTGCAACGAGCGTCGTAAGGGTGACTAATAGTGCGCCAGCATTTTGGCCTAACCGGGCGCAGTTGGCAGTGAGTATATCACTGATGTTCGAGGGCGGCGGTCAACCCATCTCGGGAGCGGGAGGCGCTATTCCTGATCCTATAGAGAAGGACGTTCCGGACCTGCCCACTAACGCGTTCTTTGCCTACGGGCACTACGAGGGCATTCCCCGTTTGCTCGATCTCATGGATAAGCACGAAATAAAACTTTCCTCATTCATGATCGGTAAGGCCGTGGAGACATCGCCCGAGGTAGCGCGCGAGATAGTCAAGCGCGGTCATGAAGCGGCCGCGCATGGTCGTAGCTGGGAAAACTCTTATCAGCTTTCCCGCGAGGATGAAAAACGCTTCATCGCCAGCAGCGTGGAAACGATCGAGCGAATCACCGGACAGAAACCGGTGGGCTGGAATGCATATTGGATGCGAAATTCTATCCACATCCTGGAGACTTTGCAGGATCTTGGCTTTCTTTATCACATTGATGAACCAAGCCACGACGAACCGTTCATCATACCAGTGAGAGGGCGCGACTTCGTCACTGTTCCCTACACCCTACATATGAACGATATCGTTTCGTTTCCGTTTGAAGGCTGGAACTCGGCGGCCTATGAGCAGGCACTGCGCGATGAATTCGATCAGCTATACGAGGAGGGAGCAAGCAGAAGGCGGATGATGGTGATTAGCTTGCACGACCGAATCTCTGGCCATGCTGCCAGAGTCCGTGCCCTTGATCGATTCCTTGCCTACGCAAAAAGCAAGAAGGCGGTTTGGTTCGCTCGGAAAGATGAGATCGCTCGCTACGCATTGATTGATCGCGCCGCCACGCCCGTCTTAGAGCGTGGCTCGCCGAGCGTAACGGGCTTGCCCGGTTCAACCGCTAAAGGGTGAAAACCATGAAGCTGACCCGATGGGGACGGAAGCGCCTTAGACGTTCAACCATTTCGAGTTCTGCTGCACTGGCGTTACTGATCTTCGCACCAGCCTTGGCCGCCGATGGCGTCAAGATCAATGAGATCATCGTTGCCACATCGATCAGCGCCTCTAAGCGAGACGAGGCTGTGAGGGCCGCCAGCGCATTCTATGATTTCTGGAACAGCGGTGACGAGATATTTCTGAAGAAAGCCATCGCATCCGCGTTCATTGATCGAACATTGCCGCCTGGCCGGCCGCAGGGGCCAGATGGACCGTCCTTTGCTTCACGCCAATTCCGCGCGGCCGTCCCCGACCTTAGCGTCACAGTCGAAAAGATGATTGTCGCAGGCGATTATGTAACAGTGCACATGACGTTTTCTGGCCACTTCACCGGTGCCTTTGGCAAGATCCGCGGAAGCGGTCAGGCAATTGGTTTTATCGCCACCGACCTCTTAAAGATCGAAGACGGCCGCGTCAGCAACAACTGGCACATTGAAGATAACCTCACACTGCTGCAGCAGATGGGCATCGCTAAGGTTGACAATTGAGTGCAGAGAATCCGATTTTGGCGAGAACCTCTGCCCCCTTCCGAGACATAGAACGTTGGAAGGTATCGAAGCCGTCAACGGTCAGCCTTATCGGGCAAGACGACGATGCGTGACAAGCTGCAAGCCCTGCTTGCCCAGCTGCGCTTCCACGGCATGGCCACAGCCCTCGACAGCGAGATCGAACGTTCCAAGCGCGATGCCACGCCCGCACCCGAGTTGCTGCATCGGCTGCTGTGCGCCGAGGCGGCGTCGCGCCGTGAACGCAGCGTCGCCCTTCGTTCCAATCAGGCGCATCTGCCGTGGCGATGGACGCTCGACGGCTTCCCGTTCGAACGCCAGAGTGGCATCAGCAAGGCGCAGATCAACACGCTTGCCGGCCTCGACTTCCTGTGCCGCGACGAAAACGTGCTGCTGATCGGGCAGCCCGGCACCGCAAGACCGGAATAGCCATCGGGCTGCTGCGCGAAGCCCGGCTCAACGGCTACCGCGGCCGCTTCTACAATGCCCAGGCGCTGCTCGATGATCTCTATGCCTCGCTCGCCGATCATGGCACCGCGCGGCTGCTCAAATGTCTGAGACAGATGCAGCCTTTGCTCATCGACGAGATCGGCTATCTCACCCTCTTCCGCCTCATGGACGAGCGCTACAACCGCGTCTCCACCACCATCACCGACAATCTCGATCTGCTCGACTGGTACGAGATGTTCCAGAAAACACACTCGCCGACGCGCTGCTCGACCACCTGCAGCATCACTGCATCACCATCCGCGTCGACGGACCTGATGCCCGCATTCCATGACACCGGCCGAAGTTATTGAATTAGAACTGCGAATCGTTGTCGGCAGCCGATTCTGGATCGATGGCTAACCGGTGCCCGTGTGAGCCGGTATGATAAAATGCACAGCTTCGCTGCAGATGACCCTGTGTGTGGGATCGGCCAACTCGAACAACACGCGATGCGGTCCCGGCCCGAGACCGACGATAATCACCGTTTCGCCGCTGGCGTCGACAAAATGCCACGCGGCGTCGTCGACCGTGATATGGACATGGCCGACGCGCGGCGACACATCGAGGGCACCCTTGCCGAACACCGCAATGACACGCAGATTCTCCGTGCGGTATTGGATAAATACGCGGCCTTGCGCAAGCTGCTCCGGAAGCGGCGGATCGACGATCAACTTGGCTTGAGGCTCATTTTCGATCGCCACCAGAGGCGACGGGCCGATAATTTCCCTGGCGCTGGCAACCAGAGCACCAGCAGCGAACAAATAGCCAGCGGATATAACCAGATCTGGAAACGTGCCTAACATGATCCTTGCCTTTCTTCAGGTCGGGCTTCTCCTACTGAAGGCGCATCCCCGTGACCGGGAATGCGCGCTTCTCGTTCCGCTTTGAAAGCGACCGTACGCCCGGGCTAGGTCATGAGCCCGGTAATTTGCGATCAAGGAAGCCGCGGATGAGCGGAATCATCTCATCGGCCTTGTCTTCCAGGGCGAAATGACCCGTGTCGATCAAGTGCAATTCGGCATCGGGCAAATCGCGCAGATACGGGCCGGCGCCGTCGGCGGGAAATATCGTATCGTTCTTCCCCCAGACGATCAGCGTCGGCGGCTTCCGCTCGCGAAAGAATGCCTGGAATTTCGGATAGAGCGGCACGTTCGAACCGTAGTCGTGCATCAAATCCATCTGGATATCCAGGTTGCCGGGCCGATCGAGCAATACCTGATCGTGCACCCAATTGTCCGGATCGATCCGGCTGACATCGCTGACGCCGTCGGTATACTGGAACTTGGTGGTCTCAGGCTTTACCAGGAATTCGAGCGCCTTGCGGTGGGCCGCCGAGCCGTCCGCCCAATAGGCCTTGATCGGATCCCAGAATTTCTTCAAGCCCTCCTCGTAGGCATTGCCATTCTGAATAATCAGCGCGCTGACACGTTCGGGATGCTTGAGCGCGAGTCGGTAGCCGACTGGCGCACCATAGTCCATCACGTACATCGCATAGTTTTTCACATCGAGCTTGTTCATCAGGCCGTCCATCAGATCGGCATAATGCGCGAAAGTATAGCTGAACTTCTTGTGATCGGGCGCTGAACTCTGGCCATAGCCGGGATAATCAGGCGCGATCACATGGTACCGCGTCGACAGCGCTGGGATCAGGTTGCGGAACATGTGCGACGAGGTCGGAAAGCCGTGGAGGAGCAAAACGACAGGTGCATCCGCTGGACCGGCCTCCCGGTAGAAGATATCCAATCCATCGATCTTCGCCGTTCTGTAGTGGGTAACCGGGGCGGCGGCTTGATCGGCCGCCGCCTGGGTTTGGCCGGATGTGGCCTCCGGAACCGCGGCGACCGACGCCAATACCGAAGCAACGGCCACGATCTTGAGACTTTGGTAAAACCTAATCATCACTTGTCTCCTTGCTGGGGTTGAGAGTTTCATACGCACTGGTTGGGCTAGCGTGGACCAATCCGGCCGACGCCGGGCCGTCTCGGATCGACGCTGGCACACGCGGTGTCAACGAGCGGAAACGACAGCAACACAAGGGTGCCCCGCTGTCCGAATCGGTAATCGACGCTTCCATTGAGATCCCCCGCTAGCGCGCGGACGATCTTTAATCCCTGCCCCGGTCGGATGTTCTCCGGCGCAGATCCGTTGTCCGTGACGCTGCATTGCACGACCGCGCCCGGGTTAGTCAGTTCCACGTGGATTTTTCCGCCCTCGTCGCCGAACGCGTGACGCGAAGCATTTGCGATCAGTTCGGACACGATCATGCCCATCCTCCAGCAGCGCTTCGCACTTAGCTGTAACGGGGACTCGCGAAACAAGAGTTCGATATCCCTGTATTGCAGCTTGGCACGGCTGATGGACTGACACAGATGTCGGAGATACCTCGCCGCATCGACCCGGCAATCGTCGTCAGGCATCCGCAGGGCTCGATGCACGCTGGCGAAATCGTGAATGTGCTGAATCACGCCGGCCAGGGCGATCTTTACCTCCTCGTTCCCGGACTGCGCGGCCGTCCGCGCTACCATGGCGATCGTCGAGGTCAATTCGTTGTTGATGCGATGGGTGATCTCCCGTAGCAGCAGGTTATCATCGATATCCGGGGCATCGTGAATTCCGATTTCCCTCAAACCATGAATGCCGCTATCCCTTGTTTCATGTGTCATTATTCGCATGGGCCCCACCTATGTCTGATGTCCGAGGCTAACGTTTCAATTCGGTCGCTTCTTGCATCAGCCGCAGCGAAATTGTCGATTTCTACTGGCTAGGGAGACCGGATGGCATTGAAGCCGTGCCACCCGTGTGGATCTGGCCCGGGCGCACCCCGCGACCATGCTTACCGCATAACGCCGCTGTCGTCCCTTGCAGACCAAAACCGCTGAGCTGCCCCTGTCTGACCGATAAGTGAGGGACAAATAGCCGGAACAACAAACCACCGCCGGCGCCAACTGAATGCCAAGTGTCGGCCGCATCGGAGGGCTCAATGGAGCATGGATATACAACCGATGCATCAGAATTGATTCCAATGCTAACCAGGCCAGCAG
>Ga0302319_10007713_pt1 | contig 21132 bp, 13 predicted proteins | sample Bog_T0_2_FD_203319 | JGI IMG/M metagenome (GOLD analysis project Ga0302319, IMG submission 203319) | Peat permafrost microbial communities from Stordalen Mire near Abisko, Sweden - Bog_T0_2 | ecosystem: Environmental > Terrestrial > Soil > Wetlands > Peat | place: Sweden: Abisko, Stordalen Mire... | reverse complement strand
ACGGTCGGGAATAGCGGCAATTATTCGGTGACCGTCTCAAACTCGCTTTATTTTGTTTCCAGTGCGACGGCGGTGCTCACCGTGGTTCCGCCCACAACGCCCTCGACTGCTCTAACTCAAATTCACATTTTTTCGGGTGGCGGAGATGGCGGCCTGGCGTTGGGGGGGGTGATTCTAGGCAAGGACGCGAATCTCTATGGCACAACTGAGGTCGGCGGCAGCCAGGAAGCTGGCACGGCTTTCCGGGTGATACCCGGCTTCAGTAATTTGAGCACCCTGCTTTATTTTGGCGGCGGCTATTCCGGCGCCAATCCCTATGCCCGACTGGTGCAGGGAACCAACGGTTATTTCTATGGCACAACTTCATCTGGCGGAACCAATGGCTACGGCACAGTTTTCCGCATGACATCCTCCGGCGGCGTCAGTTACCTGTACTCCTTCACGGGTGGGGCGGATGGGGAATCTCCCCTGACCGGTTTGACGCAGGGGACGGATGGCAATTTCTATGGCGTCTGTTACCAGGGGGGCGCGAATTCGCTGGGCGCAATTTACAAGATGAGCCCGACCGGCGCGGTCACACCAATTTATGAATTCACTGGCGCCACTGATGGTTCGTACCCTTATGGCGATTTGGTTCAAGGCAGCGACGGGAATCTTTATGGCACCGCCTTGGACGCAGGCGCCGATGGTTTTGGCACCGTCTTCAGGGTCACCACCAATGGCACGCTGAGCACCGTGGTTTCGTTCGATGAATCGGATGGCGCCTACCCCGAAGCGGGGCTGATTCAGGCGAATGATGGCAATTTCTACGGCACGACCTTGGAAGGCGGGACGAATGGCTACGGGACGGTTTTCCAGTTGACCACCAATGGAGTCATTACCACGCTATTCTCCTTCGGCAACACCAACGGCAGCGGGCCGGCAGCAGATTTGGTGCAAGGTACTGACGGCAATCTTTATGGCACTTGTTCGTCGGGCGGCCCGGGCGGCCAGGGCAGCGTTTTTCAAATAACCACGAATGGGACGCTGACGACTCTGATCTGGTTTGACGGGCTGAATGGCGCAGGACCGCAATCTGCCCTGGTTCAGGCCATCAATGGCGACTTCTACGGCACCACGCCGCTTGGCGGCAACGGTTTTAATGCTTCCGCTGGCGGTGGCAACGGGACCATTTTTCAATTTATCGTTCCCATCTTCACCAACAGCCAGTTCACCGTCAGCCCCACGGCGATCGCCAGTCTGCCATATTCATCGACCTTGGCTGGCAAGGCAGTGGCACCGGTTGGTGACTTTCTCACGTATGCCAAGGTCAGCGGGCCGGCCTGGCTCAATGTCGCTCCCAATGGCCTGCTTGGCGGCACGCCCGCCAACTCCGACATCGGCACCAATGTCTTCGTTGTCAGCCTCGTTGACACCAACGGCATATATGCCTCCGCGACGCTGCGCATCGTTGTGGCTCCCGATCCGCCGCCAGTCTTCTTCAGCAATCCGTTCGGCGAACCATGGGCGAACGTGGACGAGGATTATTCGGCCAGCCTTGCCACCAACGCCACCGCGCCGTACCTGAATCTCGGAGACATCGTCACTTTTGCCAAGGTGAGTGGCCCGCCCTGGCTTAACGTGGCCGCCAATGGCGCTTTATCTGGCACACCCTACGCGGGTTACGCCGGCACCAACGTGTTTGTCGTCAGCGCCACCGACTTGGGAGGCGCTTCCAATACCGCCACACTCGCGATTTTTGTCAGCACCCCCCCGTTTTTCTCGCCCCAGTCTTTCAACCTACCGTTTGCCACGGTGGGGATTCCTTATTCCGGCTCGATCGTCTCCAATGCGGTTGACCCCGATCTGGGTGCCGGCGATACGCTGACATTTTACAAGGTGACCGGTGCCGATTGGTTGGACGTCGCCACCACCGGAGCTTTGTCGGGCACGCCCACAGCAAGCGACGTCGGAGCCGAAAATTTCCTCGTGCTGGCGGTTAATTCCGCGGATCAGTCGGCGCTGGGTATTTTGACCATCCCGGTCAATGCTTACTACCCGCCAACCTTCCTTAGCAGTCCATTTGGCGAATCAGCGGCGAGTGCCGGACAAACCTATTCCGCCACGATCGCAACCAATGCCAGCAACCCCAATACTGGCGTGCAATTGACGTTTGCCAAGCTTGATGGCCCGGACTGGCTGAAAGTTGGGTCCGATGGATCGTTGTCGGGTTTGCCGTTTTCCACGAACGGTGGTTTGAATGCCTTTGTGGTGGGACTGTCGGACCCGAGCGGGTTCTCCACCAATGCCACGATGTTCATCAATGTCAAAACGGTTCCCTTGGTTATGATCATTACACAGGACGGCACGAATGTATTGCTGGGTTGGTCCGGTGGCGTTCCACCCTATCAACTGCAGACCAACATTATTCCGGCGCTTTCCGGCTGGCAGAACCTGGGCGTTCCAACCCCGCAAACAAATATGCAGTTGCCAACGACCACACCCAGCATGTTTTATCGGGTGCAAAGTCAGTAACCACGCGTCAACCACGCCTGCCGACCTGTAGGCCTGCTTGGAATGTGCTCGCCAAATCATTTGCTTTTACGTCGCGAATTCCATAGGCTATCTGGCTCGAATAACCGTAGCCTATTTAAATATTGTGAACGTATCTGTTGAAACGCTGGCGCCGTGCAAGAAATTGTTGCGGGTGGAACTGGACGCGAAGTCCGTGGACGAAACTTTTGATGCCATCACCAAGGATTTTCAGAAAGAGGCATCGCTGCCGGGATTCCGCCCCGGCAAGGCGCCGCGTGCAATGGTGGTTAAAAAATACGCCGCGGAAATTCGCGACGAAGCCAAGCGCAAATTAATCGGCGGCCACTACCGCCAGGCCCTGCAAGAGCAGAAAATCCAGGCCATCGGCCAGCCCGACATTGAGGAAATTCAGTTTGAAAAGGGACAAAACCTGATTTTCGCGGCCACGGTCGAAACGGCGCCTGAATTTCAATTGCCTGAATACAAGGGTATCGCCGCGAAGCTCGAAGCTAAAAGTGTCACCGAGGCGGACGTGACCAAGGCCCTGGACCTGCTCCGCGGCCAGCATGCGAAATTTGACACGGTTACCCGCGAATTACAAATGGGTGACGTCGCGGTGGTCAACTACACCGGCACCAGCGAAGGCCAACCCCTGACGAGCCTCGCCCCGACGGCGAAGGGTTTGACCGAGCAAAAAGGCTTCTGGATTGAAATGAAGACCGGCTCCTTCATTCCGGGCTTCAGCGAACAACTGGTGGGCGCGCGGGCGGGCGAGCAGCGCACGGTGAATGTCGATTTTCCGGCGGATTTTGTCTCGAAAGATTTGCAGGGCAAGAAAGCGGTCTACCAGGTGGAAGTAGTGGAGGTGAAGGAAAAAATCCTGCCCGAGCTCAACGATGAACTCGCCAAGAAATACGGGGCGGAAAACCTAGAGAAGCTCACCGTGGGCGTGCGCACGGATCTGGACAACGAGCTGAAGTATGCGCGCTCCAAGAGCGTGCGGCAGCAGGTCGTGCATCATCTCCTTCAGCAGTTGAATTTTGAGCTGCCGGAATCAGCCGTGGCGGCGGAGACCCGCAATCTGGTTTATGATCTGGTTCACCAGAACACCCAGCGCGGGGTCGCCCGGGAACTGATCGAGCAGCAAAAGGACGAAATCTACTCGGCCGCAGCTGTCAACGCCCGCGAACGCGTGCGTCTGGCCTTTGTCGTCCAGCGCATCGCCGAGCAGGAAAAGATCCAGGTGACCCAGGAAGACGCCATGCGCCGCGCGCAGGCGATGGCCATGATGAACCAGGTGCCGTTGGAACAATTCATCAAGGACCTGCAGGCGCGCAACGGGGTCAATGAACTGTTTGAACAGGTGCTCCACGAAAAGGTTTTGGAATTGCTCGAGAAACAGGCCAACGTTTCGGAAGTGGCCGTCGCGGCCTGACCGCGGATCGGATTGACGGACGGCGGGGGCGGGCAGCCAATGAAAAAAGTCATCGTCATCTTGATCGTTGCCGGCCTGCTGCCGTCCCTGCAGGCGCAAACGAACCTGCCTGCGCGTTCTCTCTCGCTGCAGGACTGCATCACCGAAGCGCTCCAGCATAACTTCGACGTGCAAGTGGCCCGGTACAGCCCCGAAATCAGCGGCTATAACTTGTCCGCAGCCTTTGGTGGCTATGACCCCACATTCAGTGTTTCCGGCCAGCACGCGTATAGTGTTACGCCTGGTAGCTTGGCACAGAATCAGATTCCATATCCCTCCTCGGAGTCCGATATTGATTCATTTAACAGCGGGATCACGGGCGTTTTGCCTTGGGGATTTCAATACGATCTCAGTGCCAACGTTTCCCAGAACAATGGCACCTCCTTCGGCCAATCAGGGACCAACAACTTCGTATCCCCCAATAACTACGAGACGGCGAACGGCTCGATTGGCATCACGATGACCCAGCCGTTGCTGAAGAATTTCTGGATCGACAACACCCGCCTTCAGATCAAGGCTGCGCGCAACAACCTGAAATATTCCGAACAGGGCTTGCGCGCCCAGCTCATCACCTCCGTCACGGCCATTGAGAATGCTTATTACGAGCTGATTTATGCCCGCGAAAACCTGGAGGTGCAACAGGAGGCGCTCAAGCTGGCGCAGACCCAGTTGGACCAGGACCGGCAGCGCATGGACATCGGCACGCTGGCTGAATTAAGCGTGGAGCAGGACCAATCCCAGGTGGCCCAGAATGAAGCGAATGTGATTACGGCGGAATCCACCCTCGATTCCGATGAAAACGCGCTTAAAAACCTCATTACGGACGATTTCAAGCAGTGGCACAGCATCAATCTCGTCCCTTCTGAATCGTTGATTGCAACCAAGCAGGATTATGATTTGCAGGACAGTTGGAACAGGGGCATGACCTTGCGCCCGGATCTCTTGCAGGCCCAAATCACACTGGAGCAACAGGGCATCCAGTTGAAATTTGACCGCAACCAGCTTTTCCCTGAACTCAATCTCACCGGCAGCTACGGTTACAACGGCGCCGGTGCGGTTTACAATGATGTTTTTTCACAGTACCGCAATCAGGACAGCCCGTTTTACACTTACGGCGCCAATCTCTCCATCCCGCTGGCCAACGTGGAGCCGCGCAACGCCTATAAGGCCGACAAGGTGACGGAGCGGCAGGATTTGCTGAAACTCAAGCAGATCGAGCAAAACATCCTGGTGGAGATTGATAACGCCGTGAAACAATCGGAATCCGATTATGAAAGCGTGCAGGCCACGCGGCAGTCGCGCATTTACGCGGAAGCCGCCCTGGATGCCGAACAGAAGACGTACGCCGTCGGCAAAGCCACCACGTTTGAGGTCTTAACCTACCAGAATAATCTCACCACGGCGCGCGGTCAGGAAATTCGGGCGCTGGCAAATTACGAGGAAGCGCTAGCCACACTTGCGCAGCAGGAGGGCAGCACCTTGCAACGCCGTAACATTGACCTGGTGGTGCAGTAATCCGACGGTGCCAGGCGTCACCAGAAGTTCCAGACGTGCCGCCAGACGACCCAGATCCCCAGCAGAAAATTGGTGATGGCGTGCGCCGTCATGGCGTCGCCTAGCCGGTTTTTCCGCAGCACCAGCCATTGGTAAGCCATTCCGCAGATGATCCCCGCCAGCCATTCATTGTGCGAAATCCCGAACACCACCGCGGTTGCGATGAACGGTACCGGCAAGAATTTATTCAGTGGCACCGAGAGAAAATCCTGGTTGGCAATGTAGCGATAGAGAAACGAGCGGTAGAAAGCCTCCTCGATCGGGGGCACCACCAGGGCGGAGCCGAGGACTCGCACCGCGACAAAAAAAGCGCCCAGCAACGGGCCGAATTGCGCCAGCGGATTCCAAACCGGTGCCGGGATGGCCGGCGTGTGCGCCAGCCCAAGTTTGGACCACATTGAAGTCTGGGTCGTCCATTCGCCGCTGATACCCACCCATACGACAAAGACGGCAAATCCCACAACAACCGCCTCAACGCTAAATGACCAACGAATCTCGGCCACAAATGGCCTCATTTCCAGAATCAACCAGATTCCGGCCAGCGTTTTAAAAAGATAGAGCCAGTAAGCCGATGCCGGGCCAAATTTCCCCTGACCGCTGGTTAGTAATACCAACAGCACAAATGGAAGGACCCGCGCCAGAATTGGGGAACAAGAAAACAATTTGCTCAATATCATAAGTGAGTGGGATAATCCCGCGGCTATTTGACAGTCTGCAGCGACCCTTTAAGAATGGAACGCACTGCCTTTACCAAGCTGGAGGCTTCAGTAGATGTGCCGATGGTGATGCGCAGGTATTGGTTGATTTCCGGCGCGCCGAACCAGCGCACCAGGATTTTACGAGTCCGCAGTGCTCCCAACCAATCCTGCGCCGGCATTACGGGAGGTTTGACGAGGATGAAATTAGTCTGGCTCGGAAGCACTTGAAAACCGAGCCGCGCAAGTTCCGCCGCCAATCGTTCACGCGTCACGATGATTTTTTTGAAGTTTGCCCGGTAATAAGCCAAATCCGCCAGCGAGGCTTCAGCGGCGATCTGGCCCAGTCCGTTGACATTATAACTGTCGCGGATCTTGTCCAACGCGGCAATGAGTTCCGGGTGGCCGACGAAATATCCAACCCGCTGGAAGCACAGGGAATAAGCCTTCGAAAAAGTGCGAGCCACCAGGACGTGCGGGAAGGTGAGCGCCAATTTCAGGGCGTTTTCCTTCGCGAAATCAACATACGCTTCGTCCAGCACCACCACACCTTTTTGGGCGGCACAAAGGTTTTTCAGTTCCGCCGTGGCATAACCACGGCCACTGGGCGCATTGGGTGTCGTGACGAAAGTCACGGCGGCACCAAAGTTCCATTGCCTTCCGCAGCGCAGTTCGGCCAAGGTTGGCAGTGAGAAATCCGCGTTGAGCGGCACCGCGTTTTTGGTCGCGCCGTGAATGTCCGCCAGCACCGGATAGAGCGAATAGCTCGGCGTGAAGAACTGCACCGTCGATTTCGCCTTGCGACCGTTCGTATCCGCGGCGGGCTCCACGAAAGCGCGCAATGCCATGGCCAGCACTTCATCCGAGCCATTGCCAATAATGATGTTTTCCGGACGGCAACGATGATACTGCGCCAGCCGGGCGCGTAATTTTTCCGCCGTCGGATTGGGATACAGCCGGAACCGCCCGTCCACCGCCGCCTTGACCGCGGCGAGAACCTTGAGGGAAGGTGGATAAGGGTTCTCGTTCGTGTTAAGCTTGATCAGCTTTTCGATCTTAGGCTGCTCGCCCGGCACATAAGCGTGCAGCTTATGCACCAGCGGACGAATCAGCGGATTCAGTTTTGCCATGCGCAGATGAATATAAACGCAACCCGGCTTTCCCGAAAGAAATTCAGGGTGCCTGCCCGGATTGCAAGGATACGGTCATGAGCTCGGGGCAGGGCGGTTATTTCGCCCGGATTTCCGCCGACTTCCCGTGGGCATCGAGGCCTTCCAAACGGGCGAATTCTTTGACCGCAGACAGCGCTTTTTTCAGGGCGACGCGGCTGTATTCCACCACGCTGGTGCGCCGTTGAAATTGATCGACGGTCAGCCCCGCAAAGGATGCACCGGCGCCGCCTGTGGGCAGAGTGTGGCTCGGGCCGGCCACGTAGTCGCCCAGCACGGTGGGCGACCAGTTGCCGAGAAAGATTGCGCCGGCCGTCAAAATTCGCGTGGAAACCCGTCGCGGGTTGCGGGTCATCACCTCGCAATGCTCGGGAGCCAGTTGGTTGGCCAGGGTAATCGCATCCTCCAGCGTCTTGACCAGGATCAGCCAACTGTTGTTCTTCAGGGCGCGTTCGATCAAATCCCGCCGCGGCAATTTCGGCAGTTGCCGTTTGATTTCGCGTTCAACCGCGCTCAGGATTTTGGCTGAGGTGGTGATCAGCCATACGCGTTCATGGCCGGAACCGTGCTCGGCCTGCGCCAGCAAATCCGCTGCGGCAAACGCGGGATTGGCCGTGTCATCCGCCAGCACCAGTACCTCGCTTGGTCCAGGCAGCAAGTCAATCGCCACGTACCCCACCAGCAACCGTTTGGCGGTGACCACGTAGGCGTTGCCGGGACCGAAGATCTTTTGCACGCGACGGATGGTGTTCGTGCCGTAGGCCATCGCTGCAATCGCCTGCGCCCCGCCCACGCGATAAATCTCCGTTGCCCCCGCCGCGCGCGCGGCAAAGAGCAAGGCGGCGTTGATCGATCCGTCCCGCCCGCACGGCGTCGTGACCACGATCTCCTGGCAACCCGCTGCCCGGGCCAGCGTGATTGTCATCAGCGCCGTCGAAACCAGCGGGGCGGTTCCGCCCGGGATGTAAATGCCCACGCGCGTGAACGGATCAAACTTTTCGCCGGTGGAAGCACCGTGCGAGTTCTTCATCTGCCAGTTTTTGCGCAGGGATTTGCGGGCGAAGCCGGCGATGTTCTTTTCCGCGGCCAAAACCGCCGTCCTTAGCGCTGCATCCGCCTTGATGGAGGCCGACAAAAACTCCGCCTGGGTCACCGCTAGTTGCTCTACCTCCAGTTTGGCACCGTCGAAGCGTTCGGTCAGCTCAAGCAGGGCCGCGTCACCGCGGATATGCACGTCGTCCAAGATGGCACGCGTGCGTTTTTCGATCTCCCCATCAAACAGGCTGGAGGCCGCCGTAACCTCCCGAAGTTGGGCGGTAAAATTTTTATCCGTGTGCCGAATGGCTCGCATCCGGACAAGATAGAAAAAAAGCTCCCGCAAGTCAAAATTCACGGGTGGCGCCTGGTTTTGGCATTTGTCTTGGCGGCGGATTCATGTAAATCTTTGGCCGTTCGCTTTTAAATGATGTCCATGCAAAATCCCATTATCGCGGCACTCGATGTGCCCACGGCGGAACAGGCGGAAACACTTGCCCGCGAACTGGCGCCAGCCGTCGGCGCGTTTAAAATCGGTAAGGAATTGTTCGTGTCCGCGGGGCCGGAGATCGTAAAAAGGATCCGCGCCACCGGCGCGAGCGTCTTCCTGGATTTGAAGTTTCACGACATTCCCAATACCGTCGCCAAGGCAGTGGCTGCCGCCACCCGCCTGGATGTGCAAATGCTGACCATTCATGCCAGCGGCGGCAGCGAGATGATGCGAGCCGCGGAAAAATCGGCGCAGGACACGGCGAAAGCCGCCGGCACCGCCGTCCCCCTGGTGCTAGGTGTGACCGTTCTTACCAGCTCCAACAACGCCACCCTGGCCGAAATCGGTTGCATCGCCGACACGGAGAGCCAGGTGCTGCGGCTGGCGCGACTGGCGGTGGAATCCGGATTGCGCGGGCTGGTCTGCTCGCCCCTGGAAATCGTCGCGCTGAGAAAAATCATTCCCGCCTCAGTCCAACTCGTGACACCCGGCATTCGCACCGGCGCCGAACCCGGCGACGACCAGAAACGAACCCTGAGCCCCCGGGAAGCCATCCAGGCGGGCGCGAGCTGGCTCGTGATCGGCCGCCCCATTTACGCGGCCGCGAATCCCCGGGCAGCTGCCGAGAGCATCCTACAATCCATCCGTTAGCCGCAAAAATATTTATGAGCGCAAAACCGATCACCGTGGTCGCCACCTTTCAGGCCAAGGCGGGAAAGGCCGGGGAATTGAAGAAAAGTCTGCTGGCCCTGGTTGAGCCCACCCGCCGCGAGGCCGGTTGCTTAAATTATGACTTGCAGCAATTGACCGAGAATCCGGATGAATTCCTTTTCCACGAAAATTGGACCTCCCGGGCACACCTTGACGCCCATTTAAAAAACACCCACATCCAAATGTTGCTGCCCCGTTTGGAGGAACTCTGTGTGGGTCTGCCGGAAATCAAGATTTGGGAGAAGATTGGTTGAAACACTTGTTTTTGCCGCTCATTTTTAAGCCAAGCCGCTGAACCATCACCACCTATCGTAGCTCAGCCAAGGCAGACCTCACCGCCGGCTGGATTTTTCGCGGCCCGTCACCCTTCAATTGTTGATCCACGTCCTCGAGGCGGCGGATCAAATCCAGCAGGAGTTTACGCGGGTGGGGACCTCCCGCAGCATCACAAAAATGGGTGCCACAACCAACCGGCCGGGCTTCATAGATCAGGCAACGACCGGTCTCCCGTTTGAGAAAAGGGCAAGTTCCTTCCGCCGTTTCGGGTAGATCCTTGCGGCCGGCAGCTCGCCACCCCTTGGCGGCGACCAACGCCTCGCCCTTGGTGAGAAAAGGAGTCCGTCCGGTTAGCTGAAACTGGCAGCAATCAGTTCGTGCCACACAGGCCCGTTCCACCGGCCGCTTGGCCAGTTCGGCATAAACCGCCTTAATTTCGGCGACGGCTTGCGACATGTCGTTTCGTTGCATCTCGCTCTGACCCATTTTTCTCCAATCCACATCACGAGGGTCCAATCCCTCTCCCCCGGTTAAACCCCCTGCCTCCAAGAACATCGCTTGAAAGCAAGAATTGAATCAAGTCTTTCCTGAAGGACACACCGGCTCAAATGTCGGCGCTTTGAACCAGATTGACGTACCGCTGCGCCCGATCACGGACTGCCGGCGCCAACCGATCCGGGTTGAACCCCCGGCTGGCGTAATAGCCGTAGTGAGTATTCCAGAGTACGTACATGTCAAAATCCGTCGGCTGGCGATGCGCTTGCCGGATGAAAGCGGCGTACAACTTGGCCCAGTGCTTTTGCGCCACCGTCAGCGAAACCTCCGGATTCCGGTAGTTTACAGACCGGCTATATTGGCGCCAGACGGAGGGCATAATCTGGTAACGGCTCACTTCTCCAGCACCGCCAATCTCGTCGTCACGATTGCCGGTCTCGATCATTCCTAGCGCCAGACGCCGATGCCCATCGAGCACAGCCGGATTCCCGGCAGAAGCACCTGAACTCCAGGCCTCGCTTGGCGCGTCGCCCGGCTGCGGTGCCGCCGCCGCCAGCAGTTCGCGTGGGCTAAAAAATGTCAGAAGCGTTACTGTGCCCATGGCCAATCCGATAACCACCGTTCGATTGCGATTGTTTTTCAACATAAATGGATGGCTGTAAAACAGCCAAATTAGCCACCATTATTACATTTTTTCGCGGTAATAATCAAATGTCCCCTCGGTTGAGTTATTCACATACAATTCACAAGTTGTTCACAATTTCTGCGGGATTTTGATGGCGGGTGTATGAAGATGGATCGCGTCCAAGTGTAATAGAGACAGGGCTTCGCAGAAATCTCGGGCGGCATTTGCCAACGATCTTTTCCTTGTTCGTTTTCTGGGCAGAGCGTGGCTAAGAATCTTCTCCGCCAGTGTGCTTGACTCCGAAAAATCAATTCGACAATCGGCGAATCAGGAGTTTTCGCGTACCCAATGCACCGCATTAAGGATCAGTTCGGTGGAATTTTTGAAATTCAACTTTTCCTTGATCCGGTTGCGGAAGGAATTGATGGTGGCGATGCTAAGATCCAGGCTTTGGGCAATTTCCCGGGATGCCTTGCCCTCGCCCAACATGCGAAAGACCTCCAATTCACGGTTGCTCAAATTCTCGATCGGGGAAACCGCCTTTTCCTCGCCTTTGTCATGCACCAGCTTGCCGAGCATAGCCGCGGACATCTTTTCGCTGAGATGGATGGCGCCTCCCAACACCTTGCGCACGGCGGCCTTGACCACCTTGGCTGGTTCCTGCTTCATGACATAGCCCATGGCCCCGGCGCGCAAAGCCCGTTCAGCGTAAAGCGTTTCCTCATGCATGGAAACGACGAGGACTGGCAATTCGGGGTAATGAACCTTAAGCTTCTTGATCAAATCAATACCACTCGTGCCGGAAAGCGATATGTCGGTGATTACCAAGTCCGGGGTCTCCCGGGCAATGCCGGTCACGGCCTCGTCGAAATTTGCCGCGTCGCCGCTCACCACAAAATCCGGCTCGCGCTCAATCAACTGGCGCAGGCCCTCGCGGAACATGGCGTGGTCGTCCACCAGGAAAATCGTGCTCTTGGCGGGAGGCGTGGCATTTTCGCTGGTGGCCAGGAGGCTTGAATCAGTCGTCATATTTGGTTGTTAAAGCGTCGCTCACGGTGCTGCGTGAAAAACGCACGTTATCTGGGTGCCTTGTCCGGGCCGGCTTTTCAAGTCTAATGTGGCGCCAATCATCTGGGCGCGGTAGCGCATGATGCGTATCCCCATGCCCCCGGAGTGGCCCTCGGCGAGGTCAAAACCCCGGCCGTTGTCTTGGACCGTTAAAGTAAACCGCTCTTGCTGGCGGGCAATGGCTACAGAAATTGCGCTCGCGTTACCATGCTTGGCTCCGTTCAAAACTGCCTCCTGCGCAATATAATATAAATGCAGAGCGGCGTTCGTTTCCAGCTTTGGCTCAGGCACGGCACAGGCAAAATCGCAGCGGATCCGGAACATTCGGGTGGCATTATTGGCCACTTCCTCGAGGGCTGACACCAAACCTTCCTCCTCCAACCTCACTGGAAACAGGCCGCGCGCCACGCTGCGCGTTTGCGCCATGGCTTCATTCAAGAGACTGCCGATGCGTTCGGCTTCCGAGGATTCACCGAGCTTTTTTTCCTGCAACTGATCGGCCAACATGTCCACGCGGTAAGCGATTGCAGCCAACTGCTGGCAGACGCCATCGTGCAGATCATGGCCGATCCGGCGCTGTTCGCGATTGCTGATTTGAAGGATTTCACGCTCCAGGCGCTTGCGCTCGGTGATATCGCGGGCGACGCTTTCGACTTCGGGTGCGCTATCCGCCTCCTTGACCAGCAACGCGCTGATTTCCACCCGTCGACTGGGGCCGCCGGGATTGATGAAATCCCATTCCGTGGCTGCCATCTCGCCGCCGTGGGAGACCTGGTCCAGCCATTCCTTCAAGGCCTCCCGTTGATCGTCCACCACAAAGCTGCCAAGGTTTTTGCCGAGGATTTGGTCGCGTCGCAGGTGCAGGAACTGTTCACCGGTCTTATTCACCGAGGTGATGCGTCCCCGGGGATCGTGGGTGAAGACCATGTCCTTGACGTTTTCGAAAAGATTTTCGTACCGCTCCTTCATGGCCGCCTCAGTCGACAGTTGCCGGCGGATGATGGCAGTTTGTTCGTGGACCCGCCGCCGCAGAATCACCACCCAAGACAGGGCGGTAAACCCCACGAGGCCAAGCACACCCGTGGCCCAAAGAACTTTTTCCAGAGTCCACCACGGGGGGCGCTGCAAGACCACCACGTCACCGGGGGATCGCAACACGAGGCGGAAAGATTTCGCGCGCCAATCCGGCCCCACATGCCAGTCCTTGCCCACCTCAATCAAGCAAACTCCGGTTACGGCTACTTTGCTGCCATTTTGCAGGGAGGCAAAGTCGGTCACCGTGCCATGTCCCTGCAAATAGGCATTGAAAATAAACCCCCCCGATTGTAAGACCAGGAATTGCTCAAGGGTGTTGTGGGTGCGATCCACTACCGTGGCCTTGATCCGCACCAGCCGGTAGTCATGTTTTCCTGTCAACGCCTCATCCGCCGTCACCGCATCTGGAGCCGGCGGCGATCCGGTAGCCGTTTTCCGGAAAAATGCATCCTGAAGCTCCGGTGTGTAATCCCCTTCAGCTGGAAATCCCAGCACCTCCACCCGGTCACCGGGCTGCAAACCTCCCGGTTGCTTGGTCTCCACATAAAGACCCTCGGTTTTGTCCTCGATGTACAAGACATCATCGCCCTCCCGATAAATCACCGTACCAGCCACCTTGACCTGGTGGCCATATGTCCCCTGCGGCGCGAATTGCAGCAATTGCTCTAATGGGCGCAATGGAATCGCGAACGGATCAGTCGGTGCCGGTGATTCCACGGTAAAATCCTCCGGTCGAGGGACTAATAGCCGCGTATCAAACAACTGTCGCTGGAGATTAAACCGACCCGCACACACGCCGCGGATACGCACCGTACTATCCACGAGGTTTACCCCGGCACGAACCGGCAGCCTCGCCAGGAACACCGTGAGGCGGCCACCGCCGGTGGCGACGCTCATTAAATAATATTTAATTGTGCTGTCCCATTGCACCGACCGGACGATGCCGTGAATTTCTACAAACTGACTGTCTTCCGCTCCACTGACAATGTCTTGAAAAGTGACGGGCTTGGGAGGGGGATATTGGCCTGCTCCCAGAACCCGAATTCGTTGCGGAGTTATAATCGGCGCATACTCACCGGGACTGGTTACGCCGTCGATGGTCACCAATTCTCCCGCCTTCAGATCGGGCGTATTCGTCAACGGAATGTCCGGCAGGTAAAAATAAATGCCGGCGGTGGAATCCTGGACAAAACGGAAAAATTGGCTTTGATCGAAAAATGTCACCACGCCCCGTAAACGGACTGGATAATGAAGGGCTGCCTGAGCCGGGGTAAGTTGTCGGATTTGGGCAGCCGTCTGCAGGGGGGCTGCCTGACCGGACTGTGCCGGCACCCGCAAGTTGATGGACAACAGCAACCCTGCCAGCGCGAAATTACGAAGCACTAACCGACTCATGCGCCTGCTCATTTTCACGTGTTGCAATTATGTCCGCTGGGCAGCCCGGTGCCAAGTGTTCCCGTCTAGCTTCTTGAATCAACTTAAAAGGATTGGAAGAAACCATTCCGCATAGAATAACATAATCGTTGACACTAAATACATCATGCAATACTTTTTATTACACTTTTCAGCTAATTTACAAGTCGAATGAATCATCATGATTTCCATCGCTTTAGGGGATTTGGTGCAATTACGCCATGGTGGTATTCTAGTTCACTTGGGTTCAGAATGAGGTTTTGTAGCGCAAGATGTTTAATTTTAAATAGTTGTGCAGATCGTGGTGTTTCGGACAGAACGGACAGAGCTGGTTGGAATGCGGCGCGACATTGTGGGCTTGAGAAATTCTGGCCATCGCAGTTTTTGCCTCATTAATGGGAAGAAATCAATTGGCGTAACGAAGTGACGGCAAAAACCCTAAAACGAGCAGGATCGTCCTAAAATGAAGCAAGGTAAATTATTCACGGTATCCGTGGCGCTGATCGTGGCGGTGGGTGGCTTCCTGCTGGGCTTTGACGCCACGGTGATTTCCGGGGCCGTGCCGTTCATCAAGAAATATTTCGTGCTGGCCGGCACCAGCGGTGATTTAAAACTTGGCTGGGCCGTGAGCTGCCTCGGTTGGGGCGCGCTGGGCGGCAACGCGCTGGCGGGTTTCCTGGGCGATGCCTTTGGGCGGAAAAAAGTGCTGATGTCCACGGCGATCCTGTTCACCGTTTCAGCTTTGCTTTCGGCCACGACGAGCGATTTTACTGTATTTGTTCTTTCGCGAATTCTGGGCGGCATCGCGGTGGGCGGGGCCATCCTGATTGCTCCGGTTTATATCGCGGAAATATCGCCATCCGCGTTGCGTGGCAGCCTGGTTTCGTTCAACCAACTGATGATTGTCATCGGCATTTCGGCCTCGTTTTTTTCGAATTATTTTCTATTGGGCCTCGGTGATAACTGCTGGCGCTGGATGCTGGGGGTGGAAGCCATCCCGGCGGCGTTGTATTTTTTCCTGCTGTTTTTCGTCCCGGAAAGTCCGCGCTGGCTCTTCGGCAAAGGCCGTGAAGACCAGGCGTTGAAAATTTTCACGAAGGTCGCGGGCCCGGAACACGCGGCGGAAGAAATGCAGAGTGTCCGGCAAAACGCGGCAGAACACGTCGCCGGCGCCGGAGCGGGCGCGCTGTTGAGCCGGAGGATGCGGTTAGTGATGTTGATCGCACTGACGATTGCCTTCTTCCAGCAGATCACTGGCATCAACGCCATCTTCTATTATCTCCCAACGATCTTCGCGCAGGCGGGCGGTGGCACGAACGCGGCGTTCAAGCAGGCCGTCATCGTTGGCCTGGTCAATCTCGGCATGACCTTTGTGGCGATCAAGTGGATAGACCGGTTGGGGCGCAAACCGCTGCTGGTGATTGGGGCCACCGGCATGGCGCTATCGCTTTTAACCTGCTCCTGGGCCTTCCACAATTCCAATTACCAACTGACGGACAAATCCTTTGCGGTCTTGAGCGCCGACAAAGTTCCGGCCGAATTAATCGGCGACCTTCAAAAGCAGGAGCGAAACGTTTTCGCCACCGACCAGGAATTTCTGGCCGACCTGGATGCCAGGTTGGGCGCGGACCGGTTGGCTCCGTTCCACGATTCGCTAACCACTGCCGGATTGAACATCCACGCTGCGCTGGTACTGTGCGCCATCATCGGTTTTGTGGCGTCGTTTGCCATTTCGCTGGGGCCGGTGATGTGGGTGCTCCTGTCGGAAATATTTCCCAATGCCTATCGCGGCGCGGCGATTTCAGTCGTTGGCTTCTGGAACTCGGTCATTAGCGCGACAGTCACGATGGTTTTCCCGTGGGAATTGTCGCACCTCGGTGCGGCCGGCACCTTTCTTGGCTATGGACTCATGGCGTTGGCGGCGCTGGTCTTTGTGGTGCTGGCGATTCCTGAAACCAAGGGTAAGTCGTTGGAGGAATTGGAGCAAATTCTGGTCGGACATCAACCGCTGCGAAATAAGCGTTTTATGAATCACCCGAACGGCAAACCTACCAGCTAAATCCACATGAACTCCATTGAACAAAACTCTCTCGTTGCGGATATACCGGCTATCGCCCTCGCGGGCAGCCAAGCTGAGGCTACCACGCTGTTGACCTTCAAGGAAAAGCTCGGCTACGGCCTGGGCGACACAGCCTCGCATTTTGTCTGGGACATGGTGGGATTTTGGCTGCTGTTCTTCTACACGGACGTATACAAAATCCCTGCCGCGGCCGCCGGCACCATCATGCTGGTCGCCCGCTTTTGGGACATGGGGATTGACCCGGTGATCGGCATCATCTCGGACCGCACCAAGACGCGCTGGGGAAAATTCCGGCCGTATATTTTGTTCGGAGCCATCCCGTATGCAGTGCTGGCCATCCTGACTTTCACCACACCGAACCTGGGCGAAACGGGCAAAATCATATACGCCGGCGCCACTTATGTGCTGCTGATGACCGCCTACGCCGCCGTCAACCTGCCCTATTCTTCCCTGGCGGCAGTCATGACCCCGGACACCTATGAGCGCGCCGGCCTGAATACTTATCGCTTCATCTGCGCCTTTACGGGGCAGTTTGTCGTTTCCGGCCTGGCGTTGACGCTGGCAAAGTTTTTCGGCAATGGCGATAAAGCCGCCGGTTTCCAATATACGGTGATCATGTTCGGTTTCCTCAGCGTCGTGTTTTTCTTTATCACCTTCGCAACCTCCAAGGAGCGCGTTCAAGCCTCAACTGCGCTGCCCAGTTCGCTCAAAGAGGACTTTAAGAACCTCTTTAGGAACCAGCCGTGGATCATCCTAGCGTGTGTGGGTATCATTTCGTTTGTCATGTTTGCCATGCAAAATGCGGCGATCGCCTATTATTTCAAGTATTACATCGGCAAGGAGGACAACGTCCAACTTTTCAACGTCACTGGCACCGTGGCCCTCATTGTCGCATTACCGCTGTCAAAGCCGTTGGCCAAAGCCTTTGGCAATCGAAACGTTTTCATCGCCAGCTCATTGATCTCCGGCGTTTGTTTCATCGCCATTTATCTGCCCGGAGCGAAAGACCTCGTCGCCATCTACGTGCTGAACATTCTAGCCAAGATGGCCTACGCGCCGGCGGTGCCGCTGCTCTGGACGATGATTGCGGATTCCTCGGATTATTCGGAATGGAAGACCGGCCGGCGCGCCACGGGATTGTATTTTTCCGCCGCGACCTTTGCGCAGAAAGCTGGTTGGGGTATCGGTGCCGCCATCGCCGGCTGGATTTTGACGGTTTACCACTATGTTCCAGACGCGGTCCAGACCGCCAGCTCCATCCACGGCATCAAACTGCTGGTCTCCGTTATTCCCGGCGTGCTCTACATGTCCTGCGCGTTTTTTATGTTCTTCTACACGATTGATTCAAAGACGACCGATTTGATGAAAATGGATCTCGACGCCCGCCGGGCTCAAGTCTAAACGGCGGCAAAACCACAAGTGACATGGCCACACAATTGCATCTCGGCAAAAACGCCTGCTGCGTCAACCGCGAACCCGTCCAGGGAAAACAGGTAGTTCTGGAAGGCGAAGACTTCTACCAGATCGCCAACTATGACCGGATGCGGCCGTTTTTCATGACGGTCGTCAGCGACGCAGATCACTGGCTGTTCATTTCCAGCAACGGCGGGCTCACCGCCGGCCGCCGGGATGCGAACCGCGCGCTCTTTCCCTATTACACTGACGATAAGATTCGTGACCTGGCGGAGGTCACCGGCAGCAAAACACTGCTGCGCGTGCGCAGCGGTGGAAAGACGTCCCTCTGGGAGCCTTTTTCCGATCGCGCGAAGGGCATCTACCGCGTGCGCCGGAATCTCTACAAAAATTTCTGGGGCAATCAGCTCATTTTTGAGGAAATCAATGAGGATTTGGGGCTGACTTTCCGCTACGGGTGGTTCAACAGCCGGCAATTCGGCTTTATCCGCCGCGCGTGGCTCACCAACTCCGGCGCGCCCAGTTCGCAGATTCAGTTGCTGGACGGCATTCAGAATCTGATGCCTTGCGGCACGGGCAGTCAGTTCAACCTGGAATACAGCACACTTCTCGACGCCTACAAAAAAAACGAACTGCTGCCGGACACCGGACTCGGCTTGTTCCGGCTCAGTGCCATCCCGGTGGACCGGCCGGAGCCGGCCGAAGCCCTGCGCACCACCATCGCCTGGTCCATCGGCCTCAAACGCCAGATCATGCTTCTTTCCTCGGTGCAACTGGATCGCTTCCGTACCGGCCAATCGCTGCACTCGGAAACGGAGGTGCGCGCCGAGCGCGGCGCGTATTTCGTGCAAAGTGACGTCCAACTGCGTCGCGGACGGTCGCTGGACTGGCTGGTTGCCGCCGACGTCAGCCAAAGCGCATCAGATGTGGCCCGCATGAACCTGCTGCTGCGGAAACCGGCTCGCCTGCGAAAGGCCGTCCTGGCTGACATTCAGCACGGCACGGAGCAATTGCAACGCATCGTCGCGTCAGCGGATGGTTTGCAAAAAACGGCGCGCCCGCTGGGATGCGCGCGCCACTACAGCAACGCGCTCTTCAATATCATGCGTGGCGGTGTATTCCACGACGGTTATCAACTCGACGCCCAGGATCTGCTCGCCTTCGTGAAAAATGCGAACGGGGAAATGGCTGCGCGCCACGCCGCGTTTTTCCGCCGCCTGCCAAAAAAAGTTCCCTATGGCCGGATGATCGCGGCAGCGAGCGAGACCGCCGACCCGCAGCTCGAACGTGTATGCCGCGAATATCTTCCGCTTACCTTCAGCCGGCGGCATGGTGACCCGAGCCGGCCGTGGAACAAATTCTCCATCGCGACCCGCGAAGCGGACGGCTCGCCGAGGCTGAATTACGAGGGCAACTGGCGCGACATTTTCCAAAACTGGGAGGCGCTCGCCTTGTCATTTCCCGGCTACACGGCCGGCATGATCTGCCGGTTTCTCAACGCCTCGACCGCCGATGGTTATAATCCCTATCGGATCACGCGCAACGGGATTGACTGGGAGGTGGTGGACCCACACGACCCGTGGTCCTACATTGGTTACTGGGGTGATCACCAGATCATTTACCTGCTTAAACTTTTGGAACTGCTCGGCCGGCACTCGGCGGCCGAATTGCGCGGCTTCCTGACGCGGGACATCTTCGCCTATGCCAACGTGCCTTACCGCATTAAAGCTTATGCGGAGATTCGGCAAAATCCGAAGGATACCGTCGTATTCGACCCGCATCTGGAGAAGCTCGTGCATCAACGCGTCCAATCCAAAGGCGCGGATGGAAAGCTCGTCTGGGATCAGCGCGGTCAGGTTCGCTTGGTCAATCTGACCGAAAAACTGCTCGTGCCCCTGCTGGCCAAGCTTTCCAACTTTGTCCCTGGCGGAGGCATCTGGCTGAACACACAGCGACCGGAATGGAACGACGCCAACAACGCGCTCGTCGGCAATGGCTGCTCGATGGTCACGCTTTACCATCTCCGCCGTTATTTGACCTTTTGCCGGGATTTGTTCAGCGATGTCGCGGGCGAAAAATTTCCCTTGTCCGTCGAAGTTGCCAGTTTTCTGGACCGGATCAACCAGGCGCTCCGGCGGCATCGCGGACTGCTGGCGGGAAAAATCCCGGACGCGCAGCGCAAGCGCGTTGTGGACGACCTCGGCCGTGCGGGGAGCAATTACCGGCAGCGCGTTTATGACGGATTTTCCCGGCGCAAAACCCCGCTCAATGGACGCCGGCTGCTGGATTTTTTCGCCACCGCGCTCGAGTGGACGAATCACTCCATCCAGGCCAATCGCCGGCCCGACGGGCTCTATCATTCCTACAACCTGATCCAGTTCGACGATCCGAAGGCGCTGCCGGTCCGCCGGCTTTACGAAATGCTTGAAGGCCAGGTCGCCGTGCTCAGTTCCGGTCATCTTTCGCCGGAGGAAGCATTGAATTTGCTCGCCGTGCTCAAACTCAGCACGATGTACCGCGCCGACCAGCACAGTTATCTGCTTTATCCCGATCGTCAGCTTCCGCGTTTTGTTGAGAAAAACAACATTCCGGCGAAGGAACTGCGTCGCTCGCCACTCCTGCGCAAACTGTTGGCCGACGGAAACGGTCAACTGGTTGAACGCGATGCCGCCGGGCGGGTGCACTTCAACGCCACGGTGAAAAATGCGCAGGACCTCGGAAAATTGCTGGCAGAACTTCCCACCAAGCGCTATGGCGGGTTGGTGAAGCGCGACACCACGCGGGTGCTGCAAATTTTTGAGCGGCTCTTCGACCACGAATCGTTCACCGGCCGCTCCGGCACATTTTTCGGCTACGAAGGGTTGGGCTGCATTTATTGGCACATGGTTTCGAAGTTGCTGCTCGTCGCGCAGGAAAATTATTTCCGTGCGGTGGAATCCGGCTCCCCGGCGAAAGTGGTGAAGGGTTTGGCAGCTGCATATTACGACATTCGCGCCGGCATCGGCGACTATAAGTCCCCGGAAAATTACGGCGCGTTTCCAATGGATCCGTATTCCCACACGACGGGCCAGGGTGGGGCGCGACA
>Ga0302319_10007712_pt1 | contig 21132 bp, 17 predicted proteins | sample Bog_T0_2_FD_203319 | JGI IMG/M metagenome (GOLD analysis project Ga0302319, IMG submission 203319) | Peat permafrost microbial communities from Stordalen Mire near Abisko, Sweden - Bog_T0_2 | ecosystem: Environmental > Terrestrial > Soil > Wetlands > Peat | place: Sweden: Abisko, Stordalen Mire... | reverse complement strand
CGTCGACAGAGGCTACTGCGCCCTCGACGAGAGCAATGTCAACCTCATCGGGGAACTCTTTGGTATCGACGATTGGGCTGTAGACGATATCAACAAATTCGGCTATTGTGAGCAGCCGTTCGTCCATGTCGAGGATCGACATGTGGCAGCCGGAGCATCCGTCGAGCCAGACCGTTGCCAGTTTCAGTTTGCTCATCGTGCTTCCCTCATCAAGTTCAGGTAGGGCAGGAAATCGGGATACTTGGGGTGATCGGTGCCGACCTTGCTTTTGTCGAACAACGCGCCAGTGGGGCAGACCTGGACGCATTTTCCGCAACGCGTGCAGGCGGAGTCGCCCCAGGGCTGGTTGAGGTCGGTGATCACAAGAGAGTCGATGCCACGGCCCATCACGTCCCAGATATGCGCGCCTTCAATTTCGGCGCAAACGCGGACGCAGCGGGTGCAGAGGATGCAGCGGTTCTGATCGAGGGTAAAGCGCTCGTGAGAGGCATCGACGGGCAAATCAGGGTTTCGGTAAGGCAGGCGCACATGGGTGAGTCCTTGCTTTTGTCCGAGGGATTGCAGTTCGCAGTGTCCATTGGCCACGCAAACGGAGCAGATGTGGTTGCGTTCGGCGAACAGCAGTTCGAGGATGGTGTGGCGATGCTTTTGAAGACGTTCGGTCGCAGTGGAAACTTCCATCCCTTCTTCAACAGTGGCGACGCATGACGGAAGGAGCTTGTTGCTGCCTTTGATTTCGACGAGGCAAAGGCGACAGGCGCCTACATCGCTCAGGCCGTCGAGATGGCAGAGGGTCGGAATATCGATGTTATGTTCGCGCGCCACTTCCAGGATGGTTTGACCGGCGCGGGCACTGACTTCCTGGCCATCGATGATGAGTGTTTTGACATCCACGCTGGCGCTCATGCCAACACCTCCAGTGGAGAGACGGGTGATTCGGAAACGGAAGCTGGATCGCGAATGTCGCAGACTCCGGCGCGGCACCGCTTATGAACGATGTGGTCGATGTATTCGTTCTTGAAGTACCGGAGTGTGCTCAGGACTGGGTTGGGTGCGGTTTGTCCCAGGCCGCAGAGGCTGGTTTCCTTGACAGTGGCACATAGATCGATGAGCAGATCGAGTTCGTCCATTGAGCCTTGGCCCGCGCAGATGCGAGTAAGGATGGTGTGCATCTGTGCTGTTCCGGCGCGGCAGGGGATGCATTTCCCGCAGGACTCGGTCATGCAGAACTCCATGAAGAAGCGGGCCACATTGACCATGCAGGAGGTGTCGTCCATGACGATCATGCCGCCGGAGCCCATCATGGAGCCCATTTGGACGAGGGACTCGTAGCTGACGGGAATGTCCAGATGTTCGTTTGGGATGCAACCGCCGGAAGGGCCGCCGGTCTGGACTGCCTTGAAGGTGTGGCCATCCGGTACGCCCCCGCCAATGCCTTCAATAATCTGGCGGAGAGACATGCCCAATGGGACTTCGACGAGGCCGGTGTTGGTGATTTTCCCGGTGATCGCGAAGACCTTGGTGCCTTTGCTTTTCTCGGTGCCAATGCTCGCAAACCACTTTCCGCCTTTCCGGATGATGGGAGCGATGTTGGCGAAGGTTTCTACGTTGTTGATCAGGGTGGGCTTGCCGAAAAGGCCGCTTACCGCTGGGTAGGGCGGCCGTGGCGTGGGTTGTCCGCGCTTGCCTTCAATGGAGGCGATGAGCGCTGTCTCTTCACCGCAGACAAAGGCTCCGGCGCCGAGGCGAATTTCGACATCGAAACAAAATGGGGTGTTGCAGATGTTATTGCCGAGCAGGCCGCGGCGACGAGCTTCGCGCAGGCAGTTGGTGAGCCGTGCCACGGCAAGCGGATACTCCGCGCGAACGTAGACGTAGCCCTTGCTCGCACCGACAGCGAAGGCTGCGATAGCCATTCCTTCGAGCACGCGCTGCGGGTCGCTTTCGAGAACGCTACGATCCATGAAGGCTCCGGGGTCGCCTTCGTCGCCGTTGCAGATGACGTATCTGATATCGCCGCCGGCCTTGGCAACCATGCTCCATTTGAGACCGGTAGGGTAGCCGCCACCGCCGCGTCCGCGCAGGCCGGCTTCGGTGATCTGCTGGATGACTTCGTTAGGCGTCATCTCAGTGAGCGCTTTGACGAGGGCCTTATAGCCATCGCGGGCGATGTAGTCGTCTATCTTTTCCGGATCGATGTGTCCGGAGTTTTCAAGGACGATGTGAACCTGCTGATCGAAATGTTCGCGCAGGTCGCATTGCAAGGCGGCAACGGGCTCGCCGCCGAGGCTGTTGGCGATGGACTCCGCATGACTGGCATTGCAATGCTGGTAAAGAATTTCTTCGGGGTCGACCAGAATCAGGGGCCCCGCGGCGCACAACCCCATGCAGCCGGTGCGGCGGACAAAAGTGTTTTTGCCTTGTGCTGCCACGGCTTTGGCTAATGCATCCTTCAATTGATCGGAGTGTTGGCTGAGACAGCCGGTGCCCATGCAGACATTGATCTCGTGGTCGTACTTCGCGTACTCGGCTTTGGTGGATTCGGCTATTTGTTCAAGCTCTTCAATGGTCATTCAACGGCCCACCTTTCCAGTTGATCGAGCATTTGCTCGCCGGTCATCTGGCCGCAAAGTTCGCCGTCGGTGAGGACCACCGGAGCGCGGCCGCAGGCGCCAACGCAGCGCGCGGTCATGAGGCTGATCTTGCCATCCTTAGTGGTTTGTCCCTGGGGGATGCTCAGTCGCAGTTCAGCCGCGGCTACCAGTTTGTCAGTGCCCTTAATGTAGCAGGCAGTGCCCGTGCAGATGGTCATGGTGTGTTTGCCCGGCGGCTTGAGACTGAAGTGGTGGTAGAAGGTGACCACCCCATATGCCTGGCTAAGCGGGACGCGCAGGGAACGTGCAACGAAGCGGATGGAGTCATCGTCGAGATAGCCGAATGCGGATTGCACGGTGTGGAGTGTTTCAATGAGCGCGAAACGGGCAAAGCCATTCTTGCGCATTGTGCCGTTCACGATCTTCCAACGTTTGTCGTCGCTCGGCAGCGGCGGAGGTGCGAAGGCCGGCATGGTTCCCTCCAGGATCTGAAAACAAGCGGACTATCCGGATGCAGGGCAATTATGGACGTTCGACCTGCACCTTGTCTGTCTCATGTTGTACTTGGGGCGGGTGGTAGGGAACGGTGATGAAAGTCACCCTACTGGCGAGTCGTGCCACATTATGGAATAAAAATTCAGCTTATGGGGAGATTGCCGCAGATCTAACCAGGCGCGGGTAAAGGATCCGAGATACTGAATAGAAAAATCACTTCGACGCTGGAAGAATCTACGGAGTAGCGCTCGTTCTAATTTCGTAGCCTTGATAGTCAATAGTCACGATGGTCTTTCCGAACAAGGTGCTTTCCGATTCCGCGCGGGCATGTGTGGCCTCCGCAAAGCCGTTCACGTTTTCATACAGACGCATCACCTTGGTGGGACCGGTGAAAAGGGAGATGCTTTTGGAAGCGGTTCCCTGAAGCTGCACGATCGACTGATCCTTCGCATCTACCCAAATGGACCCGATGATCAGGTTAGGAGCTTTCTGTTTTGGATTGATTGACAGGACATAGCAGTCACGACCATTGAGGCGTTGAATGCCGCCTGGCTTCAATTTCATCTGATAATTAGCGGAAGTGATCCACGAACCCTCACGCGTGCCGGGTTGGTTGATACGTTTTTCGTTGTCGAGGATTGAGTCGAGAACAAATTTTTGAATTAATTCAGAACCGCTCTCGGAAAGGATGGCATAACTCTTTCCTGTGTCTTTTTCGTAGGTGGTCTTTACGGTCATCTCTGCTGCGGGATGGCTTTCATCGTTGTTCCGATAGACGAAGTAGTGTTCAGAAACGGTGTAGGAAGCGATGCCGTCAAGCCTTGCTTTCACTGCGGCGTCAACGCCGCGAATGATCGAGACCTCATCGAGTTGCTGGGGCTGAGATTTTGCACAAGGTGAACACGCAAGGAGAAAGATCGCCATGAGCGGCAGCAGACGATTTCGACAGATAGTTCTCATTGCAGTCCTTAGATTAATTCAGACTGTCACGCGTTGTATTTGCGCGGTGAACTGTGCGCTTTGCGCGCTTCACTGGCTATTCTTTCTCTCGATGCGGCCCGTGAACGAGGGGTGAGTAAGTGCGGCCATGAGGGCGGCCACGTCGCCGATGTTTTTCCCCAGTACGGATGGCAGAAGTTCGCAGGCAGCGACGGCTTGGGGCAATGCTTCACGCGCGATTACTTTACGAGCAGGACCTAAGATGCGTTCGCCGAGCACGACGCCGAGCGATCCGAAGACGATGACCTGCGGGTTGAGAGCGTCGATGAGAAGGGCGAGCCCTCGGCCCATCCAGTTGCCGGCTACCTCGGCAACCTGCAAGGCTTCAGGATCGTTTTCAAGGATGGAACTAACTAACTCCGAGATTGGAGTTTCAATTTTCCAACGCGAGGGGAACCTCTGTGCCGCGAGTTGGATGAGGCCTGCACCCGATGCGAATGATTCCCAGGATCCGCGTTTGCCAAAACCAAGCGGCCCATCATCGGCTAGACGCCAGTGGCCAATTTCGCCTGCTGTGTCTGTGGCGCCGCAGAGGATTTGGCCGTTCACGATGAAGCCCGCGCCTATTCCAGTGCCGAACGTGAGGAAGATGAGGTGCTGCAGGTTGGTGCGGCCTTTGCCTACGCCGAAGTGGAATTCGGCCAGCGCGCCGGCGTTGCCGTCGTGTTCGATGAAGACGGGGATGTTGGGGAAGGCTTGGCAGAGGTTTGACTTGAGAGGAAGACTGTGCCAGCCGGGAAGATGTGGAGGGTTGATCAGGAAGCCTTCCTGAATCTTCAGGGGTCCGCCGATGGAGACGCTGATGGCGTCGATGCTTCGGCCTTCGTCTTTAGCTCTGTTGATAATGACGTGGAGATTTTCCATAATTTCAGGAAAGACATCGGCGAAGGGTAGTTCCGCGCGTGTTGGCATTTCGATTCGCTGAAGAATCTGTCCGTCGGGCGTGCCTTCGACGCATGCGGTTTTGGTGCCCCCGACATCCAGGCCGAGAATGGATTTACCGAGCATCTGGTTTGACTCTCTTGTAACCTGCGGAGCTGAAAGGCACACTCTACAGGATAGCTACGCTTGCTTGTCAAGAATGCGGTTTGTGAGCATAGCGAAAGAAGGGGCACTCATGCGTTATGCTTGTCTGCGGTGTGAAGGGGCATTTGCTTGGTTGACAAATTCTATCCCGAACAAGAACAGCACGAAGTGCTCCGGCGAGGCGTCGTAGTGAGCGGTGTTGTGCAGGGGGTGGGGTTCCGGCCGTTTGTCTATCGGCTTGCGGCGGAGGAGGGGCTTGCCGGTTCGATAGGGAACGATACAGACGGAGTAGCGATTGAGGTCGAGGGGCTGAGGGATCGGGTGGAGGTTTTTCTGCTTCGATTGCGCGCCGAAAAGCCGCCATTGGCCCGGATCGACTCGATTGTAGTAACGGCGTTGGAGGCGACGGGGAAGATCGGGTTCAGGATTATTGCGAGCGAAGTCAGGGGCCAGGTGAGTACCGGAATTCCGGCAGATGCGGCGACATGTACGGACTGTTTAAGCGAGTTGCTGGATCCCTCCGATCGAAGGCACGGGTATCCATTCTTGAATTGCACCCATTGCGGGCCGCGGTACACGATTACGCGGCGGATTCCTTACGATCGGCCGCAGACTTCGATGGCGCGATTCACTATGTGTCCAGCGTGCCAGGCGGAATACGACGATCCAGCGAATCGACGGTTTCACGCGCAGCCGAATGCTTGCTGGACGTGCGGGCCGCGCCTGTGGCTGGCAGGTCCTGATGGCACGGAGATTAGCCTTGCGGATCCAGTGAGTGCTTGTATCGATCGACTCGCAGCAGGCGAAATCATGGCGATCAAGGGTATCGGCGGATTTCACTTAAGTGTGGACGCTACAAATGAGGCAGCGGTAATGCGGCTGCGCGAGCGAAAGCACAGGTACGGAAAGCCATTGGCGGTGATGGTGAAGGATGTGGCAGCAGCACGAGAAGTGTGTGCGCTGACAGCGGCGGAGGAAGCGCTGATGCAGACTTCTGCGCGGCCTATCGTTTTGGCGCGAAAGAGAGAGGCTTCCGGAATTGCCGAGGGAGTGGCGCCGGGGATTCCATGGCTCGGTATGTTCTTGCCTTACTCTCCTCTGCAGCATTTGCTGTTTGCTTCGGGAAGAGTAAGAGCGCTGGTGATGACATCCGCGAACTTGAGCGAAGAGCCTATTGCAATAGAAAATGACGAGGCGCTTCAGCGGCTAGGAAAGATTGCGGATGCTTTTCTGATGCATGACCGGGAGATATTGCAGCGGTGCGACGATTCTGTCGGGGCGATTGTGGATGGTGCGCCGCAGTTGATTCGGCGGGCCAGGGGATATGTGCCGCTGAGTGTAGGACTACCGCTGGATTCGCCGCCGCTGCTGGCCGTTGGGGGCCATTTGAAGAATGTGTTTGCTTTGGCGCGCGGACGATTTGTCTATCAGAGCCAGCACCTGGGGGATTTGGAAAGTCTGACAGGCATCGAGTTTTTCAAGGAGTCACTGAAGCACCTGATGCGGACCTTTGAGATTGAGCCGGAGACAGTTGTGCATGATTTGCACCCGGGCTATTTGTCGACAGAGTGGGCGAAGGGCTGGGCGCACGAGAAGGGATTGAAGTTGTTGGCGGTGCAGCATCATCACGCGCATGTGGCAGGATGCATGGCGGAGCATGGGCCGACGGGCGCGGCAATTGGGCTGGCGCTGGATGGTACTGGATATGGGACGGATGGAAAGATATGGGGTGGGGAAGTGCTGGTGTGCAGGCTGGATGGGTTTGAGAGATTTGCGCATCTGGAATACGCACCGATGCCTGGGGGTGATGCGGCGATTCGGGAGCCTTGGCGGATGGCGCTTGGGGCGTTGCACGCAGCAGAGTTTGATGTTGAGTCGGAACAGTTAGTGAAGTTGCTTGGCGCGCCGGCGAGTGAGGTGCGAGTGTTGAAACGGATGATTGCCCGTGAGATTAACGCGCCGATGACATCGAGCCTGGGCAGGTTGTTTGATGCGGTTGCGGCGGTGGTGTTGAATCGGCGCGCGGTGGATTATGAGGCTCAGGCGGCGATTGAATTGGAGGGGATTGCGGTTGATGAGCCCGACCGATTTGAGCAGGGAGCATACGTTCCGGAGTTGCATGAGGCGGAAGAAGGCTCAGGCAGCGTGGCGGTGATTCGGACCGGGAAGATGTGGAAGGCGATACTTGAAGACTTATGGCGCGGAGTTCCGGCGAGGAGGATTTCCGCGCGGTTTCATGCGGGAGTTGTGGAGGGGTTTATCAATGCTGCAGCGAATGCACGGATCGAAACTGATATCAACACCGTTGCGCTTAGTGGGGGCTGCATGGCCAACCGGAGGCTGGCGCGACTGCTGCGCGCTCGGCTTGAAGAGGAAGGGTTCACTGTGTTGCAGCATCGGCAAGTTAGTCCTGGAGATGGCGGACTGAGTTATGGGCAGGCCGCAGTGGCAGCGGCCTTGCTGCATAAGTCGAAGTTAGCCGGAGAGACGGACTAGTTGCTGGGCTTCCTGCCGGGGGCCAAGGATAGACATGCGGGGAATGCGGCCGCGAACCATGGCGACTTCATCGCAACGGTGGAGGCGGGGACAGATTTGGCAGTCCTTGAAGATTTTGTCCGGCAACTCGGATTTGTCTTCGACAACGCGGAATCCATATTTGAAAAAGAAATCGGGGATGCGCGTGAAGAGGCATACGGACTGGATGCCATGCAGTTCGGCCTCTTCGATAAGAGTGCCGAGAATGCGACCACCGGCGCCCTGGCCTTTTGCTTCAGGCTTGACGACGATGGAGCGAACTTCGCATAGATGTGGACCGTAAAAGTGGAGAGCGCCACAGCCGAGGAAGACTCCGCCATCGGATTCGGCAACGGTAAAGTCGCGAATGTTCTCGCAAATCTCGGCAAAAGGGCGCTTGAGAAGAGTGCCATCGGTGGAGAGCGAGTTCACCAGGTCGTAAACATTGGAAGCATCCTGCAGGAGGGCCTTACGCACCAGCATGGGCGGCCTCCTGGTGATTTTTCAATGCGCGCCAAGCTGCAAGGTGCTCCCGCAGCGAAGCCAGCTTGTGACGCACGCGTTGGCGCGCGGTTCCGCCGATCACATCGTGGCAGTCGAGTGTAGCAGTGAGCGTGATGGCGGCGAAGAAGTCCTCCTCGAACTCATCACCGAATTTGCGAAGTTCGTCCAGAGTGAGGTTGTTGAGTTCGACGCCTTTCTCAAGAGCGAAGCGGACGGCATTGCCGATTTTCTCGTGCGCGGTGCGGAATGGAACTCCCTTGTGGACGAGATAGGTTGCGGCGGCCATTGCATTGAGGTAGCCCGATTGCGCGGCTTCATTCATACGCTCGCGATTGAACTGGAGGGCTGCGGTGAAACGCGCCACGAGGTTGAGCATTGCGGGCACGAATTCGACGGCAAAAGCCGGCTCCTGAGTCTCCTGCATGTCTTTATTGTAGGCCAGGGGCAGCCCTTTGAGTTGCAGTGTGACGGCTTGCGCAGCTCCATGGATACGGCCGACTTTTGCGCGGATGAGCTCGGTGAGATCGGGATTCTTCTTCTGCGGCATGGCGCTGGAGCCGGTGGAGAAGGCTTCCGGCAGCGTGACGAAGTTGAATTCCGCGGTGGCGAAGAGGGTGATTTCTTCAGCGAAACGGCTCAGGTGCAAACCCACGAATGTTAGCGCGTGAAGGTATTCGAGAATGAAGTCGCGATCGCTGGTGGCGTCGATGGAATTTCCGGTAGTGCCGGTGAAACCCAACTCCTGTGAAGCAATGGTACGGTCGAGCTTGAGGGTTGCGCCGGCAACGGCTCCGGAGCCAAGCGGGCATAAGTTGAGACGCGCCGCACAACTGCGCAACCGCGTGGCGTCGCGCAGGATCATTTCGACATACGCCAACAGCCAATGCGCAACCAGCACTGGTTCGGCGCGTTGCAGGTGGGTGTAACTTGGCATCGCAGCGTCTTCCATCTCCAGTGCCTTCTCGGCCAGTGCATAGGCCCACGCCATCAGCGCATCATCCGTGTCTGTAATCTGCTCGCGGACATAGAGGCGCAGATCGGTGGCAATCTGTTCATTGCGGCTGCGGCCGGTGTGAAGCTTTAGGCCTAGCGAGCCGATGCGTTCAACCAAAGAAAGCTCGACGAAGTGATGAATGTCTTCGGCGGTGGGATGATTGCGCACGAGCGCCTGGCCGTCTTCCGATGCGTGGTCGGCTGCGATGGAATCGAGTGCAGCGCGCAGCTCCGCTCCTTCATCTTTTGTGAGGATTCCGGCGGCGATGAGGGCGGACGCGTGCGCCTTGCTGGCGGCCACTTCCTGAGGAAGAAGCCGCCAGTCGAATACGATAGACCGCTGCCATTTTTCGAAGTCGGGATCGAGCGGCTCGCGGAAGCGGCCTGACCACATTTTCACGGATTGTTGATCGTTCGACATTGAATTATTTCTGCTTCCTTAGCCCTCAAGTTGATCGGCAGATGTTTCTGGCTGTTCAGGAGCCGAGGAAGATATGGCATCGGGGTCGCATTCGCAGCCAATGTATTGTCCGTGGCAGCGTGGACATTCTTCCCAATCACAGCCTACATGGTGATAGTTTCCGGGCAACGCGCAACAGTCATGACACCGGGGAGGGTCTCCAATCAACACGCCATGGTGGTATTGGCCAGGTGTGGGTGGTTCATCGCGACTCTCACTTCCGTAAGGAATGGGGTCCATATCGCCGTCGATGGTCTTGACGGGCATTTTCACGCAGCCATAGGCGTCGTGCATTTCGAGTTCGCAGTATTTGCATATAGCCACGCTACTTCCTCTCCTTGGCGCTTTGCAGTTGGGGCATTTCACTGCCTTTGCTGAGGGTAAGGAGTCCGGTTGCGGCGTAGGTCATAAGCTTGTCGCGCGTGTCTGTAATGTCGAGATTGCGCATGGTGAGCTGGCCGATGCGGTCGCGGGGGGAGAAGGTCGACTCGGTCTTTTCCATGCTGAGGCGTTCGGGATGGAAGGTGAGGTTTGGCGACTCGGTATTGAGGATGGAGTAGTCGTTGCCGCGGCGCAGTTCCAGTGTGACTTCGCCGGTAATGGGTTTGGCGACCCAGCGCTGCGCGGATTCGCGGAGCATGATGGCCTGCGAGTCGAACCAGCGGCCCTGGTAGAGCAGGCGGCCCAGCTTGCGGCCATTATCGCGATACTGCTCGATGGTGTCTTCGTTGTGAATGCCGGTAATGAGGCGCTCGTAGGCGATGAAGAGCAAGGCGAGCCCGGGAGCCTCGTAGATGCCGCGACTCTTGGCTTCGATGATGCGATTTTCGATCTGGTCGGACATGCCGAGGCCGTGGCGGCCACCAATGCGGTTGGCTTCGAGAAGAAGTTCGACAGCGTCGTCAAAATGGCGGCCGTTGAGGGCGACGGGAATGCCCTCTTCAAATCGGACGGAGACCTGTTCACGCTGGATTTCTACATCGTCGCGCCATGAGGCCAGCCCCATGATAGGGGCAACAATTTTGATAGATGTTGAAAGGTGTTCCAGGTCTTTTGCTTCATGCGTTGCGCCGAGGATGTTGGAGTCGGTGGAATAGGCCTTCTCGGCGGACATTTTGTAGGCGAAGCCGGATTGTTGCATGAACGCGGACATTTCGGCGCGGCCACCGAGCTCATCGATAAATGCGGCGTCGAGCCAGGGCTTATAGATTTTGAGGCCGGGATTGACGAGCAGGCCGTAACGGTAAAAGCGCTCGATGTCATTGCCTTTGAAAGTGGAGCCGTCGCCCCAGATATGGACGTCGTCCTCCTGCATTGCGGAGACAAGCATGGTGCCGGTGACGGCACGGCCGAGCGGAGTGGTGTTGAAGTAATAGACGCCGCCGGTGCTGATGTGGAATGCGCCGGCCTGGAGCGCCGCGATACCTTCGCGAACAAGCGGGCCACGGCAGTCAATGAGGCGTGCCTTTTCGGCTCCATATTCGATGGCCGCGCGCGGGATGGCCTCGTAGTCGGTCTCGTCGGGTTGGCCAAGATTAGCCGTATAGGCGTAGGGGATGGCGCCCTTCTGCTTCATCCAATGCAGGGCGGCGGAAGTGTCGAGCCCGCCGGAGAAGGCAATGCCGACTTTCTGGCCGACTGGCAGGGATTCGAGAATTACGGACAATGAATTCTCCTTAAGTTGTCAGTGATCAGTTGTCAGATTGGCAACGGAAGACTCAAAACTTACCGTGCAAAACTGACAACTGACAACTGAAAACTGATTACTGAAAACTTGCTGTGTTTGCCAGGCCGCCAAGCAGTAACAGCAGCAAAGCCTTTTGTGCGTGCATGCGGTTTTCGGCTTGGTCGAAGACTATGGATTGCGGGCCGTCGAGCACTGCGTCGGTGACTTCGGCGTTGCGGCGTGCGGGCAGGCAGTGCATGAAGACCGCATGGGCAGCGGCTTTCTGCATGAGTGCCTCGTTTACCTGAAAGGGACGGAAGATGGGAGCGCGCTTGGTGGACTCGTGCTCGAAGCCCATGCTTACACATACGTCAGTGTAGACGGCATCGGCGTTTTCGACAGCGAGCTGTGGGTCCTGAAGCAGGCGGATTTCGCAGCCGTTGGCCTGGGCTATATCGCGGGCGAGGGTGACGATTTCGATGTCGGGCGAGTAGCCACGCGGCGTGGCGATGGTGACATTGGCGCCGAGTTGCGCGCCGGTCAACATAAGTGAGTGACAGACGTTGTTGCCGTCTCCGAGATAGGTGAAATTAAGGCCGGTGACAGATCCGAAATGTTCTTGCAGCGTCATGAAATCGGCCAGTGCCTGGCAGGGGTGCTCGAAGTCAGAAAGAGCATTGATTACGGGAACGCGGGAGTTGGCGGCCATCTCCGTGATGGTGTCGTGGGCGTATGTGCGGAGGATGATGATGTCTACCCAGCGCTCAACATTGCGCGCCACGTCGGCGATGGATTCGCGTTCACCGAGGGGCGAACTGGTGTGATCGAGAAAGATCGCGCTGCCGCCGAGGGTGTTGATGCCGGTCTCAAAGCTGAGGCGCGTGCGCAGGCTTGGCTTCTCAAACATGAGGACCATTTGCTTGGCGTCGAGGGCGTGGCGATACTCGCGCGGATTGCGCTTTACGTCGTGGCCGAGCTTGAGAATGGCGCGAACTTCGGCGCTGGAGAGGTCGGCGATGGAACACATGTCTTCACCGGCGAGGCGTGCGGCCGCGGCTAGAATGTCGGGGTCTTTCTGGACGGGCATGGCGGCCTCAGGGCTTTCGATGGTTGCTTTGCTAGACATGGTTGGAGCCTCCTGCGGCTTGTGATGTGGGCTGGGATGCGGTGACGGCGCCCGCATTTTCAGTGAAGATCTCGTCAAGAGCCGCAATAGCGGTGTCGACGTGATTGCGCTCAAGAATGTACGGCGGAAGGAAGCGCAACACTGTATCGCTGGTGCAGTTGATGAGTATTCTTCGTTTGAGCATCTCGGCTACTGTGAGCTTGGCGAGGTCGGCTGAATCGAGTTCAGCAGCCAGCATAAGACCCTTGCCGCGCACGTCGATGATGGCGCTGTGACGCCTGGCAAGTGAACGCAACTCATCCTGGAAATAATCGCCGACCTCAGTAGCATGAGCTAACAGATTTTCTTTCTCGATGTGGTCGATTACGGCGATGGCTACGGCGCAGGCTAACGGGCCTCCGCCAAATGTGGTGCCGTGCATGCCGGCGTGAATGGCGCGCGCGGCTTCTTCATTGCAAAGGATCGCGCCAAGGGGAATGCCGCCTGCGAGAGGCTTGGCCAGCGTGGTGATGTCGGGCTGGATGCCGTAGTGCTGATAGGCGCACCACTTGCCGGTGCGGCCCATGCCAGCCTGAATTTCATCGACGATAAGCAGCGCGCCGGTGGAGGTTGCGAGAGCGCGGGCTTCGGCAAAGAACTCCTGCGTGAGAGGGCGGATGCCGCCTTCGCCTTGAATGGCTTCGACGAGGATGGCGCAGACTTCGTTGGAGAATTTGGCGCGGAGATCGGATACGTCGTTGAAGCGGACGAACTCGACGCCGGGAACGACAGGTCCGAATGGCTCGCGATATTTGGCTTTGTATGTCGTCGAGACGGAGCCGAACGTGCGGCCGTGGAAGCTCTGCTCCAGCGCGAGGAACTTTGTGCCGATGTGCTTTCCTTCGCTGCGCAGCAGGCCGGCATGAGCGCGCGCCAGCTTCATTGCGCCTTCCCAGGCTTCGGTGCCGGTATTCGCGAAGAAGACGCGATCCATGCCGGTGCGTTCGTTGAGACGCATCGCGAGTTCTGCCTGGCCCTCGTGATAGAAGAGGTTGGATGTGTGGATGAGCGCCTTGCTCTGACGGGCGATGGCCTCTTCGATCACGGGGTGGGCGTAACCGAGAGCGTTGACGCCGATGCCGCTTAGCAGGTCGAGGTAACGATCGCCTTGTTCGTCGATGAGATGAACGCCCTCGCCGCCGACGAAGAGGATGGGGTTGCGGTCATAAGTGGGAAGCAGAAGCTTGGCTTCCGCGGCGCGAATTTGATCGAGTTTGGTCAATTCCATTTCTCCATCGGATTACTAGGCGACCATGACTTCGGTGCCGTGGGCTACGCGGGAACTGCACAGATCGGGAAGGGAACTAGCAGCTTCGGCGGGCAGGATTCTTACGCGCTTTACGCCGTTCAAGAGAGCTTCACGGCAGGCGCTGAGCTTGGGCAACATGCCGCCGGAGATGACGGAGCTTTTGGCCATCTCGGCGATCTGATCAATAGAGAGCCATCGGAGCACCTGGCCGTTTGCGCCTTTGACACCGGGGACGTCGGTGAGGAAGACCAGCGCATCGGCGCGGCAAGCAATGGCGCAGGCTGCAGCCATTTCGTCGGCATTGATATTGTAATATTCGCCGTCGAAACCGAGAGCCATCGAAGAGAGCACGGGAACGCCGTTCAAGTGCCAGATGGCTTCGATCCAACGCGGGTCGCTGGCGACAATTTCACCAACATAGCCGAGGTCGGGGCTGCCGGCTTCGAACAATGCGCGCTTTTTGCGGGCGCGGAACATGAGGCCGTCACCACCGGAAAGGCCGACTGCGGGTTGGCCGAGTGCTCCGAGGGCAGCAACGAGGCCCTTATTCACTTTGCCGGCGAGGACCATGAGAGCCACGTCGCGGGTCTCTGCATCCGTAACGCGAAGGCCGTTAATGAATTCGCTTTGCTTGCCCAGAGCTTTGAGCATGCGAGTCAACTGCACGCCGCCGCCATGAACGACGGCCACCTGGTTGCCATCGCGCACAAGATCGGTTATCGCACGCATGGAGCCATCGAGGAGCGACTGAGTTTCAAGGCCTGCGCCACCGAGTTTGACTACATACTTCATTCCAGTCCTTCTGCTTCGGGCCAACCCTGCATGATATTCAGATTTTGCACGGCCTGGGAGGACGCGCCCTTCAATAGATTGTCGAGACAACTTACGATCACAGCGCGGCGGCCATCGGATGAAAGCTGAAATCCGATGTCGGCATAGTTAGTCCGCACGGAATATTGAATCTGCGGCAGCGTCTTATTGTAGAGACGCACCATCGGGCTTTGTGTGAAAAATTCACGGTAAGTTTGTGAGATGCTTTGCGCGGATTGCGTGTTTTTGAAGCGAACGTAAATAGTGGAAAGAATTCCGCGCGGAATGGGCAATAGATGGGGTGTAAAGACGATCTGGTCTTGATTGACGCCGATTTGCTCAAGCAGTTCGCCCGTGTGGCGATGAGAGAAAACGCCATACGCGGAGAGATTGTCGGCCGCGTACATAAAATGCGTCTTTGCGGTGGGAGCTTTGCCGGCGCCGCTGACGCCGCTTTTGGAATCGGCGACGATGCCGTGGTCAAGATCGACAAGACCAGCAGCGACAAGCGGCTTTAGCGCGAGGATGATAGAGGTCGCATAGCAGCCGGGGTTGGCGACGAGGCGCGCATTGGCAATTTCGGCGCGATGCAGCTCCGGCATGCCGTAGACGGCTTGCGACTGGGTTTCCGCGGCTATGCCGGTGCCTTCATCTTCGAAGTTATAGACGGCGCGATTGGCTGATTCGGTAAGCCGCCATGCGCCGCTGAGATCAATGACACGAAGGCCACGCGCAAGAGCCTCCGGAACCCACTCGCGGGATTGCTCGTGAGGCGTGGCGAGAAACAGAACCTGAACGCCGCGGCTGGCCAGCAACTCCCAGGAAAAGGGCTCAAGGTTCAGATTGGTCGCGAAGGCGCCGGCCAACTGTGGATGAATTTCTGCAATTGGAACTCCGCGAGCCTCTTCCTTGGCATCCACACGGCCTGCAAAGACCGGCGGCGCATCTTTGAGACGAGGATGGTGAAGCAGCAGCCGGGCCAACTCTGCGCCGGCGTACCCTGTCACTCCTACGACTGCGGTTTTGACTGGATTGATCATGACTCCAGGAATGTCCTCAACCGGGCTTCAACTTCTGTGGCCCGGCGCTGGTCGGGACAGATGACCAATACAGTGTCGTCGCCTGCGATGGTGCCGACCACTTCCGGCCACGCCTCGCGATCGAGTGCCGCAGCCACCGGCTGCGCTCCGCCCATGGCTGTGCCTACGACGACCTGGTTCATGGCCTGGCGAACGCGCAGGCCAAAGCTTTCCATCATTTCCGCAACAGTGGGCGGGCCGTCGTCTGCGATTGCAGCGGATGTGCCGTTGACTCCGTTGACGTTCGGCAGGGAATAGCCGCCGGGACCTTTGGAGAGGCGGAGTTCGTGGATATCGCGCGAAAGTGTGGCCTGTGTGACTTCAAAGCCTCGGCGACGCAATTTCCGGCGCAACTCATCCTGGTTTGAGACCAGCGAGTGTCCGACGAGTTCCCGAATTGCGCTGTGGCGTTGAAATTTCATGGCAGATCCTGGATCGAATGGCCGGAAATGCCGGGCAAATCGAAAGCGCGGCTCGCAGTACTGCGGCCGCGCTTGTATAAATATACGACAGAAATGTATAACTATGCAATGAGATTTTAGAGGATTATGGGGCGGAATTTTGCGTTTCCGAAGTTTGTTGGGCAACACCGGATTTCTTGCGGCGTTTTTCTTCGTACATCGACTGATCGGCTTTGGCGAGCATCGATTCCAGGGATTCATTTTCGGTAAGGATTGAGGTCACATGGCCAATGCTGAAACTGAGACTGACCCTGTGGCCGGCTGCGGAGTTGCGTTCGTTTGAAGCGTCACGAAGGCGCTGAATGGCAACCGAAATCGCGGAGTCGTTGAACTGGCCGGCAACAGCGAATTCATCGCCTCCAACTCGGCCGATGACGTCGGTTTCGCGGAATGTCGTCTTAATCAGTTCCCCTGTCTCGTTGAGGGCGGCCGAGCCGACTCCGTGGCCGTGAAAATCGTTGATTCGTTTCAAGTCATCCAGATCAATAAACAGAACGGAAAAGGGCGCATTGGAGCGTTGGGCCAGGCGGAGGGCTTGTACAGCCAGAATCTTAAACCCTCTCAAGTTGTAAAGGCCGGTCAACTCATCGCGAAGGGACAAGTCATGAATCTCGTTTTCCATACCCTTGATGTACCAGACAAGGAGCATCAACAAGACAAATGACATTGCCGCGGCAAGGGACGCGAGGATCGCTGTGGCGTAATGTTCGGGCAAGATCTGGAAGCGGACCATGCGCTGGCGCGCGAACTCTCGAATAAAAGGCAAAACCAGGATAATGGGGCCAAGGACCCTGGCGATCCTGCTGCCGATTCCGCGGCCAAGAAAGATGGAAAAGATGCCCGCCTCCGCTCTCCGCAGAAAAGCCACAAGAGCGAGAAGCACGAAGCAAAACAGAGATTGCGGCGAAGTGCGGGTAATCCCGGAGAGGCCGTAGATGCGCATCGCGCCGAAGAATTCCCCCGATGCCAGCACGAGAACCAGAAGCCCGAGACAGATTGTGACAAAGTCGGCAATGCGCACAGCGATGCGCTGGCGCGCTCCGATCAGCGCAATCGTAATCCCGAGAAGGGCGAATCCGGATGCTGTCTGTGGCGAGGGTCTGTCTGGCCAGAGCGAAGTGGAATTCGGGTCGAAGGGGAAGAGGCGTTCAAGACCCAAAGCGAGGTGAAGCGCGTACTCACCGAGAATCGCTATGCCCAACAAGGCTGCAATGACGGCAAGCAACTTGCTCAGTCGCTTGACCTGGAGGGAATATCGTTTTTCGGAGAATTCGAGGCTGAATGCGCTCAAGAGCAAACCCAGCGCGGTTTCGGCGGTCATCAGCCGCCAGCCGTTGGGGAGAAATTTGTCCGCTACAGGGAGATACCAGCCGAGGAGAGTCACCACGCCAATGCAGGCAACGGCCAGTAAGCAGGAGCGTTTAACGGTGGCCAGCTTGCGAAGGAGTTCCGGGTCAGATTCGCCGATAGACAAAGGTGGGTTGAGATTAGGCATCTTTGGGAAAAAAAGACAAGCAGATTGCAAACGCAAATGCAGTTCCGCGCTTCAGTTGAAGTGTAAACCGTCAGGCGATCAACTCGACAATCTGGTAGAGGGGCATTTCCCGTTGATGGAAGCGTCAAAAACCGTCAAAATCCGTGCGGACGAGTCGACATGCATTCGGTCTGCGCTGATAAACTCTCGACTGTCCGCGATATGTGATCGTTCGCGTTCCGAACACAAAACTCATGACAGAAATCGCAAATATTTCCACCGTCAATGATCTTTTTCGCCGGATATCGGCGGCTTCCAACCCTCGCGCAGTTCTTTGGCAGGACGAGGCTGGGCAATGGCTGCCTATTTCTTCGGACCAGATGTATCAGCGGGTGCGAGCGCTGGCGGAGGCCTTTCTGAGCTGGGGCGCGCACAAGGGCGACCGTATCGCGCTGATCGGCGAGAACCGGTGGGAGTGGGCGGTGAGTGACTTTGCCTCGCTTGCTATTGGTGCTGCGAATGTCCCGATTTATCCCACGCTGACGGGTGAGCAGGTGGCTGTGTTGGTGCGTGACGCAGGCTGCCGCATTGCCGTTGTGTCGAATCGGCTGCAATTTGACAAGCTGAATGCGGTGCGAGCGCAGACTGAGTTGCAGCGAATTGTCATTATGGATTCCGCTGTGCCGCCGGAGGGAGCAATCGCGTTCAGCGAGTTGATGAAAGGGGCGGACGCGAAAGGCAGCGAGCGCGATCCGGTGTTCGACGCGTTGGCGCGCTCTGTGGAGCCGAAGGACCTGGCGACGCTGATTTACACGTCGGGCACGACTGGCGAGCCGAAGGGCGTTACGCTTACGCACGGCAATATAGCAGCGAATCAAAACTACGCGGCGGTCGATTTCAAATTCAATGAAACGGATTCCTGCATTTCGTTCTTGCCGCTTTCGCATATTACAGCGCGCGCCTTGGATTACGTGATGTATATGTCCGGTGCGCAGGTGGCTTATTGTTCGCAATTCGATAAGCTTCCGCAGGCGATGAAGGAAATCCGTCCAACGGTGATCGTGGGCGTGCCGCGGGTGTATGAAAAGATTCGCCAGGCTGTGGAGCAGAAGTCTGCGGCATCACCGGTGAAGAAGCGGATTCTGGCATGGGCGGTTGGTGAGGGAGCCAAGTATCGCGATACGGTATACAGCGGCAAGCAGCCCACGGCGATGCTTTGGAAACTGGCGCGAAAGCTGGTGTATTCCAAGGTGAGCGAGGCATTTGGCGGACGGGTAAGGGCGTTTGTGTCGGGTGGCGCGCCGCTCGGCATCGATACGGCGAAGTGGTTTGCATCGGTAGGCATTGCTCTATGGGAGGGCTATGGGCTTACCGAGACGTCGCCGGTGATTTCGTTGAATACGCCGTTGAGCCAAAGAATGGGGTCGGTCGGGAAAGTGCTGCCCAACGTGGAAGTGAAGCTGGCCGAGGATGGAGAACTGCTGACGCGCGGTCCGGCGGTATTTCAAGGCTATTGGCAAAAGCCGGCTGCGAATGCGGAGTGTTTTGATGCTGATGGCTGGTTCAAAACTGGCGATATCGCTCATTTGGACGCAGATGGATTTCTGTACATTACGGATAGGAAAAAGGAGTTGCTGAAGACCTCTGGTGGTAAGCTGGTGGCTCCGCAGCCGATTGAAGGCAAGCTCAAAAACAACGTGCTGATCGCACAGGCGGCACTTGTGGGTGACAGGCACAAATTTATCTGCGTGCTGCTATCGCCGAACTTTGTTGCGTTGGAGGATTGGGCGCAGCGCCACGGAATTACGGCAGGGAGCCGCGCTGATTTGGTGGCTGACAGCCGTGTGATTGCCCTTTACGGCGAAATTGTGCGCGAGGTGAACAGTGGCCTGGCGAATTTTGAGACGCTGAAGCGCTTCCGCGTGGTTGCGGAGGAATGGACACAGGAGTCGGGAGAATTGACTCCGTCGATGAAGTTGAAACGGCGTGCGATTACGGCACGATACGCGGGGGTTATTGAGGAGCTTTACGCGGACGAAGCAACCGCGCGAGGCGAATAGGGAATGTGATGCCGCGACCAATCTCCTTGCCGACGAGGCTGCGATCTGTCCAAAGCCTGTGGATGCCTCGGAAGAATGGTGCACCCCATGCGCCCGTTGCCAATAGGCTGCCAAAAAGGATGATGGCATCGACGCTGAGCCTTCCCTGGCGCGACCAGTATGCATTCGGGTCCAGGTTAAGCCACAGAGCAAACTCGTCCAGGGTGAGCGCGGCGCCTACGCCATAACTGACAGACATCAGCCGGCTGAAGAAGATTGAGAGGGGCGTGTGGTTGCGCCCCAGGTCCGCCAGCCAGCCATAGCCTACCAGCAACAGGATCAGAATGCCCCAGACCAGATGATGTATGTGATGGCCGCCGACGAGCACCCAGTTGAACGGGCCCTCTTTGTGGGTTATGAGGCTCACAAGCACACGGACGCCGATGAATGTGATGGCAAACGACACGGCGGCTATAAACATGCGCCGTCTCGGCCGGTCGGGGATGGTTGCACGGACGAGAATTCCCAGCCGCGTCAGCTGCAGCAGCACCAGCAAAGAGGCGACGACCAGGGAAGCGAACGCCAGCAGGATGAGAGCACCAGTTCCGGGCATAGCCCCTATTGGAACATTGTGATGCCCCTTTTCCGAAGTACTAAATTGACCGGACTTTAATCTTGCGAGACGTGAGCGCGGTCACGATTTCTCTTTACAGTGCCGCGTTACACTGTTTAAGGCGTCGAACTCCGGCATTGGCCCGGTGAAAGGCGCATCAGTAGAGAATCAGGGACTCTGTCCCGGCTCGGTCAGCTGTCTCTTTACCTGTACGGCCGCGCGAATTCTAAGAGGAGATTTTGAGATGCGAGTTGCTTTGTTGACCGGCGGAGGCGATTGCCCCGGACTGAATGCTGTGATCTACGCGGCTGTGAAAAAGGGAATCAACCACTATGGCGACGAGTTCATCGGCTTTTTAAACGGCTGGCGTGGCGTGCTGGACAACAATTTCATTCCCCTGACCCTTGAAAACACCGATGGCATTCAACTTAAAGGCGGGACCATCCTTCATTCTTCGCGTACCAACGTGAAGAAGATTCCCGGCGGCATCGAGAAGGTTCAAGAGGTCCTGAAAATCAACAAGATTGATGCGCTGATTGCGCTGGGCGGAGACGACACGCAGTCGGTGACCCTTTTTTTGAGCGAGAATGGCGTTCCCAGCGTGGGTGTTCCCAAGACGATTGATAACGACATCAATGGCACCGATACGACGTTTGGTTTTGACACGGCCGTGATGATTGCAACCGAAGCAATCGATCGCATTCATACAACAGCCGATTCTCATAATCGCGTTATCGTTGTGGAAGTGATGGGGCGCGATGCCGGCTGGATTGCGTATGCATCAGGCGTGGCCGGCGGGGCGCATGTGATTCTGGTTCCAGAGCGGGACATCGACATCGATCACGTGTGCGCGCTGCTCAAATACAACTACGATCACGGCAAGCATTACGGTGTGGTGGTTGTGGCAGAGGGCTGCCATCTGCCGGAAGTTGGACAGGTAATCGGCTCGGCACAGGTTGATTCATTCGGTCATGCACGGCTGTCTGGCATT